>Ga0315549_1000890_pt1 | contig 33792 bp, 35 predicted proteins | sample SalMarSW160200MG_FD_203101 | JGI IMG/M metagenome (GOLD analysis project Ga0315549, IMG submission 203101) | Salt marsh sediment microbial communities from the Plum Island Ecosystem LTER, Massachusetts, United States - Salt Marsh Sediment SW1601-200 ... | reverse complement strand
CTCCCCTCCCCGCCCCGCCAGTTCCGTTATTTATCTTTTCCCACCCTCTACCCTCACAGCATCTACGTCTAATCCCGGAGATATCCCCCCCCAAATGTAAGGGGGTGGGTGCGTAACCTTTACGGGCTAAGCCGCGGGCGATACGAGGGTGGGCTCGGGTGGGAAAATACAACAGGCGACCGGGGCAACGGGGCGTTTAAGTGAGACAAGACTATCAACAAATGTAAACAATACCGCTTATTCTTCGGTTTCTGGCACCGGCTTTTCCTGTTTGCTTTTGTGAGGTGGGATTCCCTTAAGGAAAAAGTTGGTTATCAGGGCCAGAACGGACACAATAAGGAATACGGCGAAAACCTGCACCAGGGCAGAGTTCAAGGCATTTTGCAGCGTTGACATCATCTGCTCAAAAAGCGCCGGACCCTGACTGCCCGCTTCCTCAAACAGGCTCTGTAATTGAAGCCGTGCTTCCGGATTGACCAGTGCCTGGGGATTGTCCACTATCTCAGCCAGTTTCTCCGGAGAGACAATCGCCCTTACTCCTGTCGAAAGGTTACCGAGAAACTCTGAGGCGAACCGATTATTCAGCACGGAACCGACGATAGCCAACCCGAAAACGCCGCCGAGTGGCCTCAGCAACGTTATCATAGATGTAGCCGCACCCATGATAGAATAGGGAACCGTATTCTGGACAGCAATGGTGTGAATGGGCATGATAAGGCCGGAGCCAAAACCCACCAGTATAATATTTATTATGGCGGTTATAAAGCTGGTCTCAGCCGTCATCCCGGAGAGCAGGAAAAACCCTATAGACGTAACGATAAAGCCTACAGCGCCCTGAAAGCGGTAACGTCCGCCGGCACGGGAGAGAAGCTGGCCACTGATGAAGCTGCCGACGGAAGCACTCAGCATCATCGGGGTCAGGAAACCGCCGCTCTCGGTAGCCGAGGCCCCCAGTACCCCCTGAAAATAGAGAGGGATAAAAGTGACCACAGGGAAAAAGGAAGCCCCCATAAAGAAGCTGACAATCGATGATACGACCACTACCCTATTCTTGAACAACGCCAGTGGAATAATCGGCTCTTCAACTCGTCTTTCAATGAATATAAATAGCACGAACATGGCCGCCGTGAAACAGAACAGACCTATGATTGTCGGTGAATTCCAGGCATAATCAACGCCAGCCCAGCTCAATGCCAGTATCAACGGCGTTATAAACAACGTCATAACCACGGCACCGAAGTAATCAACCTTGGGCTTTACATTACCGAGCCGGAGCGGTGGAAACATGAAAATGAAGAGAATGATAATAATGACACCGATAGGTATGGGGGCGAAAAAGCACCACCGCCAGGAGAAGGCATCCGTCAAGTATCCACCAAGAGTCGGCCCGATGATTGTTGACAGGCCGAATACGCCCGCCATCAAACCCCCGTACTTACCGCGGTCCTCCGGCGGAAAAATGTCCGCAATAACGATAAAGCCCAGAGCCGATGTAACGCCAAAGCCAATGCCCTGGAATGCCCGGAAGATGATCAGCTGAGTCATAGACTGGCTTATGCCGCAGAGAAAAGAACCCAGAACAAATACAGACATACCGACAACGAAGAACCACTTCCTGCCGAACATATCAGAAAGCTTTCCGGTAAGTGGTACGGAAATCGTCTCCGTAATAATATACGAAGTAAATACCCAGGTGTACTGACTGAATCCGCCCAGGTCGGTAATGATTCTGGGCATGGCTGTCGCCGTGATTGTCATGAATATCGAGCCGAGAAACATCGACAGCATAGTGCCACCCAGAGCAGCCATGACCTGCCGCCTGGGTAAAGAACTCTGAAACATAGCGGTTTGCTCTGTATTTTCCACCAGAACTTCCCGGATTTACTTGAATTAAGATTAGTTCAGAAAGTTAATAGTCAAATATATAAACTATTATATCAATACCTGCCGAACCATGTCAAAACACTATTGCCTGCATATTGAACCGGGGGCCTGACTGTATTAGAATTGAAATACTGTACGGGCATACTGCCAACACTGACCCACTTATAGATATCGGTACCAGGAGAGGCAATGAAGTGAGCAAGTGGCTGAATGAAAAAAACATGGTGCTGGAGACAGCTCAGAAAATGCTGGAAAAAGGCCTGGTTACCGGCACCGCCGGGAACGTAAGCCTGCGCCTGCCACCTGAAGGCGGAAGGCAACTGCTGGCCATCACGCCCAGCTCACGGTACTACGATTCACTCGGCGTAGATGATATTCAAATAATAAGTTTCGAGGAAAAAACAGTCGAAGGCGGTCTGCCTCCCTCGGTAGAGACGAAGCTGCACATCGGTATCTACCGGGCCAGAGAGAACGTTAATGCCGTGATTCATACGCACCCGGTCTTCGCCAGTGCCGTATCCGTCGCCGGCCTGGATATCCCGGCTATCCTGGAGGACCAGGTTGCCTTCCTTGGCGGTGAAATAAAGCTGTCCAGGCATGCCCTCGCCGGCAGCCAGGAGCAGGTCGCCAACGTTGTGGCAGCACTGGAAGACAGGAGCGCGGTGCTGATACCAAATCACGGAGCGGTGGGCACGGGCCGCACCATGCGCGACGCTTTCACCGCCTGTGAACTCACCGAAAAGACCGCCAGGATTTACCTGCTGGCCCTGTCCACTGGTAAGATCAACCCCCTGCCAGCCGACGCACTGGAAGCCGACAGGTTACTTTACAGAAGGCTCCAGGATACCAGCGACTGAAAGACCCCTTATGTCATACTCCCCTTTTTCTGTCTGGACAGACCGTGTTTTATTCTTTCTTAATCGGAAAGCAGAATTGACGTTTTCCTCACCTTAATAGAATACCGTTATTTGTCATATATGTATTTGGTAGTTTGACATTTTTCCTTAAATTAACGTAAACTAGTATGGTGTAGTTTTCTATAAATGTGATAATAGGATGCGTATGCCGAACGGACAAAGGGGACGTAATTCTATACAATAAATCCGCTACCTGCGATAGCCATCGGCACTATTGGACATTCTTGGTCCCCGCCTGCTAGAGAGGCAACCAAGATATCTAGGTATTAAAGCTGTACGTTTAATATGGGACTGCTCAAAGGACGAAGAAAAGCATTCTCACTTCACAAAGGGCTTAAAACGCTGCCTCAGCCGATTTACGGGTTTGACAGTAGTTAATGCGCCATGGCGGTATAAAGCCATCACCTGCTGTTCCCCTGCCCCAAACTAGAAACATCTAATCATGGGAAAGATTAAATACCCCAGGAAATTTGTAAAAAACAAAAATAAGTACATCGGAGGAAAACACAATGGCTTATCCAAAATACGAATCAATTATCCTGGAGAAGGACAAGGAAGAACCCAAAATAACCTATCTCACCCTGAACAGGCCGGATAAGAACAACTCCATCAGTATCGGCGAAGAGTACATGACCGGCGACATCAAGAAAGCCATGTGGGAAATCAACCATGATGATGACTGTAATGTGGTCATCTTCAGGGGAGCCGGCAAGAACTACTGCGCCGGGTTTGACCTATCCATGGTCTACCGTGTCTACGGTGGCGAAAAAGGCTTCAAGCCCAGCCAGAGAATCAGGCTACAGACAGACCAGGACCAGCTTTACGGGTTCCCGCAGGCCATCCTCGACTGCAACAAGGTCGTCATGGTACAGGTTCACGGCTGGGCTATCGAAGCCGGTCTGTACATTACCAAGGCTGCCGACATCGTCATCTGCGCTGACAATGCCAAGTTCTCCCAGATGGGCCAGCGGCTGGCCTTCGGCGGTCTGCCCACCCTGCCTCTCGAGCTGGTTATGGGCCACACCAAGAAGGTCGAAGAAATCCTGCTTACCGGCCGCACCATCAGCGGCAAAGAAGCCGAGGAAGCCGGCTATGTCACCAAGTCCGTCCCCGAGGAAGACCTGGAGTCCGAGGTGCACAACCTGGCCTCCGCCATCGCCCTGCTCCCGCGCGACTGTGTGGTCATGGGTAAGTTTGCCCGCCGCCACATGCTGGACAGGCTGGGCCTGACCAACCTTAAGGAGGTCATCCTCTACCATACCTTCAGCACCAACCTCAAGTACAGCGAGGACGAGAAAGACCTCATGTTCATCCGTGACCGCGAAGGCATGGGCGAAAGACAGGCTTTCCACAAGATGCATGAGAAATACGAAGAGCGCCTGAACAAGACCAAGTTCTTCAAGAGCTACCGCCCGGACAAAGCGGAAAAGAAATAACCTTTTTTCAGCCTACCTACAAAAAGGAGTATAAGTAATGGCAAAACAGGAATTCGTCAAAGACGACTATTTTAAAATAGACGTCGAATGCCATCTTAGCGGCGACCAGAAAAAATACTTCGATTATTTCCCTTCCTATAAAAAGTGGGTGTACGGTACTGCGGAGACTGCCCGTGCTTTCGGCGCTGTCCCACACCATGACACCAAAAACTGGAAAGATAAAATCGAGACCAAACCTCCCAAGTCAGATATGACCGAAGATGAACAGCTAATAGTTTACCTGGACCGTTATGGTGTAGATATGGCCTGTGTCCTTCCTGAATCCATGATGGAAACTACCGGTTACTCCACCAAATGGTCCACCAACGGCTATCTGCTGGCCGCCGCCGAAAAGTACCCGGACAGATTTATCGTCCAGCCTAACCTGGGACCCTTTATCAAGAGGGGCATGAAAGAAGTCCTCTGGGAGCTGGATTACCTGGCACAGGAAAGAGGCTGCAAGATATTCAAGTTCTATCCTCCGGAAGATACCTACATCAACGACGAGAGGATATGGCCTTTCTACGAGAGATGCGAAGAACTGGGAGTCATTGTTACTATCCACACCGGGTGGAGCTGGTGCCCCCCGGGCAAGGCTAAATACTGCCTGCCGGTCCTGCTGGATGACGTCGTGAATGACTTCTATGACCTGAAAGTCATCGCTTTCCATGCCGGCTGGCCGCTTTGCCATGACCTGAACATGGTAGCTTTGTCTCATCCTAATGTATACATCAGCTTAAGCCTAATCATGCCCTGGTATAACAGGGCACCCCGGCGGTTAGCCGAAATCATCGGCGAGGCGATTCAATTTGCCGGTCCGGAACGCATTGTCTGGGGAACCGATTTCTACGGCCCCGGCGGACTGTTCAGGGAAGCGGCAATAGGCCTAAGAACATTCGAGATGCCGGAAGACCTTCAGAAAGGCTACGGCTATGCACCGGTTACCGACGAAGTGAAAAGGATGATTTTCGGTGAAAACCTGGGCAAACTAATCGGCGTTGATACCAGTAAACGACGCGTTAAATAAAGGAATATAGATAGGAAAGGAGAAAAATGACTGATTTTCCAATATTATTCTCACCCATAAAATTAGGCCCCCTGACTATCAAGAACAGGATTGGCGGCTCCTGCACCACCACCGGCGGCGCCGATATAAACGGCTATGTCCAGGAAGAGTGCCTCTACTCGTACGCCGGCCGGTCTGAAGGCGGTGCCGGCTTTATCACTATTGAATGTACCTTCGCCACCGACTGGGGCGCCAAGACCACCAGCTTCGGCAACCCGCGCATCAGCGGCCGTGCTTACTACGAAGGCCAATCTAACCTGGCCGAGGCCATCAAGCAGTGCGGTGCCAAAGCCTTCATCCAGATTACCCCCAGTTTCGGTCGCCAGGGCTCCGGCCGGCTGTCCGGTGAGACGCCGGCAGCACCGTCGGCCATACCCTCGGAGAGGCCGCAGGACTACGAAGACAGGATTATGCCCCGTGGCTACGAGACCAGGGCACAAACCATGGGCGGTACTACCGTTCCCAAGGTTCTCACCATCGAGGAAATCGAGTACATGGAGAGGACCTTCCCGGATGCGGTAGCGGCCGCCAGGATATGCGGCTATGACGCCGTCGAATTTCACAGTCCCCACGGCTATCTGATTCACCAGTTCCTGTCGCCGCGTTCCAACCAGCGCAATGACCTCTACGGAGGCTCGCTGGAGAACCGCTTTCGTTTCCTCAGGAATCTCCTTGTCGCTTCCCGCCGCCGTGTCGGACCAGACTTCTGCCTCGGTATCCGCCTCAGCGGCGACGAGCACATGCCCGGTTCCATCCATGAGGAAGAACTGATACAGGTCGCTAAATGGTGCGAGGAACTGGGTGCCAGTTATATCCACCTTTCCGATGGTTCTTATGAAGCCAGAAAGTGGTTCTTCCCCCAGGACGGGTTCTGCTTTATAGAGCATGCCAAGCATTTCAAAAAGGAGCTAAAGATACCTCTAATCGTGCCCGGCCAGCATGACCCGTATCTGGCCGAGGAAGTCCTCCGCAACGGCTGGGCCGACATGATTACCATGGGCCGGCAGCTCGTAGCCGACCAACAAACTCCGCGCAAGTGGGAAGAGGGCAGAGTCGACGAGGTCAAACGCTGCCTCCGCTGCAACGTGTGCCTGGCCCGCTTTAACCGCGGCCTGGCTATCAGGTGCGCGGTGAATCCCAGTATTGGCCGCGAAAAATACGACCCGAAATATACCAGCACCACTACCGGTAACGTACTCCGCCCGCTGCCCGAACCTTTCATGCCGCCCTGTGAAAACACCTGCCCCGCCGGACTGGACGTCAACGCCTACATGCTCATGACTTCGCGGGGACAGTTTGGCGAGGCCTACCGGCGACTCAAGGTACAGCTTCCCTTCCCCGGCGTTATCGGCCGGGTATGCCCGCATCCCTGCGAGACGGAGTGCAGTCGCGGCAAGCTTGACGACCCCATCGCTATCAACGCGACCAAACGATTTTTAGCCGACTGGGTGATGAAAAATGGCCTGCCCGATTATCTGAAGAAGCAGGCCCTGCCCGAGAAACTGCCGATTACCAAGCGTGAGAAGGTCGCCGTCGTCGGTTCCGGCCCCGCAGGCCTGACCGCCGCTTACTTCCTGATTAAGAAAGGCTACGCCGTAACCGTCTTTGAGGCGGCCGCCGTTGCCGGCGGTATGATGTCCGTGGGCGTTCCGGAACACCGCCTGCCCAAGAAGGTCGTCGACTGGGAAATCGACAACATCAAGAAGATGGGTGTCGAGATAAAGACCAAAAGCCCCGTGGGTAAGGGCGGTATATCTATAGCTGACCTCAAGAAGCAGTACAAGGCTGTCTTTATCGCCGTCGGCGCTCAGGAAAGCGCGATGTTGAACGTGCCCGGCGAGGACGCCAAGGGTGTTTTACAGGCCCTCCCCTTCCTTAAAGACGTCAACACCGGCAAGAAACCTGCCGTGGGCAAGAAGGTAGTCGTCATCGGCGGCGGCAGCGTCGCCATGGACGTGGCTACCAGCGCCCTGCGCCTCGGCGCCGGCAGTGTCCAGGTAATCTGCCTTGAGTGCAGCAACGAAGAAATGCCCGCCCTCGAAGAAGAAATCCTCCAGGCCGAGGAAGAGGGCATCAAGGTTGAAAGAAGCTGGGGCCCCAAGCAGATTCTAGCCACCGGCGGCAAGGTAAGCGGCGTTGAGCTTAAACGCTGTACCGCTTGCTACACCAAGGCCGGCAAGTTCGCCCCGGTCTACGACGATAAAGACACCAAGAAAATAGATGCTGACATGGTCGTTACCGCTATCGGCCAGAAGACCGATATCGCCAGCCTGACAGCCGACAGCAAGCTCAAGACGACCGCGCGCGGCACCTTTGATGTTAACGGTCGGAGCATGGTTACCAATATTGCGGGAGTATTCGCCGGTGGCGATGTTACCCGCGGCCAGGGAACCATGATTGAGGCTATAGCCGACGGCAAGAAAGCCGCCGTAGCCATTGACTGCTACCTGAGCGGCACCGAACTCCCACCCGAGCCACCCGCGGCAGTCCTCGCCGATGTTGAAGAGCCAGCCTTCCAGTTCCATCTGAGAGAAAACAAGAAAGAGGAACGGGAAACAACCGCCGCGACGCCGGTCAAGAGCCGTAAAGGCAACTTTAAAGAAATAAACCTTGGCTTCGCCGATGAAGCTACCTGTATCAGGGAAGCCAGGCGATGCCTGACCTGCCGATGCTCGGCTGTGAGATACTAGACAATGGGAGATGGCTTTATGAGCTGGGAAGAAGAATACAAGAAAAAGCTGGTTACGCCGGAAGAGGCCGTCAGCGTTATCAAGTCCGGCGACAGGGTCTGTTTTGTCCAGGGAAACGAGCCTCAGGCACTTGGCCTGGCACTTGCGGCACGCCTGGGTGAGGTGGAAGATGTGCTTCTCTCACTGCGTACGCCGGGGCGGGACTTCGGCTGGTACGACCCCGTCTTTGAGATGTCCTTCAAGATAGAGGTCGGCTTTCCCCTTCCCATCGTCCGGCAGATTATCTCCGAAAGACGATGCGACCTTGCCATAGGCTCCCTGGGCTTCATCTTCCATGAAGAAGAGAGGGGACCGGCCGACGTGGTGATGATTGAGCTTTCACCGCCTGACGAACACGGCTATTGCAGTTTCGGTGCCTCCGTATGGACCAAGAAAACGGAATGCCGCAACGCCAAGTGCGTCCTGGCTGAGGTAAATAAAAACCTGATAAGGACCTACGGCGATAACTTCATCCACGTATCCGAGATTGACTCATTCGTAGAGCATACGCCGTCGGGAAAGCAGCCGGGCGGTACCGACCTTCTGGGTAGAAAAGACGTACAGCCCGGCGAGGCTGAAAAGGCTATCGCCGGCTATGTATCCGAACTCGTTAAAGACGGCGATACGTTACAGGTCGGCGTGGGCGCCACCAGCGAATGGTGCTGTGTACTCGGCACCTTTGAAAATAAGGTTGACCTCGGCTGGCACTCAGAGACGACTCCCAGAGGCATTATCAAGCTGATAAGAGATGGTGTGATTACCGGCAAGCACAAAACACTCAATCCCGGCAAGGCCGTGGCTACAGCCTGCGGCGGCGGCACCAAAGAAGATATGGACTTTGTTAACATGAACCCTATCTTCGAGCTTCACAGTGCCGAATACTGCCTTGATGTCAGGGTAATCGCCCAGCACGACAACATGGTCGCCATCAACAGTGCCGTCAGCGTTGACTTTGCCGGCCAGATTGCCGCCGAGTCTATCGGACCAAGAGTAATCAGCGGCGCCGGCGGCCAGACAGCCTTCGCCATCGGCTCTTTCCTCTCAGATGGCGGCCGCGGTATAACGGTGATGACATCCACCGCCGGCAGCGGCGACAGAAGAATTTCCCGAATTACACCGCTGCTCGCCCAAGGGACAATTGTTACCGTACCGCGAACCATCAGCGACTACGTCATTACCGAGTACGGTATTGCCCATCTAAAAGGTAAGACACAGCGACAGAGGGCCCTGGCACTAATCGACATTGCCCACCCGGACTTCCGCGCCGACCTCAAGAAAGAAGCCGAGAAGCTGTACTGGCCATAAGCCTAAAAGGAACAGGATAAATGTGTAGAGAGCGGTGATTCAAAACGCCGCTCTCTTTTCTTTCCATCTTATCTTTTCCCACCCGCCGCCCTCGCGTCATCAGTGGCCCGTCCGTGAGACTAATCCCACCCACCCTACCCCGGTGGGGGAAAAGGAGGCTTAATCAACTTTAAGCTGTTGCCGGTACTGGCCTTTTTGGAGAAAGCCCCAATCAGCAATAATCCCTTTGTAAATATTCCCCCTTCCTTTTTAAAGGAAGGGGGCTAGGGGGATGGATTAATAAGACCACATTTAAAGGAAAGGGGTCAGGGGGTGAGGCAAAAATATCAAACACCACTTAACCGAACCTCCTCACCTGAAATCTTGAAAACCTACCTTTTTATTGCTACAATTATAGAGTTGTTACGTGTGCCGAAGTGGCGGAATGGCAGACGCGCTACGTTCAGGGCGTAGTGTCCGTAAGGGCGTGAGAGTTCAAATCTCTCCTTCGGCACCAGATTAGTTGCGCTTGTAGCTCAGATGGATAGAGCGCAGCCCTGCGGAGGCTGAGGCCGTGGGTTCGAACCCCGCCAAGCGCGCCACCCGGGCGGTTAGCTCAGTTGGTTAGAGCACCTGCTTTACACGCAGCGAAGTAAACTGGCTGGTAATCAGCCTTAAAATGGAGAAAAATATACAAGCAGAATACCTGCTTAAGGTCGGATCGGCAAAAATGAAAAATGGTTACAGCAGCAAGATCGGATCGGCAAAATGAAAAAATGGTTACCGCTATCAGAACCCGGAACATGCCCGAACTTGCCGGCAGATACCGGAGCTTTCCGGAAGATGCCGGAACACGACAGGACCTGACCGTACCCGACAGAAAGCGACAGGGCTTGATAACACCGGCTCTGTCGCTCCCCGAGCTCGTCGCCCGCTTTCTGCAGGCCTGCCGCCTCTCCCCGAGGACAGGCCGACCCCTCTCCTATCGGACACTGGAGTACTATACCATGTGTCTCGATGGCCTGCTCTACTTCGCCGCCCGGCACGACTGGCCGGAGCCAGCGCAGATTACCCGGGAGCATCTCCGCGACTTCATGCAGTACCTGGCCAACGAGCCGCACCGCTGGGCCGGCGACGGGCGCCGCTGCACCTTTAAAAAGGCCTCCCCGGCCACCGTCCACCACTACCTCAGGGTCGCCAAAACATTTTTGAACTGGTGCGAGGATGAGGAGTACCTGAAGGAAAGCCCGGCGCTACGGATGAAGCTCCCCAGCCCCCAATATAAGGATGTCGAGCCTTACACCGACGACGAGGTGAACGCCATGCTAGGCGTCTGCGAGCTCGACATCCAGCACGGTGACCGCTACCTGGGCGTCCGCAACCAGGCCATGATCTCCGTCTTCATCGATACCGGCCTGCGCCTGACCGAGCTGGCCGAGATGAAGCTCTCCGAGTTGGAACCCCATCTGCAGCAGTGCCGCGTCCTGGGCAAGGGGAACAAACATCGCTCGGTGCCACTCAACGGCCAAGCCAGAAAGGCCCTGAAACTCTACCTTAACCAGCAGCGTCGGGAAGGCGGCGACGCGGTCTGGCTGACCGACGACGGGCAGCCCATGACCATCCACGCCATCAAGATCATGCTCACCAGACTGAAGCGGCGGGCCGGGGTGAGAAGCGGCGGCGGTGCCCACAGATTTCGCCACTACTTCGCCACCAGATGTCTGGAGAACGGCATGGACATGAACGCCCTGCGGCTCCTCCTGGGACACGCTACCCTCTACATGGTGCTACGTTACACCAAGTTCGTCCAGGTCAGCCGAGCCTTTGCTGAGCAGCGCGAGTTTTCTCCCCTGGACCGGCTAACGCGGGGTGGTAACTATAATCGCCGGCAGGAAAATTGGGGCTGGCGGTAGTAGCCTCAATTAACATTGACACGTGAGTTGACAAAAGAATAATATTGATTACACGCTGACGGGCTACCGAATGTGTTGAGAATGGGGCAAGGTACGGTTGCTACCGAGTGGAGTCTACCATAAGGCGGTAATACACGGAGAGGCGAACCTATAGAAAAACGGCAGCCTAGGACACAGGGAAGTAAGCCGGTGCCGTAAAAGCCGGCGGGAAGTCCTCTTTCAAAGCCCCAGAAATGCCCAATACATATTGAACGAATTCATATTCCTACGGTGGAGCTTAGTCTCCGCTCCGTTTTAGTTGACGCCGAACAATGTCGCTCCCCAATCAATGCGTTTAGCTACGGCTTGGTCGCTTCCGCAGGTATAGGCAAGCAGCTATTTGTCGTAAAATAGAACCCTCGTTTCTTCATTATAGAAGGTCAAGCGAAAGATGTAGGAAAACATAGAGGTAACAGAATGCCTTTTCGTTTACTTTCTATTTCATCTTGCCTCTTAATGAGGCTGTAGGGAATATTATGCCCGGTAGAGGTAATGTCGCTATAGCACTGGCCTATCTCGAAGTTGCTTTGTCGCAAGTACCATAGCTGGCCTTTATCATTATGTCCATACGCTTACCCCCAACCAGTTCGGCAGTGGTAAATTCCACCTCAACAATTGGGGCTTTTCTCGCCCCTCCTCCTCCATATTCGGGATGAGCATTGCGGATGTGGCTTTTCAACGCTGCCTCTGTCTGAAACTCTTTTTCGCTATCCTCACATCCGGGTACGGGGCGTTTGAACGCCATCCCGGCACCTCCTTCTTCTACTGTAAGTCGGACTCCAACTGGACTCCAAGGGGGTAGCCCAAATAGACTCAAATTGGACTCCAAATGAGTTGTACCTGAAACTCTGGCGAGACTATGAACCGACCGGGTTGGCTATCGTTAAGCGGGGCTAAGCCGAGCAAAGCCTTTGTTTTATGGGTTTTGGGAGTAAACTTCAGACTCTGGGAGAGAGTCTGTTTTAGATACGTCTGAGGGTAGTCTGGCGGACTCTGGCGAAGCTAAAATGCCAGACCCTGGTGAGACCCTAAATATTAATGAGAGAGGAGGTGGTAAAAATGAAAGAAACCTATCAGTGCCCAGCCGGGGGTTGTGATCATCCTCCGTTAAAGACTCCCCAGCCACGACGAAGCCATACCCGAAACATACACTCCGATCTTCTGGAGGAAAAAGGCCTAGCCGAGGATGTCATTGTTGGGAAGGACTCTGCTATACTGCTGAACCGGTTAGGGTAAGCATACCGACATAATGAAAGAGGCCAGCTACGGAGTATACGACAAACTAGCTTTGAAACAGTTCAGGGCTATAGCGACAGCCAACCTGTTACCACCACGCCATCCTTAGGGCAACAACAGCAGTTTTTTCGTCGTTGTTGTAAAAAAGCATAGATGTCGGAGTTTTCACAAGGCTTCAGGAGTGGGTTTGTCGCTTTTCCCAAGATGAATGATTTTTGTTTTGTCGCTAACCGTTCGGTGAGTCTCGATACATAACTGAAAGTTAGGAACTCTTGCTTAACAATCTGGACAATAGTGTCATGAGGGGTGAGTTACCCACGGAATTAGTATTTGTGAATAAGTAATCGAGGTGTATCAACTCTGAAAGGCAGAAACTGACATCGGGTGCAGCTATACTACCCCTACAGGGCGGCTCCGCCTTGGCTTTTTGCCTCTTCCGTCATTTCATACCGCCTGGTCCTTTTGTTGGGATTCGTGACCCTCACGCCATATCCCTCCAATATAGGCCACAAGGTCTTGACGAATTGTGTACCGAAGCTCGCGGAGTCTAGTTTGGCTAATGGATGTTTGGGGAAGTATTGCTTTATTAACTTAACGCAATCCGTACTCTTGAAGGTCCCTACCGGGATATTCTTGACGATTGTCTGTGCTATAAGTACGTTCTCGGTTTCCTTGTGTTCCGCAGGAGGTTTGCTTTTCCTGTGGCTAGTAGTACCTTTCTTTTCCGAGCAGACCACTGTCCTCACGTAATTGGGCGGAATAAATTCATCGAGGATATGTGACCTTGTATTAGGTCGGTCTGTCATAAACCAGATGAAAGGGAACTTTCCGCCATCAAGTCTTGGGACCTCCCGTGAAATCTTGATGAACAGGGTCGCGAAGTCACTGTCATCGCTCAATACAGCCGCATAAGTAGTCCTGCCTTTGAGCAGATCCGTAATCGCGTCTAGAGCGAGCGCTAAATCAGCTGAATTCTTCGAACCCTTCAGCGTATGGTGCTGTACTCCAACGACTTGCATGTCAGGCGAGAGGCGTCCTTCGGCAGCCCAAAATCGCCACAGTTCTACTTGGTCGGCTCTAACGTAGAGCCGTAGCACACTCGGACGTGGTAATTCTTCGGGCCACTGCTCGAATACACGGGTGATCGCCTCCATGGCGACATCCGTAAGGTTCTCAACGTCAACATACATTCCTACACAATCCACGGCGAACACCTCACGTTGATTGTCATACGGCGTCCCTAAATTCTATTGAAGATGTGGATTTGTGTCAAGTCCGAGTAAGCAAGCTGGTGGAATGGTCACTATCGTGAATGCACAAAACGCCCAATTGTTCAATTCTATAGAAATGTGATCACGCCTGCCGCAAGTTCTCTATCAGAACTGGCTCAATTGGCTCTGCTAATTCGAAGCCAAATATTTTTGAGTAGAAGTAGAGTTCAGCATCAAGTGCACGCTTAATATTTTGGGCTTTTCTGAAACCGTGCTGCTCACCCTCAAATAGTATGTAGGCAACTAGTATCCCCTTCTTGCGGAGGGCGTTTACCATCACTTCTGCCTGGTTTGGCGGGACAACTCTATCCTCATCTCCCTGAAAAAAGATTACCGGGCAGGACAAACACTCTACAAAGTTAATCGGCGAACGCTTCAGGTATAAATCACGTCTGCTGGGATACGAACCGACAATCCGGTCCAGATAGCGTGACTCAAACTTGTGTGTGTCCTTTGCCAATGCTTCCAAGTCGCTCACTCCGTAGTAGCTCGCTCCAGCCTTAAAAATATCATGAAAGGTCAGTGCGGCGAGAGTAGTATAACCGCCGGCACTTCCTCCACGAATAGCAGCTCGTTCCTTGTCTACCTCACCGCGATCGATAAGATATCGAGCACAATTGATACAATCATTCACGTCGACAATGCCCCATTGTCCATCCAGCCTCTGACGATATGCTCTCCCATAGCCGGTACTTCCACCGTAGTTGACATCAGCAACCGCGAATCCACGGCTAGTCCAGTACTGTATTGCAAGGTTCAAAGTGCTGGATGTTGCGCTTGTTGGTCCGCCGTAGCTTATAACAATCAGCGGCGGCATTTCAGTTCCAGGGGCAGTAAAGTCGTCATTCTTCGGCCTATAGTATAAAGCATATGCAGTCAGCCCGCCTTCGGTCGGGAATTCAATTACTTCAGGGAACGATAAATACTCAGGTTCGACTATGACCTCAGTAGAGCGGCGCAGCAACTCTGTGTTTCCTGTTGCCAGTTCAAGCCGGACAATTGCCGAGGTTTCGTTTGGCGAGCCAGCAAGAAGAACGGCGTAGCCGGAAGTTACCCGGACTGACGAAATCGAAGTGTAGGGGATATCGATTATCTCAAATCGAAGTGTCTCCGTATCAAGGCTTGCCAGATACGAGATTCCGTCCTGAACATAGCTGCAGATAATTCGTTCGGCTGATTGGAATCCGTAATTTGACAGTCCGAATACCCAATGTGGTGCTCCAAACTCAGCCTCTATTTCACACAATGGTTCAACATGTCCGTTTCTCCAACGGTAAAGATTCCACCAGCCAGCTCTTTCTGAGATAAAGTACAACGTGCCATCGGGTGAATATTTCGGCTGGCAAATGGACTCTTCATTGCCGCCAGCCACCAGTATAGCGTTACCGATTGATCCGTCTTTTTCAATCTCTCCAACCCTTAATTCTGTATAGTCCCAAGGCATGTTGGGGTGATTCCAGGTGAGCCAGGCTAGATGAGAACCATCGGGGCTGACTTGAGGGGATGAATAGAAATCATTTCCGGAAACCAGATTTTGAACAGGAATGGTGCCGTTAATGCTTATTCCTGCCAAGCTGTTCACCGGTTCTGTATGACTATTTGTGTGGTCTTCGCATACACAGATTATTCGTTCCTGGCAATAGTCAATAACACCGTTAGCATAGCGAATATCCCCTGCAGGAGTAATTGGTTCCGGACTGGAACCGGGATTCTGGCGGTAAAGGCGTTGGTCAGCGAAATTGGAGAAATAGACCGTACCCTTATCTATTATGAAAGCCCCACCGCCGTATTCATGTACTCTGGTTCTGACATTGTATGGCTCAGGAGTGACGTCTCTTGCTCGACCATCATCCGACCAGCTTACAATCACGCACCGTCCAGACTCCGTCGGGCGCATCTCAATCCAATATACTTCATTGTCATCGATTTCGATCTGTCCATCAAATCTAATCGCTCCCGATGAGACAAGTTCTGACGTTACCGGTGATTTCCAAGAGCCGTACTTGGCGGTTTTTAAGGCTGCCATATCCGTCTCCTACCACTCTTTCAATAAATAGAAAAATACGAACAACTCAGCTTGAGGTCTTTATTACTTTCATCGAAATCTAGCATAAGTTGTAGTCAATGTCAAAAGTCTGGGTTCATTGGATTTTTCTCACAAAGTTATTGGATGCATCCAATAAAACGCTATTTTGGTTAATGTTTTCAGACATCAGCTCATATTACAATTCTCGCTTCTGATAATTTAATACCACCAAAATAATAGATTATACTTGACAAATTAGGTAAAGCATTTTATAATTAAACAAATGCAAATTACTTTCAAAACAAAGAAACTCAAGAATATCTTTGATTCACATAAAGAATTATTGAGAGTTTATGGGGAAGTAAGAGGTAAAAAGATAGAACATAGGATGTCAGTTCTAAGGGCAGCAGCCTGTCTAGAAGAGGTGCCGGTAGGCAAACCAGATCGCAGACATGCGTTATCTCTTAACCGAAAAGGTCAGTTTGCCGTAGACATCACCGAGAATTATCGACTGATATTTGAACCAAATAACAATCCCCTTCCTCTGCAAAAAGATGGAGGGTTAGATCTAAAAAGAATTACAGACATAAAAATACTCGAAGTGGAGGATTATCATGGTGATTGAGCATAATTACACACCGGACTATGCCGTAGCGCCAGGCGAGATATTAGAAGAAACTCTCGAAGTAAGGGGAATATCTAAGGGAGAGTTAGCCAAGCGTTGTGGGCTTACTCCTAAGACCATCAGTCTCATAATAGCAGGAAAGGCACCTGTGACTCCTGAGACGACAATACAATTGGAGCGTGTACTAGGAACGTCTGCTAATGTTTGGAACAACCTTGAGGCGAATTATAGGTTACACCGCGCAAAAGAACAGGATTGTGATGAGCTAGAAAAACATGAAGATTGGTTGAATGGGTTTCCTACTAAGGAGATGGTGAGACGTTGCTGGATAGCCCGAGGGAGCAACTCAGCTGAAAATGTCGCTTTGTTGTTGAACTTTTTCGGCGTTGGGAGTGTTGCTGCATGGGAAGGAAAGTATGGGAGCCTATGTGTACGTTTAAGAAAAGCAGCCACTTATCAACCATCTAGGGAAGCATTGGCATCATGGATACGGAGATGTGAAATAAAAGCAACTGCCGTAAAGACCCAGCCATACAATAAAGAGAAGATGTGTAAAGCATTAGATGATATAAGAGGACTGAGCTGTGAGGACCCTGAGGTTTTTGAGCCAAGAATGGTGGAACTTATGGCCTCAGCTGGAGTGGCACTCATATTTGTTGGTGAGTTGCCAGGTACCCATCTGAGTGGTGCTGCCAAGTGGCTGTCTTCGGACAAAGCTATGATAGCTCTAAGCTTACGTTATAAGACAGATGACCACTTGTGGTTTACCTTCTTTCACGAAGCGGCACATCTCAAGCTGCATAGTAAAAAATTGGCGTATATTGACGGGACGGATAGAGCGAATCACGACCAGCAAGAGGAAGAGGAAGAGGCAGATCAATTCGCAACTAACCATGTTATACCGCAAAGAATTTACAGCCGTTTCATAGACAAAGGGATCTTCTCGGCAGAAAGAATACGGGAGTTTGCCAAAGAGCTTGGGATAGCGCCGGGCATCATCGTCGGTAGACTTCAGCACGATAAACACTTGGATTGGGGAAAACTGAACTACTTAAAATGCCGATTCCAACTTGTAGAATAGAGCATAATTTAGGAATGGAAGGAGGTGAGCAACATGGCTAAACCGCGAGATACTTTCAAGTATCAGTTTAAAGTCGGGAACAAAATAGTCCATGGCGGTGTAACGAGTGACTTGGACCGACGCGAGGAAGAGCACCAGCAGAAATGGCCGGGAGGTCATATAAAGCAAGTTGGTCGTCGCACGACTGAAGAAGCCGCGCGTGACTGGGAAATGGAACGCGGGTATCATTAAACAGTAACACTATTTACAACCGGGAAGGAGGTGATTTACATGCCAGAAAAAGCGGTCGATTTGTTTAAAACGTTATTTATTATTATTGTAAGCATCATAATCATAGGCGCCCTTATCCAAGACGCATTCGGGATCTCTGATGCGGCAAAGAAGATATTTCTGGGCATCGGCGGTATAGGAGCCATAGTACTGATTTACCGCAGCTTTATCAGTAAAACACTACTAGGAAGGTAGGTATGAAGTGTTTAAGTCACTTCAAGAAGCTTGCGGCGTTTTCTAGTGTATGTAGGGAAGGGCAATACTTTATGGAAAGCGAGATAATTAAAGCTAAATTGGCAAGTACCCTGGACAACTGTCCAGGGTATACGACCCAAAGAACGTTGACAGTTGTCAACGAAGTTAGTTAATTTAGCTACAAATCTCTTTATTAACATAAAGTTTCACCCCTCGCTATAGTGTATGTGCAGGAGCGTCGCAAGTTTCTGTTTTTTGCTTCTAACGTTACAGTGTAGGATTAACTTCTTTCTGACTTGTTCAGCGGATCGTATCCCAGATATATTCCTCCAATCCTATAACATTACTCTTCAAATCACACTTAATGAGTAAATGTGCAATGAGTAATTAATCAAACAACTATTAACCCTTGGCTGATAGAAGAAGATGTCTCTATAATTTCTAGAACCACCGAGGTCTCGATTTGGCGTTCGGGAACCGACCAGTATTTTCTCAGCAACCGATCCTTTTCCTCTTGGGAGGTCAACTGAAAACCATGTTTTTCATAGAAGTGAATTGCCCAAACAGCATCCGCCCAGGTGCCGATTAAGACCGGGGCAGTCATCTGCCCTCGGAGATACGTCAATAATTTTCCCCCGATGCCCCGATTCTGTTTAGCCGTGCGAACATAAGCATATCTGATGAGTGTTACATCCTTAACAGGCTGAATGCCCATCACTCCAACCAGTTCGTCATCTTCTTCATACCCCCAAATACGATGCCACTACCTATCTCACGTCGAAGCTCATTTTTAGACATATAGGGTTCTTTCCAACAGTCCGCAGGAGTGGCTCCTCTGTAAGCTACAGCAGCATCATTGAGAATCAAATGAATGGTCTCAAAATCTGTGTTATTACATTGACGAATCATGACCTCTCCCACTGCTGTAGGGAATAGCATCTTCTCCTTCTGAAGCCAGTGCCATCTTAACTGCCGCTTCAGCATGCAGCAGGGTGGTATCAAAGAGAGGGACATCTATATCGCTGGGCCGGATAAGCAGGGGAAGTTCAGTGCAGCCAAGGATAATCCCCTGAGCACCTTGCCCTACCAGTTTAGCGATAATCCTAACACAGTCACGACGCGAGGAAGCTTCTACTTTTTCTCTGCAGAGTTCATCGAAGATTACCCGATCGACTATCGCCTGCTCTTCTTCCTTGGGTACAAGCACCTTGATGCCAAATTGATTTTCCACCTTTTCCTTATAAAATGACCCCTCCATCACAAATCGGCTCCCCAACAGTCCAACTGTGCCGAGTCCACTCTTAATAATGGCATTAGCCGTAACATCAACGATATCAAGGAGTGGCAAGCCCACCCTTTCCTTAACTGCATCAGCGACCTTGTGCATAGTGTTGGTGCCTATTAGCAGAAAGTCAACACCAGCTTGTTTTAAGGCTACGCCTGCTTGAGTAAGGATAGCAGTAGCATCATCCCAACGAGACTGACGCTGTGCCTGCCTGACCTCATCAAAGTCCAAACTATAAACAATCAAGCGGGCTGAGTGAAGACCACCTAGTCTCTCAGCCACCAACTCATTAATGATTCGGTAATATTCTGATGTAGAGTTCCAGCTCATGCCGCCAATTAGCCCGATTGTTTTCACTGTCTTCACTCCTTTGGCTACATTGCTTAACTGGTGAGGATTTATCTGGTCCTATCCTAGCCTCCCTCTTTACGGGAGTCAACTTTGTCACTATCATTGCTACTATATAATCATGTAACCAGTTCCCACGTTTTACCCTGTATTATTCCATCCTTGGACTTGGAGCAACCGGAACATCCAGCACAATTGCCACAAGTCAGCTTTTTAGTAGAAACCTGTTTCAGTTTTCCCTGCCGCACGAGCATGTTGATCATTTCATCAAGAGCGCTTCGCTCAATATTTAACACTTGACACAATTTGTTGAGATTAATTGCGCCTTTAGAATTACGAAACTCTCGCAGTACCCTGGAAAACCTAGATGTTACCTCATTTATGGGGAGGGATATAACTCTCCCCATTGATTCATGCTCACACAAACAAGCTCCCTATCTGGAAGATGAGGGTAGCCACAATCCAGGCAACTACCGTCGTGTAGAGGGCAGCAAATCCGGCCCACTTCCAGGACTTGGTCTCGCCTCGAATGGCGCCGATAGCCGCTACGCATGGCATATAGAGCAGGCAGAAGACCATGAAGGCGAAGGCAACCAGCGGTGTCCAGCCAAGCTGGGAGGCAATAGCACCACCCAGAATACCTTCCTCAACGGCAAAGATAGCACCCATCGTGCCGACGACTACCTCTTTGGCTAGGAACCCGAAAATGAGACTAACCCCTGCCTGCCACTGACCAAAGCCAGCCGGGGCAAAGATAGGGGCGATAAAGCCGCCGATATGACCTATCCAGCTATCCGCGCTGGCATACTCTACTCCCCAGGGCATGCTGCTCAGGAACCAGATAACCACTACCGCGCCAAAGATGATAGTTCCTGCCTTTTTGAGGAACAGGCTGCCTCTTTCCCACATGTGCACCAGTACGCCGGTGACGGTGGGCATACGGTAAGGCGGCAGTTCCATTACGAAGTGACCGCTGGGTCCTTTGAGGATGCTCTTGCGGAAGATCAGCGCCATAATAATAGCAACGATGATGCCGATGATATACATTGAGAAGACCACTAAACCCTGGTTAGCGGTAAAAAAGGCACCTGCCAGGAGGACAAAAATGGGGAGCCTAGCACCGCAGGACATGAAGGGATTTACCAGGATAGTGGTCAGTCTGTCCCTGGGATTCTCTATGGTGCGACAGGCCATGATCCCCGGAATATTGCAGCCAAAGCCCAGGATCATGGGGATGAAGGAACGGCCATGAAGCCCAATTTTATGCATTAACCGATCCATAACAAAGGCAGCCCGGGCCATATAGCCGCAGTCCTCAAGGATGGCGATAGCAATAAATAAGAGGAATATCGGCGGTATAAAGATGAGCACCGAACCGAGGCCACCAATGACGCCATCTGTAAGCAAAGAACCTAACCACTCAGGGGAAACGCCGGCGGCGTAGCCGCCAATCCAGCCAAAGAACTGGTCAATCCAGTCCATAAAAGGGGCTGATAGCGTAAACACGAACTGGAATGCCCCGTACATCAAGGCGAGGAACAGGGGTATACCCAACCAGCGGTTAATCACAAATTTATCAATCTTATCGGAGAGACCAACCCGCTCAATAGGGGGCTTCTTCAAGGCATCCTTGAGAAGTCCGCTGATAAAGCCGTACCTGGCGTCGGCAATTACCGTTTCGGCATCATCACCGTAAACACTTTTTAAGTGCGCCAGGCTTTTCTCCCTGACTTTCAACACATTTTCACTAGCCACTTTCCACCTCCTCGAATTTCTTGATTACTTCTTCATCACCCTCCAACAACTTTACTGCCAGCCATTTCGGGGAGTATTTCGAAGCAAGAGGGCTCTCAGAGATAGCCTCTTCCAGCCGGGAGATTTCATTTTCTACCTCCCTTCCGTACTCTATCCTGACACCACTCGCCTCAGCTTCTTTGTCAGCGACTCTGACTATTTCTTCCATCAGTTCGTCAGTACCTTTGTTTCGGTTGGCCACCATCGGGATAACCGAGACACCCATTTCTTTAGATATAGCTTCAATGTCAATCTTATACCTCCTGGATTCAGCTTCGTCCATCATGTTGAGGGCTATAATCAGCGGCGCTCCCATTTCCATAATCTGGACAGCGAGGTAGAGATTTCTCTCCAGATTCGAGGCGTCAACAATATCCACGACTACATCCGGTTTCTCGTCGATGACAAAATTTCTGGCGACAACCTCATCCGGAGAATAAGCGGTAAGGCTGTAGACACCGGGTAGATCGACCACTTTTATACTGTACCCCCGAAAGCTGCAACTTCCTTCCTTCTTTTCCACGGTAACCCCGGGCCAGTTACCAACATGCTGCTTGGCTCCGGTCAGATTGTTAAATACCGTGGTCTTCCCCGAATTGGGGTTACCTGCCAGGGCAATAACTATCTCTCTTTTAACCATATTAGCTCTCCTTCACCAAAATCTTTTGTGCCACACCGCGGCCCAGCCCTAACCTTGAGCCTCTAAGGTCAATAAGCACCGGGCCGGCGTACTGACCGTTCATGACTCGTATCTGGATGCCAGGAGTTAAACCCATATCGGCTAGTCTTCTCTGCAATCCCCAGCCGGCGTTAATACTGGTGACCGTAAACAGCTTACCGGGGCTGGCCATGACCAGTGGCATTACTCCACTTGTCATTTAAGCCACCTCTACTTTTATGCTGGCTGCCTCTTCCTTGCGCAACGATAGGTTGTAGCCCTTGACCTTGATCTCTATCGGGTCTCCTAGGGGCGCTACACCCTGCATTTCTATCTCACTTCCGGATACCAACCCCATATCCAGGAGCCGACGGTGAACACTCCCGCTGCCACTAATCTTGACAATTTTGCCCTTATCACCTTTCTTCAAATCGCTTAGTATTTTGACTGACATACATTTGCCTCCTCTAATACTTGTTCGTTATTTCATATCAACTGGTTATCTCCTTCTCCCTCGTGTAGAGTAAATAAAACCTGTGCCTATCAGTACTATCAATACACCGCTGAAAGCGATGGCGGCTACCGGTGCCGGCTCCTCTGGCTCATCGATCCCACTGTAAAGTTCCCAGGCAGGCAAGGTCAGGAAAGTGTCCCTGGTCTCGGTCCATTTAGCCACCCACTCAGCCTTTTCCTCCTCGGTAGGTTCATCCTGGTGCCATCCGTTTTTGAATCCATTGACCCTGTAGCGCAAATCGGAAAAACCCTCGGCGATGACACCCTCCCGAACCTGTGTTTCAAACACCTTGCCGGTATCGAGGCGGGTGAAGGTATAGACCCAGTTGTCCATCGTCATTTTTTGGGGGTTACCTGTCTTCTCATACATGGCGTATTCGGGGGTGAAAATGTGTGTAAATGCCGTTTTGTGCCCCTTGCCGGGATGGCGATAGATTGCTGTAAATTCTCCCTGGGTAGGGATTTCATCCTCTCCGTAGAGCTGATCAATCGCGGTTTGTATGACCCGAAAGCTGGTGGCGATACAAACACACAGGTTGCCTTCCAGCTCGGCAAGTTCATCAATAGAAATCTCCAGAAGGGTTCCTTCCTGGTTGTATATCTGGATAGGTTCAAGTTCTACTGCTGGGGCTTCGCCGCTCCCCTGGGGGGCGTGAGCATAAGCTGGAACAGCCGTAAATGGCACGGCCACAGACATAATGAGCAGTAAGGCTATACCGATTATTCCAGTAATCTTTCCGCAGGTATTAACTTTCATCGATTCCTCCTTTAATTTCCAGAGTTTGCCTAAATGCCTTGAACTAAGTTAGAGTAAGCTAACTTTTCGGAGTAAAATTTTTTACTTTTCTATTTTATCTTCTCTCTGGCACCTCTTTAGTAGATCAGTGTCTCGCTTGCCATGTTCAACGTAGTAATTGAAGCCCGCCAGCCACTCAGGATTTCCCCGGGGACAGTTCAGTACGAAGTCAATAAACTTCTCCAACCTCGAAAGGCTGTCTCTGCTTAAAACATGCTCCATCCGGCAGGCATCATTATCAGCAGTATCAGGGTCAACATCCAAGATATCAACCAGAAATCGACGCAGTATCTTGTGGCGCTTATATACATCCTCGGCTATCTTTGCCCCTTCAGCAGTTAGTTCCACGTCACCGTACTTTTCATGTAAAACCAGCCCAGTTACCGATAACTTCGTTAAAGCCCAGTTAACACTTGGCTTTTTAACCCCCATAGCCTTACTAATAGCGGTTACCGTAACAGGCTTGCCTTCTTCTTTAAGCAAAGCTATCGTCTCGAGATAATCTTCCATACTGGCTGTCTGCTGGTTAGAAACACTTCCAATCATCGTTATCCCTTAATTAGCATATTGTTAGAATAGACTAACTATTTTTAATTTACACTATGTTAATATTATTGTCAATCCCCTTATTACTCTCGACGGCTAATTATTTATATGCCGTGAAGCTTAAGAGTCAAAACTCATCCTGCCCCCGGAGGGGAGACTTTTTGTGAGATGTGGCGTGCGGGTTGAACATTCCCGAGAAATGTGTGACTAAAGAGTACATAACATGATTACATGAGCGGGAACATTTTTCTATCGCCCTCAGAAATGGCAAGATATTGGATCGCTTGGTTTACAATCGTTGGATCGAATATATTCAGAGTAGCTCGATAATCAAACCTGTCTAACATAGGAACTTGAAAGAAACTACATAATCTCTGGAAATGAGACCCAATAAGCCATGCTCCCATGTTAAAACTCACAGGGTCTATTCCATCCTCTTGGCAAGCCTTACAGATCCGCTTTGCGATTTTTTCTCGATTATTGGGCCATTCGATTTCTGGCCAACATCTTTTGGCCCAGCGCTCGACCCAGATGTCTACAGGCTGAATACAGTAAAGTTCGCTCTTGTCATAATTGGACCACTCGCCGACAAAGTGCCAAATATCGCGAAGGAATAGAGCAGCTATTTTAATCCCTATTCCGCCTCCAAGCCTAGACAGGGTATGATAGGCGTCCTGCAATTTTTTAGATCGGAGCCAAAGGACTATGTTAGGTTGGGATTCACTCTTCATCTTTTCCAAAACCAGACGTACTGCTCCCTTAGTGTAAGTTTCGTTAGGTATCGTGTCATCCGTGCTCAAGCATATTTCAAAAGCCTGCCATACTCTATGTGCAAAATCCTTCTTTCTTTCAAAGGTATCTCGGAAGTGTTCATTCACGTTTGGCGTTATCTGTCTTAAACCAATAGTCTTCAAAATAGCCATCCTGTGCGCAAATTTATATCTCGGATTGGCTTGCGGACGTTCATGTGCGTACATTGTAAAGAACATCAATGCATCGAAAGGCTTGGATTCAAGACAATTATAGTCGATATGTACTCCTTCCCGGTCATCCCACACTGGACGCGCAGACGTAAAACACTGCCCGAATTGCTCCACCTTAGACGCTAAATGTTTATTCATTCTTCTCTCCCCACTTATTTTACTCCGATAAATTTGGTATTGTCAGGATACATCGTGCAGTATTAGCCGGTCAATGAGGGGTAATTCAACATTTGTCAGTTTCGTTCAATCTGTTAATCAGCCAAAATAAACGGTCCAGTCCGTTATGCAGCGATGATGTGTATTCGGTTCAACACATAAAGTCCCCGAAGGTGAACCATGAGGAACTCCTCGAACTTTGAGCTAGAAAACAACGGGGTGAATACGTTACGCAGCCAGCTACCTACTCAGCTTTTGTAGTACCAATATTCTTTCGTATTTGGTCGTTCGCGTTCGCCGTCTTGACCGTCGAATATCGGGAATCTCGTCAGTGTAAACAAGTTTCTGTACCAAGTGGCCATTGCTGACTTCTTGAGCTAAATCGGAAATAATCTGGGCCGTAGGTTTCTTCACGCCGTTCCGTTCAACATCACCGAGAACAAGTATACAATGCGCCTCTTCTTTGAGAACCCTGTCCATTTCCGACAAGCACAGCTTCATCTGCGGTATATACACTTGGTCCTTGGCTGTTAAAGAGCGATCCAATTCCTTCCAATCCGAGACACCTAGAAACCACAGCCTGAGCCTATTGTCTCTTGCATAGTCTAGAGCACCAAAATATGGTGGACTCGATATAATAGCATCAATAGAATTCGAAAGTAATGACAGATTCATCGTATTCTCTTGTAATACCTGCCAAGTTACCTGGTTTCTTAGCTGGGTAAAGCCGGTTCGGCGATATGCTCGTATTACCTTGGCAATGAGTCTGGAACGTAGGTCACGGTATGAGTACATCTTGGGAAATTCTTCAGGAGGATATTTCTTTAACCGTAGATAAGGAGTCAAATGACTGGCAGGATAAGAAAGGAAACCTGGACGGACGTGGTGCAATATACCCAATAGGCAAGCCATAAGGAAGTAGTTCTGTCTTTCTTTAAGCACTTGAAAAGCGGTAACAATTTCTTTGAGTGTGTCTGGATGAAAGAACTTGCGAACCCACTCGGGTACATTATCAATAGCAACAGTGTGAGCCCGGGATTCGATTTCATCTAGGGCATCTTCGGCTTCGCGCAATGCTTCTTGCTTACTGAATGGTGCTGATAGTTTTCCTCTAGTAATGACGTAAGCATACGGGCTAAGGTCGCTGGCTATTGCATGTCGCCCCATGATGATACATTCTAGTGGGACAACGCCAGCGCCACAAAACGGGTCTAGAACGACATCCCCCGGTCTTGAGTATAGCTCGATAAGCACGCGAACCATACCGGATTTCAACTTCCCGACATAGGGAGCCAACTGTTGCATTGAGCTTTCCTTGGCATTGAAGGATCCAGACCATAGGCGTGAGTCTAACTCAATACGGTCTTCACGCAACAAGCGCAGTTGTTCTCCTAGCATTGCTTCCAATTCTACCTTCGTGGCTTTCTCCATTCCACCATATCCCCTTTGTGATAGACCTTAGTTTCTCGCAAAGTGCGCCCCTTACCATTCTTGACGAGTGCAATAGTGACCTGCCATATATGTTCACCAAAGTCTTTTGGTGATACACCATGCACAGCTAGGATTTTAGCTGGCAGTTGAGTAGTTTCTAAATCGTGTGATTTGGGTTCGGGATTGTCCTCTGTCGGTATTGATCTGGGCATCAGAAAGATATCAGGTGCAACTCCAAGAGCGCTGGCTACGGGCTTATTCTGGTATTTGGGACAAGGACGGAGGGGGGTATTGCATCTGGCGTCCTTGAACACTACTACATCTACATGTTTGCCTCGCTTTACCATTTCATTCTCCACGCGATTGAAGATGATTGCAGCTGCACCGTGGGATGGCTGGTTAACAATAGCCCCATCCAAATGACACCAGAGAATAAATTCGTTGGCCCAAAGAGGTCTTTCCGAAATGTTAATACTATTTCCCTCTCCACCTTTCACCTCAACAGCAACCATCTCCTTGGGTTGGGATGTAAGCATTACCTGGAAGTCGAATCTCTGGGCTGACCCTTGTAATTGATACTCAGTAATTAAACTCGTCTGCTTCATAGTCTCGAGAACTGTGGCTACCAACCCCTGCCTCTGAGTTAGCGAAGAGGCGATATATGTCCCTCTGATGCTCTCAACAGCAGATCTAAAAACCAGCTTGGAATGGTAATCGGCAGGCTCCAAACCATGCGTCTTCAGGACATCAGGATGCTTACTATCAAGGTTGCGAAGAAGGTCAATTGCCGGACTTACCTGTGCCGTAGCCTCAGGATCATTTTGGCATGGTAGCAGCATAATAAGCCTTCACTCCATATTTTGTCGGTTTGACACTATTTTAACATAACCATTCTTAATATGCACGATCGTGACGTCTGCATAACTTTCATATTTGTAGCTACCTGAGGTAAGCGGTTGTCAACGAGATGAAGCGTGTACCGGCAGTGGGTGCTAGACTGCACTTTTCGTCAGAAAGTGACACGGATAAAATAACCTAACGGGAATATCTGACTTATGATTTCATTCCTTCATAAATGATTTCCAGTGGCTCTTTATCGAAATGTAGCCATATACTACCTACGCAATCCTTATGTAGGCAGTCTTTATTATCGCCAATGTGCGACAACAATACACCCGAAGAGCCTGTGGTGTACATTCGGACACCAGCGAGTGTACTCTCGATAGCCTTTATAACAGCTATGTTTGGAAAATCACTTTGATTATGGCCAATCGAAAAAACAATTACGCTCGGTTTAACGGCTTCGCAAAACTTTGTAGTGAAAATGGCAACATTGCCTCCGCCTGGATTACCGCCATGGTGTGGGAATACTGCTAGCCAAGCTTTTATATCAACATGTTCCTCTAATAGATTATCCAAACCAATATCATCTATGTCACTGGGAAATATAACGACTGGGTTGTTTTCATATGATAGCCGTAATACAGCACTGATCGAATTAGATGTTAACTTGCGCCCTTTTCGATCTGTACTTCCGGGCCCCTTAGTAGCTAAGTACGCACTTGGCCCTAATACTTCAATTACCACTCTTCCACGATCAAGCTTTCTGTTCAGATGAGGTGTAATACATGGCTCAAAATGGACTTGGCTATGTTTATGGTGATCCCACAATGTATAGGCAAGGTCATCCCAGACTGCGCTTCCTTTTTTGGAATCGGTATTCAAATATACGTTCTTGATTTCAACCTCCTTGGAACTCAAGAGGCCCATTGCACCCCCAATATGGTCTTGATCGGCGTGGGAAAGTATAAGAATGTCTATTTGGGTTATGCCATTTTCCTGCAGGAAGTCAAGGAGGTCTGAACCTGGCCCAGCATCAATTACTATTATGCCAGAATCATCAATTAAGACAGCACTATTACCGTGTCTAACATCAAGAACGTATAAGGTCGGCATACGAATTACCCGGCTCCTCTGCTATCTCAAATCGGTCAAAATATAAATCCTCGTTCTTGGACGCTCCGATATTCACTTCAGAAAAAAGGCGCATACCCGGCTTGATGTCTCCTAAGTGTGTGGGGATAATGCTGCGTGGCAACCTGAGGCCAGTATTAGAATCCCAACTTGGAATAATGATATAAATGAAGGAAGGATCGACGTCCTCGATTCTTAGAAGAACTCGCCGAGGTTGCCGTTCTTTTACATAGGTATTCTCAAACTCGTTTAAGCATTGTACAATTCCTTCTCTAATGATCCGTGGTTCTAATCCTCCACTTCTAATCATTACTGGTATTTCCCTTCGATAGGGGCGTATGTTATCGATGTCTTCTGTTGACCATGCTGTAATCAATAGAACTGGGAAGTGCATTCGATAGAGTTCGGCTACCGCCTCGGCTCCCTGGAAAGATGCGTAATTTCTTGGCCTCAAACGGTGGTCACAAATAGCTGCATCTGCACCAATCTTCAGTTTACTAATAAGATCTGCTAAAGAATTAAGGCGCTCTTGCTGAATTACTGGCTGTAAATCAGCATCTACAATACTTTCAGCCATAGCATCTCTGGCCTGTTTATCATCGTCAATCACGGCGACCCGTTGTATGTTATCCGGCAGCATTGTAGTACTCATATCAAGCTCCAATAATTGGTAAAATGATTATCATCTCAGCCCCACCCAATTCGCCTTTCTCGATCGCATCAACTCTACCACCTAAATCTATTGCGGCATCTCTAACGATTGTCAGCCCAAGACCCGTTCCATTTGGTCTGGTAGTCTGCCCAGGCAACCAAATATCATTCTTATCTATTCCTTCTATGCCCGGACCGTTATCAAGAACCTTGAGTTCAAGCTCATTGTCAACAACTTTCGTCCTGATTACTATTTTTCTTTCACCAGGTGGCTTTCTCTCGAATGCGATAAGGCTATTGTTTAGCAGATTTGAAATGATAGACTCAATAGCTGCGACACTGCCTCGTAAATAGGGACTACCTTCAGATAACTCGAGTGTAATTCTTACATCACGATCCGTGATGAATGGCGTATAAAGTTCAATAATATCTTTGATTACTTTATGAATATCAACCTTACCAGCTCGCCTCTTTTCATGGTCTACCAAGCTAAGAGTAACATTAGCTAAAACTCGTAAAGAATCGACCGAACGGAAAATACGTTCGATAGGGTCTTTCAGATATTCATCATATTTTTCAGCTAAATAATTCTTACACCTGTGTTGAACTGTTCTTATGGATTGAGCAACTAATTTCAAAGGATTGTTAGCCGATTCATGTGCAAAGACAGCTGAAGTAATCCCTACAGTACCTAGTGTTCGATAGAGTTGTACTTCTTTTCGCAACTCTCCAACCTCTGATGTACGTGCTCTATCATATTTATCAAATGCATTTTGAACTGCCTTTCTCTGGTCTTCTGGTACGGTTGATATGGCTTGTCTGACAGTCGCTTTCTCCTTCTCGCTTTTTTTAGGAGTCTCTTTTCTGGCAGCGACTCTCTTCTTTTCTCTCTCTTCTAACCGCCGTCTTGCCATCCAATTTAGTGCATCAGTTGCGAATACCTGCAGTTCTTGAAATGCTTCGTTTATAATAAAACCGGATCGGTCAGTCTTTTGAGTCAGTAATCTATCCTTATCTGTTATATTAATTCTTCCTACAGAAGTATTGGTTGAAGGTCTTAACTCAGGACTGCGTGCCCGCATTAAATTTAGACTCAACCAATCATCTCCCTTATCACCATAAGGTGCTACACGGAGGCCATTGTAATATAAATGTACTCCTCCAAATTCATTTAACCAATTACGTATTTCTCCTAGTGATGTAGAGCGGGTTGAAAATATTCCAGGTTCAAGGAGAAAAACCCATAGGTCGAAATTAGCTGTGGGACACCTGTAGGGACTTTTCTCTTTTTGCCTTAAATCTTTGTGACTGGCCGAATACATAGTTGCTCCACGCCAGTCTTCCACTAGTGCCTCAGCAAAACCGTGGTCATCAACTTTAGCAATAAGATGGAATTCAGCATCGCGGAAATATTTGGCTTCGACCATTTTCTCCAAGTCTCTATATTCTGGGGCTACGAGAATAGGTTTAAAACCGACAGGATTGTCGCCAAAAGGGTCAGCTAACAGAATTAATCCTCGGGCAAGCCGCTGTATCTCACTTCGATTAATGGGAGAGTGAAGGTTCTCCAGGGTAATTATAGCTCCTGGCATTTCCTGATCAATGTTTAGACTCGTCTCAATTTTAAGGTCTATATCTTCAACCAAAGCATCCCCTGTGTAACGCTCCCAGTCTATTAATAAGCTATGTTTCACTCCAGAACTTTCACGTGGGATTGATTGCAGAGATACACTAGCACCCATTCTCAAAGCCGCTAAACGACCTAATCCTTTATCGCCGGATGGTTGCCGCATAAGTCTTGTCAAATTGCGGGATGGTTTTTCTGACTTTCCCAAGACGAGCCAACCATTAATTATTTCTTGGATGTCCATGCCATCACCATCGTCAGTGATGATAATAGTCCCGCCATGGTGCTCAATATTTTTGAGCTCTATAGTACAGTTTATTGCGTTAGCGTCATAAGCATTCTTCGCTAATTCCACCAATCCTCGACTAGGGCTCGGATTTAACTCCTCTCCTAGGCGGCGCAAGATGTTTGCAGAAAATCTAAAGTTTGTCTGTGTTACTCTGTCATTTGTGTTTGTCGATTCCGTACTCATTGCTTGCTCCACCACGGAAGTTCTTTCATCGCAGCTACCGTGAGATGTCTACAGCAAATGCGACTATTCATCCACTTGTTGGTGTCGTTATGCTTCAAAGAGCGTAACAATTTATCACACATTTCTAAGCCGTGATTTTTAGGTGACAATACTATCAAGTGGTTTTCCACTGCAACCTCTGTGTTCGCATTGATGATTGTACCAACGCAACGATGCCTATCTCTTGGACTAGAAGTTCTATGGACTGCGACAAACGGAGGCTTAAATACAGTGCCCTTATATTTTCTCCTTTCATGGATATGTTCGACAGTTTCCCAAGCAGGTATTGTACGGGCGTGTATATAAGGATAACTTGGTCCGTCTTCACTGTCCCGATGAGGGACTACTGAGCCGACATGTATATCAAAATAATCTGAAATTGATTTTATTGGTTTTTCTATACTCGTGTCTAACCTCAACCAATCAACCTGACTGCAACCGTTTCCAGCAATGGTGTTCAAGATAAAAACATCCACATCCGCTTCCTTATCGAATCTGCCCGTAAGCTCTATGGTAACAGAAGAAGCCAAATCGGTAATTAGCCGTCGCCATTTGCCATAACGCGTGCCACTACGCAATACGTCTGGTAAAATAGCTATTATCTGCTGACCTTCTGAGGCTGATCGCATGATTTGCTCAAAAAATACCCCTGCTTTCTGGACTATTCCTGTAGCCCATTCACAGTCGTCGGGCGCATTCATATTACCGAATGGCGGATTAACAACCACACAGTCTACCTGCTCGGCAATATTATCACTAGAAAGAATATCTTTTACTCGTAGTCCAGGGAAGGCTTCCATTTTTGAAATAATATTCTTTATGTTTTTGGCATCCTTGCTCCTAATTGCTGCTAAAAGCATTAACCTTAGTTTCGTTGCCGACACAAATTCTTCGAATAAGTCACACCCAAATATGAGACTAGACCAAATGTCTATAGTCTTTTCCAAGCTATTCCCTATCGGGAGATAATTAGCACATGCCGATAACAGATTACCTGCCCCGCAAGCAGGATCTGCCACTTTGATACCTTTAGTTAGCAAATTGGACAGATTCGATGATATTTTTTCCGCAAGTGCATAATTGGTAAAAAAGATGCCTTGTTCCTTCCTTATTGTTACAGGGACTGTTTGATACAAGTCGGATGTTGCCTTGCCGTCTAGAAGATGATATAAATTCTCATCGTTACTCAAAATCGAATACAAAAGATTCTCATCAAGCAATACTTTATGCAATTCATCAACATATGTATGGAATCCATTGATATGGTTTCTCATGCTATTAATTGTATTTGTCAATTTGTATTCCCTATGTACCCTGTGTATTGGAAGATATCTTTAACATAATACTAGCCTTTGTTAAGCAAGTAGTCAACGAACGGCTTTGATTGCGGCGTAGGGTTCGCTTTTGTTATTTTGTTACAGCAGAACTTTACTGTTCGTTTGATCTAAGTCAGAGAAAAGAAATATCATTCAAAGAGCTGGGTAAACAAATCATCTGAAAGTTAGCTACTATCAATCATCCCCCCTGCTTAAGGCCCCATATAGCCGCAAAGTAATTCCGTGTCCATTCGTTGGCTATTTTCCGGTTGGCGCAGAAGACAATACGTAAACCAGGATGTAGGGCATAAAGCTCGGCTATTGCTCTGGCACAGAAACTTGCAGTGTAGTGATGCACCTTCTTGGAATTGAGAAAATCGGCATAAGGAGCTTCAATCACTAGGGCATGGTTATTGTATGCCGCCAGTTCAGCCAGCCTCTGGTGCAGAACCGGCATCGTCCCGAAGTCGGCAAGGAGGTTATCCAGCGTCTTGCGCTCCACCACCACTAGCATCCTATCCCCATCCATAAGCGCATAGTCACCAGCCTGGATAGTAGCGCGCTCGATAACCGCACCAGCAAAACGCCATGGGTACTTCTCGTTGCTGTGAATACGGACAACCAACTCAGGACTCCCTTGGCGGGATACGAGTTTAAACGCAGGGCGGTGCTGCTCGATAGACCTCTGAGTTAACCAGAAGATTTGCTCATAACTCTCCCCCGGCCTGCCTTTATAGGATTTCTTCAGGAAAAGAAAATCGCACCGCTTGTAGCGCTTGCGGTCCAGCACCACGGAGATACGCCGGCCGCGCTCATTGAAGGCGACGATATCTACCCGCTCCAGTTCTTCCAGCACCTCGTCCGGCGCTGGCGGCTCGTCTTCGCGCAGACAGAAGATATGTCTACCCGCCGCCGGCCAGTGGTCCTGGGTGCGGAGCACCAGCCACGGCTTACCCCCTCTGATAATCTGCAGGAGGTAGGGGAAGCGGTCGTTTTGGGTTCGTTCTAGAATCCAGGTTCCTTTTGCCACTGAGATGATTATACCGCAGAATATATAGCATCTTGAAGTGAAATCCCTTATTGAACCGAGTCAGTAATGAACATTTCATCGGAATGTTACCTTTTACTGTATCGTATGAAACAGCAGGAAATGTCGCAAAACGGTTGATGCGCCCAGCTACGGCTTTGTCGA
>Ga0315549_1000886_pt1 | contig 33912 bp, 31 predicted proteins | sample SalMarSW160200MG_FD_203101 | JGI IMG/M metagenome (GOLD analysis project Ga0315549, IMG submission 203101) | Salt marsh sediment microbial communities from the Plum Island Ecosystem LTER, Massachusetts, United States - Salt Marsh Sediment SW1601-200 ... | reverse complement strand
CATCCAGAACTCGATGGTAGAAATTACCCAGGTCCAGCGGCTCCAGTTTAAACTCTTCACGCTCTTTCAAGTCCAGCACATATCTGGCGAAATACTGATAGGGACACGCCGCAAAAGTACTCAGTCTGCTTGCAGAGCTTCTTATCCGCTCACCAAAAATCTCACCAACTACCTCATTATCCAGCTCCGTACGGTTGTCATAATTAATCGCTGAGAGCACATCCAAGCCTGACTCGGCAAGCTCGCCATCGGCGGACATTTCATCCAGCAATTCACTAAACTGCTCGTGTGAACCTTCAAGCAAGCCACGAGACGTGTCTTTACCAAGCTCGCTGCATAGCAAATCGACAAGCTCGCTCTTATTGTGGACCTTCTCGATTGCAATTTGCTCACCAGCAATTGATTCTTCTTTCAGATTTTCAAACAATGATTCAAGATTGTCTATAAACTGCGAGCGCGTCACGCCGCTGCCTTTATCATCGGTTACAGGATACGTAACACACAGAAACTCAGATGGTCGTGTAAATGCGATGTAAGCCAGATATTGGCGCTCGGCAAGCTCCTGACTTACCGTTGCCGCCAGCTCAAACCCCGCCGAATCAGCCGACTTTCGGTCGTCATCGCTCAATATACTGTCCGAACCGACCGGCACGGGAAACTGCCTCTGTGTTGCCCCTATTAGAAAAACCGCCTTCAAATCGGGGTGCCGGCTGCGCTCAATCGAACCGACAAGGATCTGGTCGAGGGTCGGCGGTATAAAGGCCAGCATCAATTGCGAAAAAGCAGAATCCAGAATCGCCTGATAATCCTGACAGCTCATCTTCTGGCCGGCAAAGACATCCACAAGCTCGTCAAAAATATCTATGAGCTTATCGTAAAATTGCCGATGCTCGACAGCGGTTTGCTTATCGTTACCTTTCTCTGCCTCCTCAATCCACTTCCTGACTGTTTGTCTTACACCCAGCGTATTTAGAAAATCATAGATAGCTCGCACAAACTCATCTGCGCTCATTTTCTTTACCGGATTATCAACCGGACAAAGCCTTTCTCGAAGCTCAAGTAATGGCCCAACAGCCTTTAGCCGAATTTCATTTATCCGCTGCTCGTCATTACCATCGTGTCCCGCAAAACTCCACTCCTGCCCGCTTGTCCAGTCGCTCCCACTTATGCCGAATGCCAGACAATAATTTTCCAGCACGTCGACATCACAACGCTCTATTGGCACAAGGTCTGTTTTAAGATATGTGAATATATCACCTTGAGAAAAACCGCCCGTTACCACCTTCATCGCCGAACTGATAAGCAGTACCACAGGATGCTGGTTTAATGATTTTCGCTTATCAATAAAAAACGGCACGCCATAATCATCGAAATACGCCCGTATATAGTGCTCATACCGGTCAATATCCGATGCGATAACCGCAATGTCCCGATATCGATAATCCTTTTCCTTAACAAGCCCAAGTATCTGCCTTGCTACAAACCGTATTTCGGCACGAGCATTCGGTGCCGATATGATGCGTATATTATCCTCTGCGGGAATTTTCTGATTCTTTAGTTCAAATACATTTTGCTCGATATGAGCAAGCTGTTCAGATGAAGAAAACCTGACCGGCTCATCAAGAATTACGGGCTTTCCCATTTGAAGTTTGCACTGTTTAATTATTTCGACAAGAGCAGTATACGTTCGTTCTGTCGGACTAAATATACCAACAGGGTCCAACTTCGCAGCATCTGGATTTGCCAAATCGATAGTAGACGTGTCCAGGCAAAGCGCAATTTGTGCATCTGAGACTGCCTTTAGAAGTTCCGTTAAGATTGCAAGCTCCGCTGTCGTAAAGCCGGCAAAGCCATCAACCCATAATTTTGCACCTTTAACAAAGGCAGCTTTGCCCACTGCTCCGCACGCACGGTTCAATTGAATATCAGGGTCAATAAATTTGCCCTCGATAAACTCCAGATACTCTTTGAGAATCAGTCCGATATCGGCAAATTTCAATACAGCTAAATTATTCTGTTCGTCCTTGGCCAATTCACCCAGTAACTGGTCAATATCGTCCGGCGTCTTTGCATACTGGTGCAGTTCGGTAATCGTGTTCGCCATCCGGCGGCCCAGCCCGGTCCACGACGCAGATGAACCAAATATTTTTAATTTACTCTCGTTGTCTCTCAATATCCGGTGAACTATCATCTGCCGGCCGATGCGCGAAAGCATAGGCCTCGCCGTATGTCTTCCCGACAGTAAAAACTGTAAACGTTCGAAAGAAAGCACATTCAATCCGTGGTAACCGGCTATCCTGTTATCAGCAAGGATTGCCCGCTCCGCCTGATAGGTGGCCTGTTCCGGAACCAGTAAAATCAACGGCTGCTCATCACCAGCTTCAAGCAGCTCATTAATAATTGCTTTTATGCAATAGCTGGTCTTTCCCGTACCGCTTCTGCCAAGAATAAATTGAACTGCCATACAAATACCCTAAATATAGGTTCACGCGAACTCGAATGCTTTTTACCACAAATTCAACGCATTTTCAAACCTGTTATCTATTCCAATCTCGACCTGGATTTGTTATAATAAAAATAGTGAAAAAAACAGCGTTTATTAATATAAAAAAGCAACAAGTAACGGCCCTTATGGCCTCGCTCATTATTTCTGTCTTCAGCTTAACCTGCCTGGCCGACACATTCACAAACCGCAAGACTCTTGAAATCCTGCACGGCTACGCAACCAGCCAGACCCAAGGCAGCAAAACCATCGTTCACACCAAGGAAAAAGGCAGGCTCACCCTCAACCTGTCCCAGTGGAGGATTACACCGGACCATCTTGGCAGGAACAATAAGGTAATCATCATTACCCTCGACGACCATATCAGGCTTCATATCGAGGCCCAGGTATTGAAGGAGGCAATCAGCCAGTCCGCAGATGAAGGCCCGTTATTTATCCTGATTGAGATAAGCACTCCGGGCGGGCAGCTCGACCGAATCCAGCAGATTTGCGGACAAATTTCGAAAACTAAACACTGCCAGGTCATCGCCTTTATCACAGGCGGCAGACACCGGGGTGCCATATCCGGTGGTGCCGCCGCCGCCTTTGCCTGCGATAAGATTTTTATGGCCGACAACGCCGTCATAGGCGCCGCCTCACTAATAGCAAAGTCCGCATCCGGCCCGAAAGAGATTAAAGAGGTCCTCGGTGAAGAATTAGGCGAAAAGCTTATCTCTTCCTGGCGTACCCATCTTGCATCAATGGCCGAGCAGCACGGCCGGCCCGGCATACTCGCTATGGCAATGGCGGACAGGGAAATTGAAGTCATAGAGGTTTCCCAGGACAGTAAAAATCTGTTTATTGACCCAGCCAACAAAAATCCTCAGCAGGATTTCGTTCACGTCTGGAGCAAAAAAGGGGCCTTGCTGACCCTGACCGCACAGGATGCCGTCAAATGCGGCATTGCTGACAACGTGTTCGATTCCCGGCAGGAGCTTCTCCGGCACATGCAGGCCGAAGACGCTCAGATCGTAATGAATAAAGATTTGCAGAATGCCCGACTGGAACTAAAAAGGGCAAAGGCACAAATAGCAAGAATAAGAAAATCCGTTGACCTGAAAACACAGCAGCTCGAATACGAGCACCCCACACCCAAGATACTCAAAATCCTACGAGAAGCAAGAAGCGACTTCCAAGCCCTGATACGATTAGCCAAAAAATACCCGGATTTGCAGCTTGCTACATACCCTCTCGAAGAAGAATTGAATTCAATTGAGGCCGCCTACGACAAAATTAAAAGAACCACCCGTAGACGCAGATAATTGTCACTACGATTTCAAGCCGCTAATCCCAAACTCCCCAGTCCCTGCCCCATCACATTTTAATTCGCCAAAAACACTACCGAGCAAACACCAACTAATTAAAACTCAAAATCCTTCTCCGCTCTTTGTCTTTTCAACATACCCCGTCGCTTCTTTTCCTCCAAACGCCGCAGGCTTGCACGCTCCGGCACTTTTGTCTTTTTCCGTACAGGTCTGGTCTTTAACGCCTCTCTTAATAACTCCTGTAACCGCTCGACGGCAGCCCTGCGGTTAGCTTTTTGTGTCCGAAACTTTTGCGATACAACCCTTATGACTCCATCTTTGTTAGCACGCGTTGACAGCAGGGCAAGTATTCGCTGCTTTTGCATATCGGAAAGGCCCTCGCAGCCTGCCACATCAAAAAACAGCGTAATCCGCGTATTGACCTTGTTCACATTTTGCCCCCCCGGCCCGCCACTTCGGGACGCCTTGAATACAAGCTGGCCCTCATCGATAAATATGTCTTTTGTTATTTCGAGCATCTCATCTGTTCCCAAAGGACCCTTTCTACTGCCCTTAGCTTTTTGTCATTCTAAACACAGCGAAGGCTCTCAACTGCATAATTGTAAATGGTACACTATAGATTGTAAATCACCCCCTTTACTTTTTTATCTTGAAAAAAAGCCGAAAACCTTATAGTATTGGCGTACCGTTTCAATCGTAAATTATGACATTAACCATTCAAGAGGCAAAAATGAACAACAGAGGCAAAAAAACAACCGTAACGGCAATCGTTATAGCATCAATCGTGCTGATGGGCTGTACCCTTTTTACGACAGCCGCAGACCCAAAGCCTGAAATCGAAGAACTAAGGGCCGGCAAAAACTTCATCCCGACAAAGGTTTACAGCACCGAAGACGACGAGCAAATCCTGAAACTTTTTAAGGGCTTGCGGGTCGCCGACGTTTCCGACGGTATGGACAAGGTCGGTCTGAGAAATACAGGTCTTATGTCGCCGGAAATTCACGCCGCCTGGAAAGACACCATACATTTCAATCACCGATTCATCGGCATCGCCGTTACCGCCCGTTATGTCCCCACGAACAAATCCCCGGCACCGGCTATGGAGACCGAGGCATTTGACAAGTGGGTCGGCCAGTGGTATAGCAAGCTTTCACCCGAACCGTTTGTTCCGCTCATCCGAAAGGGGACGGCCCTGGTCATCGACGATGCCCCCGAAAGTGACGTTGGCTCCATCGGCTCCAATAACATTATGGGTTGGTACCTGAAGGGATGTGTCGGCGTAGTCACCAATGCCACCGCCCGCGATACCGATGAAGTCGCCACCGAAAAAGTCCCCCTGTATTTCAGGAAGGTAGGTCGTGGCATCCGGCCGGGCAGAAACGAAATCGAATCCGTCAACCGCCCTATCGTATGTGGCGGGGTACTGGTTGAGCCCGGCGATGTCATAGTGGCCGATGGAGATGGCGTTATTGTCGTCCCGCGTGCAAAGGCCAAAGAAGTCGCCGAATACGCCCAAGCAATCCTCGACGGCGACAAAGCCGGACGAAGGCAGTTATATAAAAAGCTCGGCTTGCCCCCCGATGATTCGATAAAATAACAAAGAGGCTCAGTGCAATGGAATCAAAGCACCTTCCTTAAGCCAAAACCAAAATCACGAAATTCCCTCCAGCGTGCAAATATTTTCCAAATGCACTCAACGCCCCTTTTCTCCGCTATCTTTTCCCTTTTTCAGATGGCCGGCTATTTGTTTGAGCTGTTCGTTCATCTGTTCGATTTGCCTGCCCAGGTCTTTAAGCTGCTTATGTATAGTCTTTGAGCCGAGGATGCTCGGAGCAAAGACAAAGAAAAATATCAACGCCACCGCCCCGCCGATAGCGATAAAGCTCACTCCCTGCCAAATCTTCTCTATAAGCTCATACATTCCTGCATCCATTGTCTCTTGTCCTTAATATATCCCAATCAAACCATAGGGCATTAAAAAATCGACTCTACACAAATCGTTGTCATTGCAAACAAAGCGAAGCAATCTCAACTTCATTCTTTCGTCCTTCGTCCGTCGTCCGTCGTCTGTCCTCTGCCTTCTGTCGTCTGTCGTCGGCTATTCAATATATTTTAACTTTCACCTTCCGACTTTTGACTGTCCGCAATTGTACTCTTAGGTTGCGACTGACCCTGCTCGCTGGTCTCCGGCTTTCCTCTCCAGATAACAAAGAAGTACACTATTGCCCCGACAAAATAAAACGATAGTGACAGTAAAATCGCAGCCGCCCATATCAGCTTGTCGTACTCACCGCCTTTTGTCAGTGGGTAATAAAACTTAGACACAGGCCGCTTCAAACAGTCGATAAGCATGACGATCGAAAAGACGACCCCCGCAATCCCCAAAAGAAAAAGCAGTACACCTCCACCCAAAAGCGGCGCAATCGGCCAGCACGGAAACAACTTACAGGTTAACGCCATTACCATAACAAGTACCTCCAAAAATAACTTTATACCTCCCGTATATAATAAACTAAAGCATCAGCCCTATCAAACTTTATTCACACCTAATTTCTGAGTTTCAATCCTCCTTTAAGACCGTATCATCATATTCAATTTCGAACCTCAGCTTGTGCTTTGCTTCTTCCTGAGCCAACGACAAAAACATATCCGTCAACTCTTCATCCTCAGCCACCGCTGCCAGGTCAAGATACAGCCTGTACGCCGCCTTTTCTTTCCTCATCGCCAAAACCAGTGCTTCAGCGTAATCCATATCCGGCCGAGGCTCCACATCAACCACGTAATCTGCTATATTAAGGCTTTCAACATCTTTCTGTCCAAGCAATATCTGTCCGTATTTGACTGCTTCCAGCTTCATCTTATGTCCCAGTTCTTCGGTGGCAAACTTCTCAAAGACGTCCTGCATCTTAGGATTATCCATCCGCTCAACCAGCTTCATATAAAAATCCTGAGACTCCGTCTCCCGCTCGATTGCAAAATCAAGAACCTCTTCAAAAGATTCGAACCGTTCCATTTTTCGCCCCTTCTAAATCACAAATTACTGTTCAGCAGTACAAGTTTCTACCTATTCTTATGCAAATCCACCAAACTCATACAACTGTTTGAAAATGCAGAAATGAAATGGAGACGAAGGGAATCGAACCCTCATTTCCGCGATGCGACCGCGGTGTGCTCCCGTTACACTACGTCCCCTATCTATCTTCACAGAAGCAATTATACACAACAATCCGCCAAATTCAAAATACTCTTAGCTGACTTATAGTGAAAAATCAGAACTTCCACTTCTCATAACAAACGATTTTCTCTATCGGCTCTCGCTGTGGTTCCTTTTTACTGTCGGCTGGATAACCAATCGCCATCAGTTCAATAATCGCTACATCGGCAGGAATATCCAGTATGGCTCTGACCTTATCCGTATCGAAAGAACCAATCCAGCACGTTGCCAGCCCTGACTCCGTCGCCTGCAGCGCTATATGCTCAAGAGCGATGGCAACGTCAATAGGCCCGATTGCCTGACCGCATCGCATCACATGGTCGCTGTTACTGCACGCCGCTATGATAGCACCCGCCTTCTGGAAGACCTCCGGCCGGTTCGTATGCTCAGCCACCTGATGCCGGATTTCCTTATCGGTTACTACCACGAAACGCCAATCCTGAGTATTCATCGCTGAAGGAGCCAGCCGGGCCGCCTCAAAAATCGTGTCCAGCTTGTCCTGCTCAATCGGCTTGTCCTTGTACGCCCGGCACGAATATCGATTCCGTATCGCCTCAAGTATTGTCATAAAAACACCTCTAACTGCGTATCTTCCTATAAACGAACGAACAAAACTTTTGCCCTGCTAATAATAAAACATCAAAAATATTGACGCAAGCTCTAAAAAACTGTATTTTTGCACTCAAATCCTGGGCGATTAGCTCAGTTGGTTAGAGCGCCTGCTTTACACGCAGGAAGTCACAGGTTCAAGTCCTGTATCGCCCACTATTATAAATGGTGAATGTACAACAAGTGCCCATCTATATGCTACGCTGAATCAAAGGTTATTGTGTTTCCAAAAGCAATAGGGTACTATACTACAAGAACAAAACTGCTCATACTCATATTAAGGAGTTTGCAATATGCGTAAAAAACAAATCACTCGGCGTCAATTTATCAAAAACACAGCGGCTTTGACCGGAGGTCTCTTCTTGTCCTCCTGTGCATTGGAGAAGACCACCAGGAAATCCACACCGACAGCCGTCGACCAGGTAACCCTTGGCAAGACCGGCCTAAAACTCAGCCGCCTCGGTATCGGAACAGGCAGTATAGGCGGCAGTATTCAGCGGGCCCTGGGGTCTGAAGGATTCAACAGCCTCATACGGTATGCCTACGACCAGGGTATCACATATATCGACACGTCGGAAAGCTACAGGACCCACACGATGATTCGCGATGCAATAAAAAGTCTGCCCCGCGAAAAGCTCTTTATTCAGTCAAAAATGCCAGGCCGTCCCGAAAAACCTCTTGAGGTGCTCGACCGTTACCGCAAGGAACTGGGCGTCGACTACATCGACAGCCTGCTCATTCATTGCACCGTCAAAAACGATTGGCAAGAAAGCCACAAACGCCTGCTGGATGCCTTTGAAGAAGCCAAGGAAAAGCAAATCATACGAGCCCACGGTGTCTCATGTCATACTCTGCCCGCATTGACCAAAGCCGCCCAATTGGATTGGGTGGATGTCAATCTGGTTCGCATTAATCCACAAGGCTCACATATCGACACACCCACAGAAAAATGGGACGCTAAAAGCAATGTAACACACGTCTCTGCTGTGCTTGAGCAAATTAAGATAATGCGCAAGAATAGACACGGCATCATCGGAATGAAAATGATAGGTAACGGCGATTTCATAAACCCTGAAGACCGTGAAAAGGCCATACGCTTCGCCATGCAGCGTGTCCCGCTCGATGCTGTTGTCATCGGATTCAAAAGCAATGCCGAGATTGATGAGGCCATCCAGCGTATGAACCGTGCCCTTGCAGAGACTGTTTAAAACCACATTTTAGAAAGACACAGGAGTTCTCCGGTTGCATCTGGATGTCTGACTCGTTTAGAACTTGTAAATCCGGCTTCCGGCCTAAAAGATGCCCTGTCCCTATGCCACCGGCGGCAGCTCGTCCCATCGGGTCGTATAGCGACAAGAGCGCTGGTTGAACTTGACCCTCCACGGCTGGCCCAATCCTTCCGCCGCCCATCGAAGCGGGCAGTTTAACCTGGTATTGACGGCATCTATCGCCTGCATAAGCCGCTGAGATATTTCCCTGTCGACGCTGTCAAACAAATTCCCCTGAATCCGTTTTTCAGATACAAGACCGCTCAACACAATCCCCGCCTTCTTAAACAAAAAGCCCCTGCGATATAACTTCCCTATGCACCACAGTGCCCCCCTGATAAGCTCCATCGTGTCACTCGTAGCAACGTCAAACTCTATAGTGTGGGAATTAAAGTATTTGTTTTCTATAAATCGGCTGGTTGTCACGTAGACCGTCATTAAGCCGGCGGCCAATCCGTGCTGCCTCAGCTTCTCTCCCCCTCTTGAGCAATAGCTGGCTATCGCTTCTTTTAGCTTCTCGATAGATTCGACGGGCTTGCCAAAGGACCGCGATACGGCAATTGATTTTTTGGCAGGCGGATTCTGCTCTAAAGGATAACATATCATCCCCCTTAGCTCATATACCGTCCTTACCCCCACAACGCCAAACTTCTGCCTGACCCAGTTTATATCTGCTTTTTGTAAGTCCAGTGCTGTTTCAATCCCTGCTCTTTTCAGTTTTATAGTCGTCTTGATTCCCACCGTCCAGATTTTCTCCACCGGTATTGCAGCAAGTATCTCGTTCAGAGAAGCAGACTCGGTCAAATCCTGAACACCATCCCCATTACCCGAGTGTTTGGCAATCCGGTTGGCTATCTTGGCCAGCGTTTTGGTCCGGCCGATACCAACCGTCACCGGAATACCCGTCCACTGCTTGACGGTTCGACAAATCTTCCCGCCGTAATCGCGCAAAGAGCACTTAAACCCCGCAAGGTTCAGGAAAGCTTCATCAATCGAGTAAACTTCTATATCAGGGGCAAACCTCGACAGTGTTTTCATCACTCGGCTGGACATATCGGCATAAAGGGCATAGTTTGACGAAAACACCTCAACGTTATTTTCCTCTAAAATCTTTTCCACCTCAAAAGCCGGCACCCCCATACCGATACCCAGCGCCTTTGCCTCGTTGGAGCGGGCCACAATACAGCCGTCATTGTTGGACAACACAACGACCGGCCTGCCCTGCAACTTCGGATTAAATATCCGCTCGCAGGAAACATAAAAATTATTACAATCAACAAGCGCAAATATCTCTTTCATAGTTCGTGTATAACGCTGGTCACTACCCCCCACACCTCAAATTCCACATTCTCGCCGATTTCCTGCGCACTGTAGCTCTCGTTTTCAGGTACTAATGTTATCTTCTTATTCCTGATTCTGATTCTCTTGACCGTCAGCTCTCCGTTGACAGCCGCTATCACCACGCTCTTGTCCCTGGCCTCAAGGCTGCGGTCGACAACCAAAAGGTCGCCGCAGTGAATGCCCGCTCCAATCATCGAGTCGCCGATGACCCTGACAAAAAACGTCGCCGCCGGATGCCTAATCAGGTGCTTATTCAAGTCAAGCCTGTCCTCTTCGTAATCGGCAGCCGGAGATGGAAACCCCGCAGACACCCTCCCGTCAAACAACGACTGCCGATACTTGGTAGACAAATCCGAAATATAAACTGTCTGGACCTTCGTATTCATTTCGCACTTATCACCGGTTCAAAACAACCTGTTCCCATTCAAACACAACCGGCCTGTTATCCCTGGCCGGGCCGGGCAAGGCATCTCTTGCCTTTAATTTATATGGTTCTAAGACAGCCTGTCACCTTGCCGATTATACGAATACTCTTGTCGCTTCCCTTGATATATCTGGTCCTGTAACCCGCAGCACGGTTGGCCGATTTCAGGGCTATCCGGTTACGCTGGATATATATCCTCTTAACGGTCGCTTCATCATCCAGCATCACCACCCCAATCCGGCCGTTCTTAATCGTCGAAGCCGGCTCAACCACCACAAAATCACCATCCATAATACCCTCGTCAACCATACTGTCCCCGGCAACTCTCAGAATAAAACTGTCTTTCGATTGGCCGAAAAATTCCCCCGGGTCTACATATCCCTCGATATTTTCTTCCGCCAGTATCGGCTCCCCCGCCGCCACCCTGCCCACAATAGGGACACCTTCCCTTTCTTTTTTCCTGTAGAGGTATTCCTTAGACAGCCTCAGTCCCCGATGGCCTCCCAAATCCACCAGATAGCCTTTCTTCTTAAGATAGCTTACGAACTGACGAATAGCGTTCCGCGCCAGACCGAACTGCCGGGCGATTTCCCGCTGGCTCGGCGGATTGTTCTCTCCCAGCCTCTTCTCAATAAACCTGAGAATCTTTTGCTGTTTTTCCGTTAAAGCTTCCATAATCTTCTCCCAGGAGCCCCTATAACAAACAGGTAGTCATTGCGAGGCCGCAAAATGCGGCCGCGGCAATCCCAAGCCTTCGAAAGTTTGAGATTGCTTCGCTGCGCTCGCAATGACATCCACCAACTGAGTTGCGACAAAGCACTATTCCGTTAAGGTCTTTAAGCAACTCCACTATATTATATGTCTATTTGGGCATACAAGCAAGAAAAAAATGATTTTTTATAGCTCCCTAAAGCCCATTATTTACCTAAAAATCAGGCTTTTTGACTAAGCCTGCGAAAAAGATATGCTGTTGACCGCGAGGCTTACCTCTGCAAGTCGCAGATTTTACTCCTTACTCTTTTTTGCCTCCGATGGAAATAAGATGTAAATAAGTCCTCATGTACATTCTCCCCCCAGCCACGGCTGGAGTAGCGTAGCTCTCCTCACCCAACGGATTGACCGCAAGCAGCTCGTATGTGGAACCCGCCTTGATTACGACAACCTCCCCCTTTCTCGTAATACAGTACAGTTTGCCGCTCACCCACACCGGTGAACCATAAAATGGGCCGGCCGGCTTTTCACGCCACAATTGTTCACCCGTGGCACTGCGCAGGCAGGAAACATCCCCCCTGTCATGAAACGTAAACAATAAACCATCTTTGGCTAATGAGGTAGGTACATACGGCGCAGAACTATTGTCAATCTTGTATACCTCTGTGGGTTCAGTGGATTTGCCGTCTTTGCCGGGTCGTATCGCTATCAAGCGTTTCCCGCTGCCACCGTCGCCGCAGGTGCCGACTAACAGTTCACCCGCCACGACAGGCGAACTTACAACACGACTTATAAACGCCGACTTCGCCTCCCATACCACCGCCCCGCTGCCCGGGTCAACACCGGTCATGCCGTGTGCAAGACTGGTGAAAATCAACAGCGGTGTATCAGCCCCCGATGAATACAGACAGGGCGTTGAATATGACGTTTTGGGACTGGTTTGCCGCTCAAGCTCCCATCGTGTTTTGCCGCTCTTACAGTCGACTGCTATCCAGGCACTTCGAGCATCTTTATCGCTTTTCTCATGCTCGTGGGTAAAGACCACGATATCGTCAACCACAACCGGCGTAATGCCCGGGCCGTGCTGACAACGCACACCTTCGAACGTACGCTCCCAGATTTTCTCACCGTCGTGGTCTAATGCCACCAGGATTGTCTCGTTTGTAGTAGCCCAGAGTACATAGACGTGGTCACCATCCACAGCCGGCGTCGCTGTGGCATAACTATTGCTGCTGTTCATACGATACTTTGTTAGTGCGTATTCTTTTTGCCACAAGACCTTACCATCCGAAACATTAAGAGCCAAAAGCATACCGCGACCGGCCTTTTGGTCTCCGCATGTTACAAAGACCTTATCCCCCCAGACAACAGGCGAGGAATGGCCTTCCCCCGACAGCTCGACCTTCCAGTTATAATCCTTTTCCGTCCACTTAACGGGTATTGTTTTGTCGTAACTGATACCCTGCCCGTTCGGACCGCGGAACCTTGGCCACTCCTGCCCCTGCGCTACAGAAACTAACAAGAATACGCATACGACCAAAAAGCGGCCGCCTTCAATCGCCAACCGTCCATACCTTTTCATTTAACACATCTTTCTTTATACACTTAGCTTCGCTATTAATCCTTTGACTTTGATTAGAATACCAAATTGACTCCGCGCACGCTATCCCCCCGCTGAATTTTATCTTGTTACTCTATAGATACAATGAAGGCTTCACAGGTTCGGTTTTATAGAACATCTCAACACCTCCTGATACAGCTTTAACCTGAAGCTGCAACATGTACCGGCTTATAATTAGAAATTTATATGGCTTTTTAGGGAACAATCCGTAACCTTGCCCAAGAAACCGTTAAAAAACTTTTATAATACAAGCATCGCTTACAATTAAAACCGTTAATACTAAAGTGACTTTCCCGTATCTTTTCCGCCAATCTTTCCATGTTTACATTTTACATAAAAAGGCAACAATTCAGAGCCGAATATTAGCCATCTAAAGCCGGTATTATCAGCCCTGCAAAAGCATCGGCGTTTTTTTGCTTGATTTGGTTCGTCGGACTTGCCTAATCCTGGAAACAAATCGTATACTTTAGATAGAGTGTTAACGTCGTTAATCGCATAACCCGGATAATAAGTAAAAGGGATTTACTATGAAGCTCAAGACATTATCCTTATACAGGGATTTTGTAGACTTTCTTCACAGAGAAAGCCATAAAACTCCAAAATACGCAAAAATTGGAGACCTAACCCTAACTTTTAAACTGATAAATACCGCTGAACTTTCTTCTGAAAGCAAGCTTACATACGCTTATTTGTTTTTCCACAGAAACGATGTTACAGGTATACGCGTACCTGTTTTAAGCCGGATATTGGGAATGACTCCCGAACAAACACGCAACACCTTAAACGAATTGACAACCAAAAAGCATATTAAGCTAATCACAACCCGGCAAAGCGCTGATTTCTCTGAGCTGACCTATTACTATGCAATAGTGAATCCGGAAAAATACGGCATGCCTGACCTCGAAGAAGAGCCACTTACGCCAGAAAAAGAATGAGGCTGTTCACAATCTCAAATTGAATTTCCAATTATCCTTGACTCAAACCACTCATACAATCAAACCACCCATTCGATTCCTGTTATATATTCTAATGCGGCTTCGGCCAACACTATTTTCCCCGTACTTTCGTCCTCAGCGCCTCAAACAAATCTGCTCTGCTCAGCTAATTGACTTTGGCATCCGAAACTAAGTAACAAAAACAGGTTTGAACTGCCCGCGGAATTAGCTTGTTGAAAAGCATTATCTTATGTAGAATCTGTATGAAAAATTTTTAAATCATTTAAAGCATGAGGTTTTATAAATATGCAAATAAAATTACATTTTCTCGGCGCCGCTCAGAACGTTACAGGCTCCCGGCACCTCCTCGAAGCAAATAATACTCGGATTCTCATAGATTGTGGGCTCTACCAGGAACGACAGTTGCAGGCCAGAAACTGGGACCCATTTTCTGTAGAACCGAAAAGTATAAACGCTGTCCTCTTAACCCACGCTCACCTCGACCATTGTGGTTTATTACCCAAACTCGTTAAAGAGGGATTTCAGGGAAACATTTATTGCACCACTGCCACTGCTGAGATTGCCAAGATTATATTGCTCGACGCCGCCAAGATTCAGGAAGAGGACGCCGAGCACAAACGCAAAAGGCACGAAAAGCAGGGTCGCAAAGGCCCCTACCCTGAAGTCCCCCTCTATACTATTGAAGATGCCGAGGCATGCTTTCCGCTGTTTTCGTATATTGATTACAGAGAAGCTCAAAATCTCGGCGACGGTATCGAAGCCACCTTTTACGACGCAGGTCACGTCTTGGGCTCATCCATAATTAGAGCCAAGGTCCACCAGGATGGGCAGGAGAGGATTATTTTATTCTCGGGAGACATCGGCCGGCCGAACAGACCCATCGTATGCGACCCCACCGTCTTCGACTACGCTGATTATGTCCTCATTGAGTCCACCTATGGAGATAGAGTGCATGAGGAAGTCGCCGATGTGGAAAAGACAATGGGCAAGGTGATAAACGAGACAATAAAAGCAGGCGGCAACATTATCGTGCCCAGCTTCGCGCTCGAACGCTCTCAGGAGGTTTTATATTATATCAACGAGTTACGTCTGAAAAATCAGATCCCCGAGTTGAAGGTCTTTTTAGACAGCCCAATGGCCTCAAAGATTACAAAGGTCTTCGAGAACCATCCCGAATTGTTTGATAAAAAAATGACCGAATATATCAAACGACACAAGTCACCTTTCGACCTGCCGGGACTGCAAATGGCAGGAACAGCCGATGAGTCAAAGGCAATCAACGATATAAAAGGGACGGTTATGGTCATTGCCGGCTCAGGGATGTGCACCGGCGGCAGAGTGAAGTTTCACCTTGTAAATAACATCTCCGACCCGAAAAACACGATTATGTTCGTCGGATACCAGGCAGTCGGCACACTCGGAAGGTCAATTGTGGATGGAATAAAAGAAGTCCGGATACTCGGTGAGAAGCGCAGGGTGGAGGCAAAAATTGCCCGCATACACGGCTTCTCCGCACACGCAGACAAAAACGAGCTGCTCGATTGGCTAAAAGAACTAGAGGCCCCTCCAAAAGGAGTATTCATTATACACGGTGAGACCGAAAGCGCGCACAGCTTTGGCAATTTCGTCAGAAAGCAAACCGGCTGGAACGTCACCGTCCCCGAATATCAAGACGAAATCATCCTCGACTAATTTCACCAGCGTTAACGAGTCGTGATTGAGCAAATTCGGATGGCCGGACCTGTCACTTCTCGTCCTGTGATTTTCTTCTTCGACTTGAGATGTAACTGAGCAGTATCCCCAATTCAAACAACAAATACAACGGAATTGCAAGCGTTACCTGCGAAATCACATCAGGCGGAGTAGCCATCGCCGCTACGATAAAGATGGCCAGAATAACAAACTTCCGAGATTTGTTCAGAGCCGCTATGGAAACCAGGCCCGTCCTGTTCAAAAAGAAAATGGCCGTCGGTGTTTGAAAAGCCAGCCCAAATACCAACATAAGATGACTCACAAAGGATATATAGTGCTGAAAGGTAAATTGCGAATTTACGTCCAGTATTCGCCGATTGAACGATACTAAGAATTTCAAAGTCAAAGGCGCGACAACTATAAGAAAAAAAAGTGCTCCGCCAACGAATAATACCGCTGAAAAAGGGGCTGCGATGTTAACGTAGCGTTTTTCGTGCGGATAGAGTCCCGCTGCAATAAACATCCACAACTGATAAAAAACCCACGGAGATGAGAGCAACAAACCCGCAATTAAAGCAATCTTCATATAGCTGATAAAACCGGCCGCTACCGCAATCACCTGGAGCGGCTTTAGTTTATAAATGTTTAGCCGGACCTCCTCTTTGTTCGACTTAGCCTCCTCTTCCTTGACCTTGGCCTTCTCTTTCTTGACAGAATATCTGCTCTCTTCACCGTCGTCTATCAGCCATCTTCTGCTGCTGAACAGATACCCTTTCTGTTTAACCCTCACATCGGCAGACAATGCCGCCCCGTTATCCTTGAATGCCTGCCGCAGGCCTTCAGACATGGTGCCTTTGTCTAAATCAACCTGGAACTCCATATCAATGTTGAACAGAAGCTTGGCAGTTGCATCATCGTAGGGACCTTCCATAAACCTTATTATGGAACGGCCGAAAGCCAGGCAGATGATGGAACATAAACCCAGCCCAAGAATCGCGCGAATCATCCGCATCCGCAATTCTTCGAGGTGGTCGCCCAGACTCATCGTAGAATCAAAAAGGTCGTCTGTCTTATTGCTCTCGCCCATATCAAAATTGATCACTGATTATTGATAAATGGCTGTATGGATTATCAATTACCAATAATCAATCTGCACCCATCGTATCGTCTTCGTTCAGCCCGGCGGCGTCCTTGGCTTCATCCACTATGTCGTTACTGACCTTCCGGACGTCACTTACGATTTCGTCTTTGGTTTCCTTGGCTTCGTTAATGCCCTTTTTGAATTCGGTCATACTCTTGCCGACATTGCGGGCGATTTCCGGCAGCCGCCTGCCGAACAACAACAGAGCGACAATAGCAATAACTGCAAGTTCAAGCGGACCCGGCGTCCAAAAAGCCAGATAATGTATATATCCAGTCATATTAGTCTCCTATTATTATCAAAAATTATATTATAGCACCATCTGGACTATTTTGTCAATCCCATTAGAAATCTTATTTTTTTACAGTATTTTCTTTGCCCTGAGCAACTCTGATAGAGCCGACCGGCACGACTCAGAAAAAACTGTCTTTACACCGTAAAATTAACCTTTAAGCGATTATCTTTTTGTCCTTACAGAAACAATCTTTATCTCACGGTCTCGGTCTGTGCCAATTGTAAGTATTTTACCGTTTTTATCGGCCGCAACGCTGTGTCCGCCGAATATCCGACCTTTCCAGGGTCCTTTGGTTATTTCTCCGACAACATTGGTTCCGACAACAAACGCTCCTGTTATCTTCGCCGCTTTAACGACAACCTTCTCAAGTTTCCTGCCATGTTCCGGCCAGTTTTTTTCCCTCTCTGCATATCCGTATGGAACCAGCAGAAAATCCGGCTTCAGCTCGGTCATTCGCTCCAGAATTTCATCTGAATGTGTATCCGCACAGATTAGCACCCCGATTTTCCCGAATTCAGTATCCACCACATTGACCTCTTTGCCCGGCGTGTAGTGTGGTGTCATCAAATCCGTCAATATGTCTATTTTATGGTGTTTAAGAACAATACGCCCCTTCTCGTCAATTAACAAAGCCGAATCATACAGCTTCATTCCGTCTTTTTCCGCAAGACCGACGCAGAGAAAGATTTCATATTTTTTAGCTAACTCACAAAGACGTTCAGAATCTTCACCAGGAATTGGAAATGCCCTCTTGTGTGCATCAGAGTTTACCCAACCGAGTATCACCGTCTCAGGAAAGCAAATAATATCAGCATCACCGGCTTTGGCCTCCCGAATCGCATTTTCAATTCGGACAAAATTACCGCTGCGGTCACCATCGAGGCAAAATATCTGGGCCATAGCTATTCTTATAGTTCGCATCTGCTCTTAACCTGAAAAATCCAATATTGACAAAAATTCAGACTGAAACTATAATCCGCTTGAACCTTAGGGTCAAGCAATCGCTGTTAGAAATTTTCCAATGAAGGACTTCTAACAGGTAAATTGCCATTATTGGAGTTAGCTATGGATTCGATTAAAGGCAAACCCAAAAAACTCGAATCTATTGTGGGCCTCTCCTTACTGGTGGTTCTCATACTCATCGCAATTACCATATTGATAACACAATCCGACTACGATATGACCCGGTTTGGTGTGGGCACAGTCCTCTCAGGCCCGGGGACGGAAAAAATATCTCTAACCTCCCTCGTCCCTGCCGGTTTTGAAACACTTTCTGAAGAAACCTATCTTGCTGACAATCTTTATGAAAAAATTAACGGAAAAGCCCCTCTTTACATCGAATCCGGCTTCGTAAAACTCTCAAGCGCCCGATTCTTAAGCAAGAGCGATGAGAATCTATGGATGGAACTCTTCATCTTTGATATGGCCAACATCAAAAACGCTTTTTCCGTTTATAGCGTACAAAAAAGGCCCGATGTCGAGATGCTGCCGGATATGCAGTTTGGCTATAGAACTACCAATGCTCCGTATTTTGTCCACGGCAAATACTATGTCGAATTTATCGCCTCCTCGAAATCGGACGAGTTATTCAAAGCAATGATAGAAACCGCTCAAAAGATTCAGGCGAATTTACCGCCTGATGCTGATACCGAAATCCCTGAGTTAAGTTATTTCCCACATGAGAACCTCGCCGCCGGCAGCCACAAATTATATCTGGCAAGTGCATTTGGCTTTGAAGGATTCACTGACATTTTTACCGCACAATACAAATTCGGTGACGAGACCATTACCGCATTCCTCAGCAGACGTCCGGACCCACAGGATGCCCGGCTTGTAGCTAAAAGCTATCATAAGTTTTTAATAGAAAACGGCGGCGTGGCAAAGCCGGCAATCACTAAAGCCCTGGAAGGAAAAGTTGTCGACTTCTATGACACAACTGAAATTGTCTTTGCAACAGGGCCATTTGTTGTCGGCATTCACGAGGCAGAGAATCAACAGTACGCGGAAAAATTAGCAACAATACTCATTAACAAACTCAGCCAGGCAAAGGCAATGAGCAATGACTAATCCAAACGACAAATACTTTAACAGAAGGCGGCTCCTTACCCGCGCCGGCAAAGCGGGACTTTCAATCGCCGCCGCGGGTACAGTTTCCTATCTACTTTATGACAGAAAAGGCCCATCGAGACTCAGTGCAAAAAGCAAAGACCTTGTTACTTTAGCCGACTTTTCAGTTCCCCACGAAGCCGGTGACACAATAAGCATAGTCGAAGGCCCGGACAGAAAACAAACCGTTACCAAAGCGATAGAGCTGCTCGGCGGCATAGAAAGATTCGTCAAGGAAGGCGAAACGGTCGCGATAAAGCCGAATGTTGCATTTGCTTCACCGCCAATGCTCGGCGCCACTGCCCAGCCCGAACTCGTAGCCCAGGTCGTAACGCTCTGTCTCAAAGCTGGAGCCGCACAGGTCATCGTTACCGACAATCCGATTAACGACCCCGCGAGCTGCTTCATGTTGAGCGGCGTTGGCAAAGCGGCAAGCCAGGCCGGTGCCAAGGTCATATTGCCACGAGAATATCATTTCAGGCACACTACTCTTGAGGGCGGCAAACTCATTAAGAATTGGCCTATCTTCTTTGGCCCGTTTGCCAAGGTCGATAAACTGATTGGAATCACACCCGTCAAACACCACGCAAGGGCCGGCGCCTCAATGACAATGAAAAACTTCTATGGCCTGTTGGGCGGACGCCGCAACATCTTTCACCAGGATATCAACACCATCATCGCCGAGCTGGCCATGATGGTAAAACCGACACTGGTCATACTCGATGGTACCGAAGTTATGATGACCAACGGCCCGACCGGCGGCTCCGTGTCGGATTTGAAACGGGCAAACACAGTCATTGCAAGCTGCGACATGGTAGCTGCGGATTCCTATGGCTGCACTCTCCTGGACTTGAAACCCGCGGACCTGCCCTACCTTGCAAAAGCCCAAACCGCCGGCGCAGGAACAACCGACTTAGAGTCACTCAAGCCGATAATGGGAACAGTGTAAAACTTGCCTATGAAACAACAATTATATATAACGAATAAGAATTTCAGATTCAAATAAAACCGAAGGAGAACTTGTCGTGCATATTTCACGTTTAATCATAGTCTTCTCAGTCACAATCATACTAATAGGCCTGTCCTTTACTTCGGTCTTTGCGCAGGAAACAGTTACCGTTCGGCCAACGGAAATCGACGACATCCTCACCAATCCCGGAATCGGCTTTATGACCTTTCAGAGATTCAACGGAGACACCCTAAATCAAGCAAAACGCTGGACCGAGGGCAAGCCCATTGTTTACCAGGAATTCGATGGCAATCTGGAAAACAAAGATTATCCGATGACAACCATAGCGTACTTCCGAATTTACTGGAAGTTCATCGAACCGAATATGGGCAAATATCGCTGGGACCTGATAGATAAAGCCCTCGAAACAGCTCACCAGAGACAGCAGACCCTTATGTTGCGCATCGCCCCATACGGCACGGGAACGGAAAATGATGTCCCCGACTGGTACCGTGCAATGGTCGGCGAGAGAAAAGATTTACCGGTGAAAAAATGGCAGGTTGACCCGGAAGACCCACGCTATGTTATGCACTTCACAAAGATGGTAAAAATCCTGGGCAAACACTATGACGGCCACCCAGACCTTGAAAGCGTCGACGTTTCTATTGTCGGTGCCTGGGGCGAAGGGGCAGGCTCTGCTCTATTGACAGATAAAACGAGACAGGCACTGGTCGACGCCTATATCGACTCCTTTAAGAAAACACATCTCGTCATGCTCCTTACCGATAAGAAAACAAACAGATGCGCCCTTTCAAGTGCGGACGTCGGCTGGAGGGTCGATTGTCTCGGAGATATGGGAGGATTCAGTGCCAACTGGTCGCACATGAACGATTACTATCCGCAGGCAATAATCAATTTCGGTGTTAAAGATGCCTGGAAAAAAGCCCCCGTGACACTTGAGGTATGCTGGGTAATGCAGCACTGGAAGGATATGGGCTGGGACGTGGACTATATTATTGACGAGTCCCTCAAATGGCACATCTCTTCCTTCAACGCCAAGTCCTCACCGGTCCCGAAAGAATGGTGGCCTGCCGTCAACAGGTGGCTCGGGAAAATGGGGTACAGACTTGTGCTTCGCAAGTTTACATACCCGGCAGCACTGAATCCAAACAGTAAGCTGTCTTTCACTTCCTGGTGGGACAATAAGGGCGTTGCACCGTGTTACAAAAAATTCCCTCTCGCTCTTCGCCTGAAAAACGACAAAAAAACTGAAATCTTGGTAACCAACGCCGATATCACAACCTGGCTGCCGGGTGATAACCTCTATGATGACTCTGTTCTGGTTCCATCTGATATGCCTACGGGCCAATACGACCTGCAAATCGGCATCCTTGAGCCGCAGTCCAATAAGCCTAAAGTCCAACTTGCTATATCCGGAAAGCAGGATGACGGCTGGTACCATCTTGGAAAAATAATGATTGGAAATTAACTTATCACAATAGATCGAAAACCTTCACAGCTTTGAAAGTGTGATTATGAAAATTGTAACAGTCAGACGCATAAGTCAGACCTTCTTTTTCTCGTTGTTTGTCTGGTTCTGTATAGTCGCCACAGTAGGAGAAAAATTCTGGCAGCTCCGCTCCTGGCCCGTTAACTGGTTCCTGCAGCTCGACCCCCTGGTGGCAATCGGGACAATATTGACTACACATACACTTTACTGGCCCCTCCTCTGGGCCCTCGTAACTGTTATATTGACCATAATATTGGGCCGGTTCTTTTGCAGTTGGGTCTGTCCATTCGGCTCACTGCATCACTTCGTCGGATATTTGGCCCATCGAAAAACAAAGCTCGCTAAAAGAATACAGCTCAACAAATACCGAAAGGCCCAGTGTATAAAATATATCATTCTCATATTCTTTCTGTTTATGGCCGCCTTTCCATCGATCGGATCCACCTTACAAACAAGTCTGCTCGACCCCATACCGCTGGTAACCCGTTCTTTTCAGTCATTACTGTCCATTGCCGATAGAAGCGTTAACTTTGTCTCAGCAACACCTCGCTTTTATGAGGCGGGTTGGTTGATACTCCTTATTTTCTTCACAGCGGTCCTCCTCAACCTTGTCATCCCCCGCTTCTACTGTAGATTTATTTGTCCCCTCGGCGCATTGTTCGGCATCCTCGGAAGGTTTGCTATCCTGCGAATCGGCAAAAACCAGGCTGAATGTTCAAACTGCAAATTATGCGAGCGCTCCTGCGAAGGCGGCTGCGAACCCAGCGGCAACATAAGGATTAGTGAATGCGTGCTTTGCTTCAACTGTCGCCAGGACTGCAAAGACGAACTGATTAGCTATCAAACCACACCCTCGCCGGCAGGTGAAATCACCAACCCGGACATCTCTCGCAGAGGTTTTGTGCTTTCACTTGCCGGCGGCATTGTTGCAGTACCGGCTGTCAGGCTCGGTAACAAACTGGGCGACAACTGGTATCACAAAGTCATTCGTCCCCCCGGTGCACTGGCGGAAAAGGAATTCTTAAAAAGATGCATAAAGTGCGGCCAGTGCATGCGTGTCTGCCCTACAAACGTTCTCCAGCCGGGCGGCATCGAAGGAGGCCTGGAGAATCTCTGGACCCCTGTCCTCAACAACCGCATCGGCTCAAGCGGCTGCCAGTTGAACTGCGTTGCATGCGGCCAAGTCTGCCCTACCTCAGCCATCAGGCCGATTACCCTCGCCGAAAAACACGGACTGGATGAATTTGCCGAGACCGGGCCAATCAAGCTCGGCACCGCCTTCTTTGACCGAAACAGGTGTCTGCCCTGGGCGATGGACAAGCCCTGTATAGTCTGCGAGGAAAACTGCCCCCTAAGTCCCAAGGCAATTTACACCGAAGAGTGTTTCAATACAATAAGAGATGGTATTTTAACGGTAAAACAAATCACCGATAACACTATAGAAATCGAAACGTCCATCGTCCCTGACAAATTCGCCACCGGCGACTATTATTGTGTTGTCCGAGGCAGTGATCGCAGGAAAATCACGGCAAACACCGAAAACACTGTCGTAATCTCACCTGACGAGCGATTCGAAAAAATCCCGCCTGCCGGCGGTAAAATTGAAATCCAAGTTCGACTCCAGAGGCCCTATGTGGATATCGAAAAATGTATCGGCTGCGGCGTCTGCGAACACGAATGCCCCGTAAGCGGCAAAAAAGCCGTTAGAGTCTCCGCCGAAGGCGAGACAAGAAGTATGGACAGAAAGTTGTTACTCAAGAATTAATCTTTTTGGAGTTGAATGTGATGAAAGAAAATCTAAATAAAATCAACAGAAGAAATTTCCTGAAGACTATTGGAGCAGCAGGATTAGGCTCCGTTTTTGCTTCGGATGAAGCGATAACCGGCCAGGACGACCTGAAGACCATTGACCCTAATGCTCCCGAACAAGCAAAAAAACCTAAACCTCCACAGATACCAAGGCGAAAGCTCGGCAAAACAGGCGTTGAGGTTTCGTGCCTGTCTTTGGGCGGGGACTTTAGTTTTACTGATAAGCAAATCGTTTTAAGAAAAGCCTTCGAGTCCGGCGTAACCTGTTGGGACACCGCTCACAACTATGGAGGCGGAAACGCAGAGCTTGGCATAGGCAAATTCATCACGAAGAATCCGAAGGCGCGAAAACAATTATTCATCGTAAGCAAGACGGCAATTTTTTGGGGGCCGATAACCGCCGAGAAGGTCGAAGAACGTCTTCAGACCTCTCTGAAAAGAATGAATACCGATTACATCGATTTATACTATGCCTGTCACGGCCTGTCTGACCCCGCACAACTCACAGACGAATTAAAGCAGTGGGCCAAAAGTGCGAAGAAACGCAAACTGATACGTTTTTTTGGTTTCAGCACCCACAAAAATATGGCCAAATGCCTCGCCGCTGCCGCCAAACTCGACTGGATTGATGCAATAACAACACTTTACAATTTCCGGGTTATGCAGAATGATGATATGCAGGCTGCTATTGAGGCCTGTCATAAAGCCGGCATTGGTCTTACTGCGATGAAAGCCTTCTCTCGCGGAGTCAGACGTATCCAGCCGGTAGAGACCGAACAGGACAAGAAGCTCCTCGACCACTTCCAGAAGCGAGGCTTCACCCAGGAACAGGCAAAGATAAAAGTTATCCTGCAGGACAAACGGTTCAGCGCCGTCTGCGTCGGAATGCAGAACATTTCTCTTTTAACTACAAACATCGATGCCGTTCTGAACAAAACCAAACTTACGCAGGCAGATAGAGATGCCCTAAATGAATACGCCCGCGCAACCTGCAGCACTTATTGCGCCGGCTGCGCATACATCTGCGACTCCGCCCTGCCGGACACACCTTTCATCAGCGACATTATGCGCTACTTGATGTACTACAACAGTTACGGCGACAGGAATAGAGCAAGAGACCTTTTCGCTAAACTTCCGTCCGGCATAAGAAATAAACTGCTGCGCATCGATTACACGCACGCAGAAACACGCTGCCCGCAGCATTTGCCGATAGCTAAATTGGTCGCTGAAGCAGTCCGCAAGCTGGCCTAAGCGCTTTTTCAAATCCCGTATTTGAGCACAGCTACAAGGATAACCAGCCGCACATACCTACACTACCCACAGGCCAAAAAACAAATGACTTGACCCATTCCGAAATTTTGCAACAATAAATACTGGTACCAAGGCGCTATTAATTTGTGGTTTCGCAGATACTTCGAAAGTATATCGGAAACCTATCAAGAAAGGTAATAAACGATGAATAATAACGATAACAAAGTAACTCGGCGCAAGTTTATCCACGATAGCGCGATGGTCGCAGCAGGACTAAGTTCTTTTCTTCACGGATGCAAGAGCAATGAAGAAAAGGAGCTAAATGCTGCTGACCCGAACGCACAAGGAAAAGCACAAAAACCCGAATATCCGCAGGTGCCGAAACGAAAGTTGGGTAAAACAGGCATTGAAGTCCCCTCCCTGGCTCTTGGCGCGCTATTCAATTTGGTTGAGAACCAGACAATATTAGAAAAATGTTTCCAGTGGGGAGTCCGTCTTTGGGACACAGCACCCGACTATGCCGGCGAAAACAGTGAGCTTGGCATAGGCAAATTCTTCTCGAAGCACTCTGACGCCCGAAAGAAACTGTTTCTTGTCACCAAGGCATCGGATGCCGTTACCATCAACGATGTGGAAAACGCCCTTCAAGCATCCCTGAAAAGAATGAACACCAAATACATCGACATCTACTACATCATGGACCGAAAGGCAGGTTCCGGCTACGTCGGCCACGGATTATCTGACCCCGCAAAGCTGACCGATGATTTAAGGCGGTGGGTCGAAAGTGCAAAGAAAAGAAAGCTAATACGATTTTTTGGTTTCAGCACCCATAAAAATATGGCCAAGTGCCTCGCCGCCGCTGCCAAGCTCGGCTGGATTGACGTGGTAATGACGACTTACAGTTATCGGATAATGCAGGACAACGAACTACAGGATGCAATTCAGGCTTGCCATAAAGCAGGTATAGGTCTTATCGCTATGAAAACTCAGGGACGTCCACAGGAAAAAATTGAAACTAAAGAAGATAAAAAACTGGCTGGACATTTCCTGCAGAAAGGTTTTACTGAAGGACAGGCAAAAATAAAGGCCGTATTGCAGGACAAAAGATTTAGCTCAGCCTGTGTAGGCATGCAGGATGTTAGTATCTTAGCACAAAACGTCGCGGCCGTCCTCGATAAAACCAATCTTACAAAACAAGATATGGAAACCCTCAAAGAACATGCCCTCGCAACCTGCAGCGGTTATTGCGCCGGCTGCGCATACATCTGCGACTCCGCCCTGCCGGACACGCCTTTCATCAGTGACATTATGCGCTACTTGATGTACTACAACAGTTACGGCGACAGGAATAGAGCAAGGAACCTTTTCGCTAAACTTCCGTCCGGCATAAGAAATAAACTGCTGCGCATCGATTACACGCACGCAGAAACACGCTGCCCGCAGCATTTGCCGATAGCTAAATTGGTCGCTGAAGCAGTCCGCAAGCTGGCCTAAGCGCTTTTTCAAATCCCGTATTTGAGCACAGCTACAAGGATAACCAGCCGCACATACCTACACTACATACAGGCCAAAAAATAAATGACTTGACCCTTTCAGAGATTCTGCAATAATACATCCCGGCATGGAGACCCTAACGTACAATAATGATATATCGTATGGACAAGCAGTTATAAAAGAATAATGCAGATAACGTTAATTTGTGCACGACAGATACCAAAAACTACATCAGAAACCTACCAGGAAAGGAAATAAACGATGAACAATAATAACGATAACAAAGTAACTCGGCGTAAGTTTATCCGCGATAGCACAATAGTCGCAGCAGGATTGGGTTCTGTTTTCACCTCCACAAAGCCGGTAAGCTCAAACACTGAAAAAACCCCGCAGGAATCCAGCGCCCCGAAGATGCCCAAAAGAAAGCTCGGCAAAACCGGCGTCGAGGTTCCATGTCTGGGCCTCGGGACAATGTTCAACCTTATTGATAGCCAGGTCGTTCTAAGGAACACCATTAAGTGGGGTGTTAAATATTGGGATACAGCTTACGGTTATGCAGGCGGAAACAGCGAGCTCGGTATCGGTAAATACCTTATGAATAATCCGGAAGTCCGAAAAGACTTGTTCCTGGCAACAAAGGCTTCCGGAGCAAGAACGGTCGCTGATGTCGAAAAACGCCTTCAGGCCTCCCTGGAAAGACTGAATACAAAATACATTGATTTGTACTATGCCCCGCACGGAGCAACCGATCCCGGCCAATTTACAAATGAGTTAAAGCAATGGGCCGAAAGTGCGAAGAAACGCAAGCTCATAAGGTTTTTTGGTTTCACAACGCATAAAAATATGGCCAACTGCCTCGCCGCCGCTGCCAAGCTCGACTGGATTGATGCGGTTATGACAAGTTATAACTTCCGCCTGATGCAGGATTCTAAACTTATGGACGCCATTGAAGCGTGCCACAAAGCCGGGATTGCCATTATTGCAATGAAAACGACTGGCAGGACTACTATTAGCAGATTCAAGCTCGCAATTGAAACGGAAGCAGATAAAAAGCTCGTCAGTAACTTTATACAGCGGGGCTTTAGTCCGGAGCAGGCTGCCATAAAACTTGTATTACAAGACAAAAGGATAAGTGCCGCGCCCGTTCAGATGGAAAACGTCGCTGTCTTAACTAAAAACGTCGCTGCCGTCCTGGATAAAACAGAGCTTACACAAACGGACATCGAGATTTTCAAGGAATATGCCCACGCAACCTGCACCGGTTATTGCGCCGGATGCGCACACATCTGCGACGCCGCATTACCGCACACACCATACGTCAGTGACATTATGCGCTATCTGATGTACTACAACAGCTATGGCGACCAAAATAGAGCAAGGCAGCTTTTTGCTCAAATCCCCGGCAAGGTAAGAAACAAACTGTTGAGCACTGATTTTAGTCTGGCGGAAGCCCGCTGCCCACAGCATCTGCCGATAAGCAGGCTCGTCTCCGAAGCGGTCAACAAGTTGGCCTAACTTGTTTTGGAGTTTAATACGATGAAAGAAAAACACAATAAAATCAATAGAAGAAATTTTTTGAAGACTGTGGGGGCCACCAGCCTGGGCTCCGTTTTCGCTTCGGCTGATAGCATAGCCGCACAAAGCCAGACAAACGACACAGCGAAAAAACCAAAGTACCCACAGGTACCCAAACGAAAAATGGGTAAAACGGGCGTTAAGGTCCCCTGCCTGTGCGTGGGCGGAAATCAAGACCTCATTGCCAACCAGATAGTTTTAAGAAAAGCTCCTCAGTGGGGCGTTTATTACTGGGATACCGCACACAATTATACAGGTGGAAACAGTGAGCTTGGCATAGGTAAAATCCTGGCGAAAAACCCGAAGGCACGAAAGAAGTTTTTCATTGCCAGCAAGGCATCCGGCGCAAGAACAGTCGCAGATGTGGAAAAGCGCCTTCAGACCTCGCTGAAGAGAATGAACACGGATTACATTGACCTGTACTATGGCTACCATCAGTGCTCTAACCCTGCCTTTTTAACAAACGAGCTGAAGGAATGGGCCCAAAGTGCAAGGAAACGCAAACTGATTCTGCATTTTGGCATCAGTACCCACCAGAATATGGCCGACGTCCTTGCCGCCGCCGCCAAACTCGACTGGATTGAAGTCGTAATGACAATCTATAACTTCCGTTTAATGCAGGATAAAAAACTGAACGCCGCCATTGATGCCTGCCACAAAGCAGGCAAGGGAATTATGGCAATAAAAACGCTCGGAATGGGCCAGAAGATTACAACCGATGAGGACAAAAAACTCACCGACCACTTCCTGCAGCGGGGTTTTACCAAAGAGCAGGCAAAGATAAAAGCCGTCCTGGAGGACAAAAGGTTTACTGCAGTCTGTGTAGGAATGAAGAGCATCCGTGAGCTAAGTTCAAATGTCGCCGCCGCCCTCGACAAAACAAAACTCACTCAGGCCGACACGCAGGCCCTCACAGAATACGCCCGCGCAACCTGCGATGGTTATTGTGCCGGCTGTGCAAACATCTGCAACTCAGCCCTGCCGGACACACCTTATATCAGTGACATTATGCGCTATTTAATGTACCATAAAAGCTATGGCGAACATGAAGAAGCAAAACAGCTTTTCGCTCAAATACCCCGCAAGGCAAGAAACAAACTGTTGAGCACTGATTTTAGTCTGGCGGAAGCCCGCTGCCCACAGCACCTGCCGATAGGCAGACTTGTCGCAGAAGCCGCAAACAAATTAGCTTAGGTCGTATGATTATTGATTAGCTCTTGTCAGGTGACCATATTTAAAAGACCTATAACTGTATTACTTATCGTGCCGGCTGATATCCTAAAGATTTGAGATATGTTTTCGGATTTCAGGCTTCGGTAGCAACCCAAAAAAATCGCGGGATTCCATTGTCGTAATGTCTTAAATAATAAATACTTATGTTCACATAAATAATTTTTTTCTTGATTTCGACTACTCTTTTCGGGTATAATAACATTGTAATTTAAGAATTAAGAATTTAAAGGTTCTGGCTTCCAGAAGGGCGATGACAAAATTTTATTATGAAATCTGGCTTCCGTTTACAATGAACAAAAGGCGAATCTTGTTCCTCGCTGTACTGAGTTATATCGCCTTATGTTAACCCCCCTGGATTTTTTACTTCTTCTGATACCGCTCACTTCGGGCGGTTTTTTTATGCGCCCCCTACCCTTAACATTTGACACACCCAAAACCACAAAGTAAGCTCACAGAAAATAATTTCTTACTCAATTGTTATTCCTTGAAGGCTCATTCAAATGCCCTATACGCCATATCATTTTGGACCGAGCGGCTTTATCGGCCTGGCTTTTAGAAAGTGGATTGATATCCCTGTCTTTCTCCTGGCCAACGTAATTGTCGACGTTGAGGTTTTGATTATAGCGCTGCTTGATGTTCATTACCCCATCCACAGATATATTCACACTCTCTTATTAGGGACTGCGGCAGGCATCATCTGGGCGCTGGCCGCCTGGCCGCTGCGAAACGTCTTCAAAAAAATAATGCAAATACTCCGATTACCCTACAAAACCAGCCTCTGGAAGATGATTATCTCAGGTATTCTTGGCGTTTGGCTGCACGTCGTAATCGACAGCATTTACCACCCCGATGTACGCCTGTTTTGGCCAAATAAATCAATACCTCTGTGGAGAATCATAACGAAGCAACAGTTAGAATTATTATGTCTTGCGTTTTTTATTCCGGCTCTTATCCTGTATTTACTGACAGTGATTCTATCCTGGAAAAAGATTGGAGCAGAAAAAGCCGCTAAGAAACAAAGGAGTTAATAATGGCTGTTCACAATATCCTTAATCTGGCCGGGCCGCCGAGGGATGTCCCTTTATTGGTCCGCATCAGGATCCTTTTCGGCGGCTTCCTAAATCAATTCGGCTGGTTCATCTTCGGCTTCGGCCTCGTCTTCGTATGGGCCTTCACCGTAAACGCCGACCTGACAAGCTGGAACCGGTTTCGAGGCCCGCTCGATACCAACGAAGGCAAAGTCCTTTACAGCGAAAAAACCAAATTCAGTGCGGGCGGCTCAAAACATCGAAAAGGCACACCCGTTTATGCGATTCATTATACTTTCACCGGCCCCGACGGCGCAGAATACAAAGGCCTCTCTTTCAATACAGGCCGACAACTTAAAGAAGGTCAAAAAGTCACCATCGAGCACCTGCAGGGCAATCCGCAGATTTCACGTATCAAAGGCATGCGCAGAAAACCCGTCGGTTTTGCCGGTTTAATCCCCGTTCTCTTTCCCTTCGTTGGTTTGTTGTTAATCTTTGGGGGAATCAGGAAGGGCCTCAAAGCAAATCGCTTGCTCGCCCTTGGCGAACAAACTACAGGCCGGCTAAAATCAAAAGAAAAAACAAAAACCGAAGTCAACAAAAAACCCGTCTATAAACTTACTTTTGAATTCAATACTCCCGAAGCAATGACATACGAGGCCGTCGCAAAAACACACGACACTGCAAAGCTCGAAGACCAGGCCCAGGAGCCCTTACTTTACGACCCCATTCGCCCCTCCTATGCGGTGATGCTTGATGACCTGCCCGGTAATCCCAGAATAATGGAAAATGGAACTATCCACGCCGGCCCGGCCGCCAACACGATTAAAGTTTTGATCATTCCCCTCGCGACCATAATAGGACACGGTATTTATATATATTTGAAATTCCTCAGCTAAAAAATTCTATCAGGAGTCTTAAAATGAAAACCATTGTAAAGTATTTCCTCAGGGGACTGTTAATTTGTGTACCTGTTTTAGTAACGGTTTTTATATTGCTTTGGGCATTTACCGGCCTGGATAAAGTATTTCGTGACCTGCTTAGAATACCTTTCCCCGGGCTGGGTATCTTAGCGACAATTTCAGCTATTTTCATTATCGGCCTCCTCGCCTCAAACTTTTTAGGGAGAAAACTATTTGGGATTGTGGAAAAGGTATTCACAAAGCTCCCCCTGGTCAAATTGCTCTATGGTTCCATCAAGGACATTGTGGAGGCCTTCGCAGGCGAGGAAAAGAAATTCGACAAACCCGTTATTGCGTCCCTCGGCGTCGGCGGTGCAAAGGTGATGGGCTTTGTTACAAGCCAGACAATGGAAAGCATCGGCCTGACGGATTATGTCGCCGTGTATTTGCCCCAGTCGTACAATTTCGCGGGCAACGTCCTGCTTTTTAAAAAGGATTCGATTCAACCGCTGGAAATTGACAGTGCAAAGGCGATGTCATTTATCGTCTCCGGCGGCGTCTCAGGATAAAGGCTATATGACAAACAATGGACCATGCCCCTACAAGCTCGAACCGATTCTTGCTTATTACCCGCTTTTGGTTTATGATGCTGTCTTTTAGGAAACAGAAATTTATAGAGAAACTATATGGCTGAAGAAATCGTAGAACAAATTCAATTATTAAAACGCGGCACGGTAGAAATTTACAGCGAAGCCGAACTAAAGGACAAACTCACCGAAGCGGCCAAATCCCCAAGACAGCTCCGCATCAAGCTTGGCCTCGACCCAACCTCACCGGATATACACCTCGGCCACACCGTCGTTCTGCGAAAGATGCGCCAATTCCAGGACCTCGGCCACAAGGCCGTTCTTATCATCGGAGACTACACCGCCCGAATCGGCGACCCTTCAGGCCAAAACGCGACCAGGCCGATGCTCTCACCAGAGCAAATCGAACAAAACGCAAAAACGTACTTCGAGCAGGCAGGCAAAATCCTCGACACATCGGCAGATAAACTCGAAATCAGGTACAACAGCGAATGGCTTGAAAAGTTGACCGCCGTCGAAATAATCCAGCTCGTTGCCAAAAAAACAGTGGCGCAAATGCTTCAGCGAGATAGCTTCAAAAAACGCCTCCGCGCCGACGAAGATATCTTCATGCACGAATTCCTATACCCGCTCATGCAGGGTTATGATTCCGTTATCGTACAAAGTGACGTCGAGCTCGGCGGAACGGACCAGACCTTCAATAACCTTGTAGGCAGGGACATCCAGCGTGCATACGGACAATCGCCCCAGATTGTAATAACTATGCCCATCCTTGTCGGACTGGATGGCAAGGAAAAAATGAGTAAGTCAAAGGATAATTACATCGGCGTTACCGACGAGCCGAACGATATGTTCGGCAAAGTTATGAGCATCTCCGATGATATGATTGAAAATTACTTTACGCTTCTAACGAACTTCGAAACCGAGAAAATCGCCGAACTCGTCAATCCCGAAAAAACACACCCCAAGGAAGCAAAAGTCCTGCTCGGCAAAAACATTGTCTCCCAGTTTTACGACGAAGCGGCTGCCGAAACCGCAGCCGCCGAATTTGACAAAGTCTTCGCACAGGGAAAACTTCCTGACGACATACCGGAAGTGGTTATAGCCGATACAGATATTTCAGTTAAGCAATTGTTATTATCCTGTAATCTCGTCGAAACCGGCGGCGAGGCAAAAAGATTGGCAGCCCAAGGCGGCGTCAGCATCGACGGCAATAAAGTTACTGACCCTAATACAGAAATCACGCCGGCAAACGGAATGATCATACAGGTCGGCAAACGAAAGTTCGCCAAACTAAAACTAAAATAGAACTAAACTTTGAACCACAAAAATCAAGAGCGTCTAAAAAACTTATACTGTAATTTCGAGCGGAGCACAGCGGAGTCGAGAAATCTGTTCAAAACAGTCCGCAAAGCAGTATTTTTTATTAGGTTAATTGGTTTTTTTATAGCCTCTAAACTAACATCGCCTTTCAATATATCAAAACGAGTCTTTCAGCAGCAAAAATTACGTGCCTTGCATGAAATTCTGGTTATAATATAGTAACTATGAAACTGCAAAAACTTGAAAAATCTGAAAAATACGTCGGCTTATACATTTTCGACTTCGGTGACCACGTGGGCACCGGCTTTACCGCACAGGAAGTCGCTGAGCTACTCGAAAGCGAAAAATATAAGGACTGCAAGGTCTACAAAATACACAGGGCCTGGCCCGATGGCAAACTTGAGCTGAAAGGCGTAAGGGCCGAAATCTTCCAGCTTGAAGCCGGGATGTTCTTCTATTCAACCGACCTCGATACCGCCAGGCGGGACTTTAAGGCACTTGTTGATTGGGCCGTCAAGACCGCCCCGCCCTGTCGCGCCAAGGTTCATTTCGCTAAGTACAGCGACGATAAATGCGCCGTGGCCCTTATCTATCCCGCTGAGTACGATGACGAAGTAAGCTCATGGCTCCTGGAAGGCCGGTATAAAACCACGGGAGCTGCCGAGGGTGGTATCGAGGCCGTGCAAAGATATTATGACCACAACCCGAAGATTCTCGAAAGACACCAGTTGTTCGGAAAATCCGAAACAATAAGCCGGACCGGCCGGGAGCTATTAGCTTCCGTAAAAGTAGCCGTGCAAAGATAATGCACGACAACGTAACACTATTGGTTTGTCGCAGGTTAATTGATTGTTGTAATCGGCTTGTTAGTTGTCATTGCGAGCGCAGCGAAGCAATCTCAAACTTTGGAGGGCTTAAGATTGCCGCGGCCGCATTTTGCGGCCTCGCAATGACAACTCCTAAAATCATGAGCGACAGAGCTTTGTTAGGGTATCGCGACATTAATGAGCCGTGATACACAAACAAAGAATCACGAATATGTTAGGCACCAGAATAAATTCATTGT
>Ga0315549_1000884_pt1 | contig 33951 bp, 28 predicted proteins | sample SalMarSW160200MG_FD_203101 | JGI IMG/M metagenome (GOLD analysis project Ga0315549, IMG submission 203101) | Salt marsh sediment microbial communities from the Plum Island Ecosystem LTER, Massachusetts, United States - Salt Marsh Sediment SW1601-200 ... | reverse complement strand
AGAATGGTAATATGGTAACATCGTCTTCAATTACATTTCCAGGAGCAATACAACATCCATCACATATTACCACACGATTACTTATTTTAATTCCTTTTACAGTCAATACTCTATCCCATAATTGGTTTGTGAGTAATATTTTCCCAAGATAAGAATTTTCACCAATATTTATAAATTCTTTAGAAAGATACATATCTTCAATTACAGTCCCTTTACCAATAGAACATCCACCAATATAATTGAATACTGGCTTAATTAACCACGGATAGGGGCCTCTCTGGATTTTCCATTTTGCATATCTGAGTAAGAAAGAACGTAAGAAATAGAAATCATAATCTACGGTTTTTTGTGACCAATGGAATATACCTTCTTTTGGTTTATTAATTCGACTTATTATATAATATAAGAATTTAGTGATCAACACCACTAATAGGATATTAAGAATATGAAAACATAATAAGATTAATGGTGTGAAAACAAGAATCAAATTTGAAATATTTGTAATAATTAATGGGGAGGATGAAGGTGATGCTAATACGTATGGATAAAAAACACCAGCAAAATAGAGATAAAGGCCAAAAAATACTATTATATATGATCCTACATAAACAAGTACCCAAATACCAATATATGTTGGAATTCTCATTATGAATTTATTTTCAGGTATTTTTTTCTGTGTTATTAAATTTAAAATTTCATTTGATTGGATTTTATCTTCTTCAGATTCTTCTATTGAATCATTAAATAAGTCATAAGAGAGGTCCGTATTATTACACACTTTCCCAGCAGGGTATCCGGAATAAATTGAGTCTGATTCTAATATTTGATTTATCTTCGTCATAGAAAGCGTGTTTAGAGTAGAATTCTTTTTTATATTTGTCCCCGGAGATACATAAGAATGAGGGCCTATATTTACATTATCATCAATAACAATTTTTTTTATTACTAAATAATTTCCAAAGATCATACATGATTTAATGAAACTTCCTTTACCTATGATGATATTACTTCCCAACTCAATAAATTCTGTATCAATATTTCCATTGTTTATACTATTTGATAATGAAGTTTTTACTCCAAATAACGTTAAAAAAACGTTATTTAATAATGATGAAGGAATAAGACTTAAAGTCCATATTGGCCATTTTTTTATTACAGCTCGTAAACTCCAGAAATAATAATCGCGATTTGATTTCTTTCTTTCAAATACTCCTTCTTTAGGTGTATGAATTAGATTTATTAGACTTATAAATAATTTTGATACAATAAATGATGATACAACAATAATATAATATCCAATGAGGATTTGAATAGGTAAAAGTAAAAAAAATAGAAGCTTATTTTCCTCAACTAATTTCCAAAACAGAAGAGATTCTATTAATAGCAAATAGAAACTTATCCAAATATTACTAATATAAATAATCAGGAATTTTTTTGATGCAAGTGTATTAGTTGAATAAGGACCATCTCTCGTAGAAGTAGGGGTGCTTGTCATATAAAAATACTGAACTTATCTTTCTCTTAAAACATATTATTTTTTTTAAGAATTAAATTTTCTGAATTTATAATTTAACTATCAAATATCTTTAATATTTATAACAAATAAATGTTTAAATATTGATTATTGTTTAATCTTATAGGATAAATATGTTTTTTTTATATTTTAATGCTTAAAAGTTGTATATAATATGCCAAATTGTTATCATTGTGGAAAAGAATATGAGGAATTAAATTATTGTAATAATTGTGGTCAATATTATTGTTACTTGCATAAAGAACAAATAGATCATGAATGTAATATTGTTAAAGAAGCCGGAGAAATGATTAATAATCAATTCAATTCAAATAACCAAACAGTACCTTATTTTTCATCATCACAAGAAGATTCTACTTTTGAAGGTGTTTCACATCCATCATTATCTTCAAATGAAGCTGAATCGCTCTCAGGAAGTAGAACTGATGGAAGTTTTGTATGGTATAGGAGAGAATCAAATGTACCTCAAAATGCTTTTGATCCAAATTCTGGTATTGAGTTTAAAGGAATTCTATTACCCTATCACTCAGAATTAACGCATTTATTAATAGGATGTCTTTTAATATATATTATTGGCCTCATTGGATTTTACAGACCAGATCAACAAGCTGTTTTAAATGCTAGTGGATATGGATGGATAATATTTATGCTTGGAGGATTTTATACAACAGCATTCCTATTCCACGAATTAGGGCATCGTCAAGTGGCCATTCATTTTGGCCTTCAGACTAAGTTTAGATTATTAAAATTTGGTATGATAATAACAGTATTTGGATTAATAATGGGAGTTATGTCTTTAGTAAATAGAACCCAAGCATTACCTTCACTAGCATTGCCTGGTGCCGTAGTGGTTTTAGGTTTGGATAAAATAGATAGAAAAACAGGATTATGTAAAACAGCTGGACCTTTAATAAATCTTATCTATGGATCTATAATATTAATAATTTCATTTTTGGTTCCAATTTATCCAATTAATCTATTTTTGGGATTATCAGCATCATTAAATTTTATGCTTGGTCTATTTAATTTAATACCCATTGGAATTCTAGATGGAGAAAACATATTTAAATGGAATAAAAAGGTATATTTTTTACTTGTTATATCTATGCTTATTCTAATAATAATTAATTATCTCTGTATTTATTTACCCACTGAAACTAATCCATATTATCAAGTTATCTGATTTTTTAAAATAATTTTTTTTAATTTTTTAATTAATATAATGGCATATGCTCAAGCATTCAATTATAAAAATAGTTGTTAGTTAAAATTATCAATTATCATAACATTAATTACATAGGAGTTATTTTTAATTTTAATTTTAAAGTAATTAAAATATTTCAATAAAAAATTGAAAAAGTATAGGTCAGGAAAGTGCCTTTTTGTGAACATTGTGGGGATGAAATGGGATATCTCCCATTTAAATGTAAATATTGTGGTGGAACATTTTGTAAGGAGCATAGACTTCCAGAAAATCATAATTGTACCTTTGAAATAAAACATACACCGACAGTTTCAACGCAAAGGAAGAAAAGAGACATTAAGTACGAGGATAAAGAGATTATAAAATATTCTCCTTCAAGTGAAGGAAAAAAAATGGAAAAATTTTTGAAAAAACAAGAAAAACAGAGAAGGAATGCACGGAAGATTTATGAACACCAGATTAAAGATTCTAATATAAGATCGATAGGTATTTATTTAATAATAGTAGTTTTAGTAGTTTCTATACTTGGTTCTATAAAGGAATTATCAGAGTATATTTGTCTTAGTTCTCGAAGTTTTTTCCAATATCATTACTGGACTTTTCTTACTTCTATTTTTAGTACTACTCCATCAGACATATTTGGTTTATTCATTTTATTTATTATGTTAATTATCTTTTTTAATATGATTAAAATCATTGAGTTGAGATTTGGAGGTAAATTTTTATTACAATTATATTTACTTTGTACATTATTTGCATTTATTATATATGTATTAATCTGGTTACCAATTGAATTATTATCACTTGAAGAAATATATATGCCAATTGGTTTAGCTTATAGTGGATTATTAGGAGTTATAGCCTTTTTAATATATTTTAATATTAATTCAGAAATGACAATGTTGCTTTTCTTTATTCCAATAAGGATGAAGGGAAAAGTGCTTTTATTATTATTAGTACTTTTACAAGTTATTCCTGCTGTATTATTTGCTGCTTTTATTATGAGTCCCTTACCTTTCGCATTATATTTACCTAATTTAGGTGGTTTATTAGCTTCATATTTAATATTTAGATATAAATTTAGAAAAATAATGTAATTTTATTTTTTTTATAGTATAATAATTCATAAAAATTATCAATAACATATCTTTATTTTTTTTATTCTATAATAAAGAAGTTGATAACCAAACTTTTAAAGAATATATTTATGCCAGAAAATGCAAAGTTATCTAGAATTATTGAATTAAACGAAGATTTAATTGAAAATAATGATGAAATTGCTGCTAATAATAATAAGATTTTTCAGAAAAATAATATAAAATCTTTTGAATTTGTTGGAGCTATTGGAGCTGGAAAAACTTCTATAATAGAAGTTATACTAAAAAATATTTCGAATAAATATAAAACCTTAGTCATTAACGGAGATGTAGCTACTAGAGTTGATGCTGATAGAATTGAAAAAATGGGAGTAAAAACAATACAAATTAATACAGGACGAGAATGTGCTTTAAATGCTTATCATATTTCTCAAGTCATACATAATATTGATATACATGACTATAACACCATTATTATAGAAAATGTCGGAAATTTAATCTGTCCTTCTGATTTTATATTAGGAGTTGATAAGAGGATTGTTATAGTATCTATCACAGAAGGAGAATGGGTTATAAAAAAGCATCCAATTCTCTTTAAATCATCAGACATAGCAATAATTAATAAAATAGATCTTTTAGATGTTATTAATATTAATCTTGAAAATATGATAAATGATGCAAAACAAATCAATCCAAATCTAACAATTTTTAATACTAGTGCGATAACTGGTGAAAATATTGAAAATCTAATCAATATGTTGATAGAAGAAAAAATTCATTAATTGAAGATTACTTTATAAAATTATAAAATAAATGAATAATATAGTCTATCATGTCAATTAGCAGAGAATATAATACAGAATTACAAAAATTAATAGATAAAATCGTAAAAGTATATATAGATAATGAACAATTTTTTGTAGGTCAATTAAAAGGTGTATCTGAAAATTCAAATCTTATCCTTGTTAACGCAAAAGATAAAAAAAATAAAGATTATCCTACGATTTTAATTCGAAGTTCTTATTATAAATACTTGACTGTTGAAGAAGAGCCATTTCCAATGCAAGCTTTAGCTGATCGAATTGCTACGATATTTTCAAAAGGTCATGTTTCTTATATTGAAGATCAAAACATGATTTCAATCTTAAATGGAAAAATTCTTGTCGATGAAGATGGAGTTAGAGGTAGTGGCCCATCAGCAGATAGAGTAAAAAAAATTTTTGAACAATTTAAAATGGATCTGGAATAATTTTAGTCTTTTTAATTTTATTATTCTTTTTTAAAAACATCAATTAGATTTTTTAATTGTAAGTTTTGAATAATATTTTTCATTAATGCTTTACCTAATGGTGAAACTTGAATGATCTCTAAGTCATTTATGGATAATTTTCTTAAATAGTCATTTTTTAGTAAGAATTTTATATCAGAGTCCCAGACTTCTGAAAAAATTTCATTAATATCTGAAAATTTAAGATTTTCATCAATCTCTTTACTTAATGCTGTGATTAAAGCAAGAGTTCCATATTGACTAGGAGTTATAGTATCATCTATTCCATCTGATGTTAAAATATAATATTTCTGCTCTAAAAATTTAGTTGTTATTAATTCAAATCCAATTTCTTTTAGATTATCATAAATGAAATTTATTATTTGATGAAAATCCAATGAAGGATCACATAAATTAATCAGGTCTTCTTCTCGAACCATCTTTTGCTCATTAGTTAGAATAAGCTTAGTTATTTTTTTTATAGTTTCTTGAATATAATCATCTTGCAATTCTTTTATTAACCTCTCTTCTAAATCTCTATTAAATTGATATTATTTATAGTTTTTTTCATTTCAAGATTTGAGATTAAAAAAATAAGATTGAAATCTTTTAAATCTTTATTACTCTCAAATATTGGGACTATTTTTTCTATTGTTCTAAATAAAGACCCTCTCTTATTAAATCTTTGATTGATAAAGAGATTTGAAAAAATGATATCTTTGTTATTTAAAACAATCATGATAGAAATAAAAAACATAACTACGAAGAAAATTTTCTCCGGAGTTGTTAATTCTTTAAAAAGTGATGATTCTTTATTATTTCGAATAAAATTAGGCTGAATTAAAAATTTTTTATCCTTATTATCTATTTTTATATTGAAGTTTATTTCTAAATTAATTGTAATTAAAAACTGATTTATTAATTGTTCAATGTTATTCGTTAATAATTCAAGATCTCTAAATTTTGCAATACTTGAAGTTATAATTTTAATTTCTGGAGGAAAAATTAAATTATCATTATTAGTTTTGATATTTTTAATGATATTTGAAATTTGATTGTTTATATTTTTGAAATTTTTAATATTATTTTCATTAAAATCTTGTATAGAATTTTTTATTTGCTTCATTTCTCTGTTGATATAATCCATTTCTTTTTGAATTTCTTCATGAGATCTAATATTATTTAGCTGAAGAGGTTTTATTTTATTAAATTGATCTTGATTATTATCAGATAAAATTTGTTTAATTTCATTTTGGATCTTTTTTATTTGAATCTCTTGGTTCTCTATAGTAGATTTTAATGAATTGTAGTCTTTTTCATATACTTTAAATTTAGGATCAATTTTATCTAAATTTTCAATTTCAAGATCTAGATTTGATTTTATTCGATTAATTTCATCATGAACCGATTTTGCTTCCTCTCGAAGTTTCATTATCATTTCTGAATTAGATAGGTCAGTCTCCATAAAAGAATTGTCCTTCTTAAAATTAGGATCTTCCATACTTCTCGTAATTTTATTGATCTCACTGAATTTTTGTTTTTTTTGATTTGATAGATCTCTAATTTGGTTTTTATTTTTGTCAATTGTTTTTAAGATTTGATCTCTCTGATCTCTTATATTAAAGAAATCTTTTCCTAAAAAAGATAATTTTTCCTCGGTTTTAATTATATTTTTATTTAATTTATTTAATAGATCTGTTTTTGCTGATAATATACTTGATTTATCTTTAATTTTAGATAATTCTAATTCATGTGTTAAAGATTTTTTTTTAAATCTTAAAAGATTAAGGTCTAAAATAGACAAAAATGATTCTAAAGTATTAATATATTCACTAAGAATTGAGATATTATTATCTGAGATTATTCTAAACAAGTTTAAAAATTCTAAAATCATATTATATTCTTCTAATTTCTTATAGGAAACATTAATATCACTTAAAAACTTTAGAAAATGATCTATTGGTATAGAATCAAAATCTTCAAAAGATTCAAATTTCTCAATGATTTTATACGAATTTAACTGTTCTTTTTCAAAATTTCCTGAAATTAAAGTGTATTTATCCTTGATAGGAATTGTTTTATCTCCAATTGAAACTTCAATTTTATTATTAGATATTTTTAACCACAGTTTTATTATTTTTTTAACTTGTCTATAAATTCCTTATATTCTTCTTCTTTTTTCTTTTTTCTCTCACGAATAATATTGATAGGATCTTTACTATCATCTTCCTGAATCAGATATTTATCTTCAAATGTATTCTCAAATTTTGATTTGAATTTTTTTATTTTTTCTGCTACATCTTCACTTAAACTCTCCTCTTTTTTGGGTTTTTCAGCAATTTCAGAAAGTTTTTCTCTTTTTTTTTTTCGTCTTCTCCTCTGAAATTCTTTATCAGAGTATTTAAAATAATCTTCATATGATTTTTTTTGTTCTTCTTGTGTCTTCTTTAGTACTTCTAATTTTTGCTTTTCTTTTGCTTTTTCAATTAAAACTTTTCTTTTTTTTAATTCTTGTTCAGATAACTCCTTTTCAATATTTATAATAAATTGATTAAATGTAAGAGAAGGATTTTTTAAAAAAGCTTGTTTAAAATCCTTTATTATTATAGGATCAGTATCCTCAGGAATTTCTAAAATTCTTTTTTTTAATTTTTTCTTGATTAGAATTTTATAAAAATCATAAATCTTATCTATCGTTTTTAAGAATAATGTATTATTATGAAGAGAATCAAGTAAATCAGACCAATAATTAGCAGTTATTGAGGGAATATAAGATATTTTTTCTATTATTCTTGATATTTTCTTATTTTCAATTAAATACAATCCAATGGTTTTAGTTAATTTATTATTGAGGTTTATTCTTTTTAATTGGTTTGCATAAATATCTTTATACTTTTTAATTAAAGTATCTTGAAATATAATAAATTTATTTAAATTTTTTTGTGTAATATCCAATAACTTATGATTTATATTTTCTACGTTTACAGAGATTTCTTTAATAACTAATACTAAATCTTCTTTATCTATCTTATTTTCTATATTTTCACTCAATTCAATATATCTATCATATATAGAATGAAGAGAGTCTAATTTTCCATGCAATTCTTCAATTGGACTAAAATATTTCCTAATATTGTCAAGATCAAATATTTTAGATTCCATAAATATCACCTTTAAAATAATCAAATATCTTTAAATCTCTTTGGGACCCATTGATTTTTTTTTATTTAAGTTATATTTTAGATTTTTTTCTTCTGTTTGTTTTGAAATACTTACTATGTCTTGTCTTTCTACATGAACTGCTGTACCACCTACAAGCTGAATTGATTTAAGAAAAAGATCGTAAGTGAGGAGTCCTGTCTGGATTACTTTAAATAAAGCAACTCTTGTTCCTCTTTCAATATCAGATCCAGAATATCCAATTGTTAATTTTAATAAACCGCCATTATGCATTTTTCTATCAACTTCATTCCATAATAAGTTATCTTCAAACTCAGAAATGTTTCTATTTAATTTAGATTCTAAATTTTGATGGATCTCTTTAATCTTCTTAAATTCTTTATCTAAAGAATCATGAATGCTACTATCAACACCAATATTAGCCTTCTCTATTTTATCTAAAAATGATTCTATAATCATTTTACGTAATTCATAATTAGGAAAATTGAATCTTAAATGAAAAGTAAATCGACGCCACATTGCAGAATCAAGTTGATGAGAATGATTAGTAGCACCCACTATAGCTAAGGCTATTCCTTCATAATTAACTCGGTCAATAACCTGTAAAAATGATATGACCGCTCGTTTTATTTCTCCGACTTCATGTATATTTGACCTTTCAGAGCCAATAGCATCAATCTCATCAAAAAATAAAACAAATGCACCATTTTCTTTGGCAATTTCAGCAGATAACTCCACAACATTTCTGATATTTTTTATAGTGTCTCCTAGTAAAGGTGATACTAATCTATCGGATTCAACTACACACATAGGAAGTTCATATTGTTTAGAAAATGCTCTTGTTAAAGATGTTTTTCCTGTGCCTGGTGGCCCATATAATAAAATAGTTAAATTCGGAGATAATTTGGTCTTTTTTAATTGTACAGAAACTTCATCATATTTTTTAAGAGCCTTGAAAAAATCTTCTAATCTCTCCTTTATTGCCTCATTTCCCTTAATATCGTCAATACTTTCCTTAATATCATCAGGTAAATAAACAGCACCATATTTACCTAATCTATCCTTTATTTCTTCGTCTGTATAAGTAATTTTTATGCATCTCTTTTTTCTATTATTTTATTTATTTTTTTTTTCTTTATCAATTTTTTTACAATAATGTGATACTTCTTCAATTAGATCTTGAAGATTATCTATCTGGGAACCAATAAAATTAAAAATTTCTTTTCTATATTGAGGAGAATCTCTAATTTTTGTTTTATCTAATCCAAGGTAATTTGGAAAACAGATTAATTTCATTAAATAAGGTAGAACTTTTTCATTAGTCTGAAGATCCTTAAAAATAGCATAAAAGATATTCTCATCTGAGAGCTTCCATTTTAATATTCCCATATAGACTAAAAAAGCAAAATTCATTGCAATCCAATTTATAAGTTCCTTAGACAAAAATCCTCTCCTTCTTGAAGCGAATGCTAGATAATATATTATAAGGGTCTCATTACTAAATTGTGGAATTAATCTATTTACTCCATCAGATTGTTTATTTTCTTTTAAATAATTATTATCAATCAATATATCAACAAATTTATTTTCTGGACCTAAAAAGATACCATCTATAACACGAAGACCTATTCTTTTAGCTATACTTTCTATAGATTCTTGTTCTGTATTAGCAATTGAATCAATGTAAGGTAAAAACATATCATTTTTCAAAATTAAAGGAAGTTCATAGTTATCTCGCTCAGGAAAGGGTCCATAATTAGGATCTAAGTTGTATAATGATGTAATGTTATTAATAATTTGATAAACTTTTGGTGATAAACCTGGAATTATAAAAAAATCTGGATTATCTAATTCTTCTCTATAATAAGTATGAGATTTTAATAAATGTCTTTGTGATTCATAGAATTCTGATGCATAATTTAATAATTTTTCATATGTTATTTTAATTGTATTACCCCTTGGAAATAAAATATTTTCGATGAATTTTGTTAATTTATATAAATATGTTTTTTCAAGATCTCTTTGATCTGGATTTGATATATTTCCAAGAACTGTTAAAGCATCAACAGATTCTTGGAGGAATTCAATAATATAATCTTTAATATCTATAAGTGTAATTTTATCCTTATATTTAATAATAAAATCTTTCATTATTTCATAAACATTTGATCGATACATGGCAGAGAATTCCGATAATGCACGTACTTTACGAACATTTCTTTTTTCTTCCTCTTCTCGAATTTTATCCAGAACTTCTGTATCATACAATAAATCAGGATCTAAATCTTCGATAATTCTTCTTGTTTCTCGAAGAATCGGCCTCATATGACTAAGAAATGTTTGATAACGTGGCAAAATATCAGTCCATTTCTCTGAACGAATTTTTTATCATCTCATTCCGATATTCAGATTAATTTTTAATTTCTTTTTTTTCAATAAAGTGAATTTGAATAGATCTAAATATTTGGAAAAAAAAGTTATTCTTGTAAATAAAACATTTCTAAAAAATTTTACTGAAGAGAACGAAAATACATAATCTGAATAAAGTTATACTTTATTTTACTAAATTTTAATTGTTATCTTTAGGTGGTTCATATTCATTGAATATATATACATATCAATCTCTCTAACCAAATTTTTACTCATTTCATGAATTTGTCTTTAAATTATTTTAGCTAAAGTATGATTATATAATTGAATAATAAATATATTAAATAATTAATTTTTAGATAAATCCTTGAATAGGTTCATGATATTATAAATATTATGACAATTATCCCTCTACTAATTAAAATAAAAAATGTGGTTTTAGTGAAAATAACATGAATTTTTTTAAAATATACAATTTAAAAAGAATTCTTAAAATCAATAATTAATCCCCTATTCTTATTGATTAAAATCATTATAGTTCTTAAAATAAAAAGCTAAGATTGGAATCAAATCTTTTGGAGTAATAATAACTAATTTCTTACTTTTCCATTTAGTGATTTCAATTAATGCCATTTTTAATTGAGTGTCAACAACTCTTCCAGATACAATTAATACAAAACTAATTGATTCATTAAAACATGCTTCGATAAATTGTTCTAATAAATTATCATTATTTTTAAAAGTTAATTTGCTAAAGGGGATGTCATGAATGTATTCAAGATTATCATTAGATGTTTTCTTATAACTCTTTGCAATTCCATAAATTAATTCAAGACCAGTAGAAAATTTCTGGGAAAATTCAAAATCTCCAAACTCCAATCCACTATGAGGATGTGACTGACCATTAGATAGTTTAGAAAAAATTTTAGAGATACAATCAATTTCAGAATTCTTAAGCAAATGACAATTTCTACACTTTCCTTTGTATTCTTTGCATTTTTCTAAAATTTGTGTTATATTTTGAGTTTGAGCTTTTTGAATTGTTAGATGAAGCTCATTTATTTTAGGGATTTTTTTAAAACTTGGTAATTCGTTCCATTGATATAAAAGTTTCTTTTCATTAATAGTTCTATATAGCTTATTCTCTTTAATATAATATATCTCTTTATCGTTATTTATCAGAAATCCAATTTCTAATATTTTAAATATTTTATTAATCTCTGTTTTTAATTCTAAACTAAAGATGTATGCAAATATCTCATTTTTATTCAAATATTGTTTATGGTTGTTTATACATTCAATTTCTATTTCTTCTGATATTTCAGTTTTGCATTGAATGCATTTTATTAATTTATCTTTTCCACTCTTTTTATTTTTTATAAAATTGGTTGAATTACAATCTTCGTTTGGACATTGAAGAATTGCATTAGAATCACTTTTTTGACATCTAGAATTAACAGAATTGATTAGAAAATCTTGAAAATAATATGCTATATCGGAAGGAAATAGAAATTCTACACATTCTATTTTTGTATTATTTTTTAAAATAATTACTTTCTCTATTAATTCTAATAATTTTTCTTGGGCGTTCTTACTTCTAATATAATTATATAATTTTGTTCTTTTGATATAATCATGAGATCTAATATATAAACTAAAATCTTTTGTTAAAAGAAATTCATCTTGTATTTTCATTAATTCTATTAATAACTCAATGAGCCAATCTCTGCATTTATCAATTTTAATATACTTTCCCTTTAATGAGATTTTACCAACCTCTGAGACGTCTATTTTAATTTTCTTGGAAAATCCTTTAATACTTGTAAAATAGGTTCCCATCTTCCTTTCATATTCTTTTAAAAACGCATATATAGGCTCTTTTTGTTTTTCGGGAAATTTCTTATCAATTATTATAATAGAATCTAAATATGAATTATCAATCTCTCTTTTAGATGCAAGAGCTATTTTTATAATTTCATTAAAATCAAAAATCTTATCTATAATATCTTTCTGTAAATTAAATTTCCAAAAGACAGTTTTAAATAATTTTTCAAAAAATTTAATTATTGCTTCAACAATTCTATAAGCTTGGCATTTTATGATAACTAAATGATTTATAATATCAATCCAAAATAATCCAAACTTTAATGAATATACATAACTTGGAATATAGTCTTTATCAAGATAATTTATTTTCTCTAAAAAATCGAATTTGAACTCTATAATTTTTTCTTTCCAAATATTTTTATTTAATAATTTAAATTCTTTAAACCTTAGATTAGATATATTATCTGCATTTTCAACTCTTTATTTTAGTGTAAATTTACAATATTCATTTAATTTCAATCCTTTAAATGATGCTCTAATTATTTTACTTAATTCAGTAGTATTTTCAAAATTATGTTCCTTATATTTATATAAGTAAAAAATAGGATTAGTACTGTCTCGAAATTGAAAAAATAATTCCTTTTCTTCACTGATTGATAATATATTACATATTATAAAAAATTCAATGAGTTTATAATGAGGAAGATTATTAATTCTTTGCTTTGGATTTTCTACTTCTTTTTTGAAAACTTTTAAATATTTTTTTTTTAATTCTTGTTTCGAATAGTTCTTTTTATTTAAAATTCCTATTAAATAAGAATCTGGAACTACATTCAAGAAAAAATGACGTTGAGGATTTTTGTCTAAACTCATTTTTTGATACTAGGAAAAATGAAATATAAGATTATGTCTTTAATAAAGAATCTTTCTACATTTATTTAAGTTTTAACATATTTCTTAATATTTTATCATTTTTAGTTTTAATATGTAATTAAAACATTTCCATATAATAGATTTCAAAGTTTGATCAATTAATTCAGCTAAAAGTTTTTTTTTTTAAATATGACTATCTAATTTTTTCTAGAAATAATACATAATTATTTCTAAATAAATGATGAAGTACTATGATAAAAAATAGAAATTATCAATACTTAGTTAGATTTTTAACATTAATTGGAGGAATTGGTGGATTCTTTTTTTCTTTCACAAATTTATATCATATTATTGATGTTATTGAATTAATTAACATAGAAGGGTTCACATATATTATAATAAATTGTATTGGAATGATATTTGCAGAAATAGTAATGCTATTTTCAATAAGACCTAACAAACCTATTCCAATTCATTTTGTACTAATTGGAATTATGGGTTTTTTAATTATGATTTTCAGTTATTTTTGGTGTGGTTTTTTATTATTAATCGGAGGAGGTATTGATTTAATTACTAGAACAGGTGGGAAAGAATGAAATATTTTATAAAAATACATTATAAGTTTATTGTTTTAATAATTCTAGCTTTTTTAATTTTTAATTTTATTCCAAACTTAGATTTAATGCATTATAATGAAGATAAATTTGAATCCTCTAGCTTTACTAATGAATTATTATGCTCTAGTATAAAAAGTAATTATAATATAATTGAAGATCTCTTTAAAGATAAAATAGAACAATATTCAGAAAATAACTATTATAATCAATATTACACCCCTTCTTTACAAGGAATGTTTTATGCTCTATATATATTAGATGTTATTGGAAAATTAAATTCAGCTAACCATACTTCAATGGTCTCCTATATAATAAATCAATATGATGAAGATTTACAATTTTTTATGGGTGATTATTCATACCATTATTTGGACACAGACTTTAATTTAAAGTACTATTCTTTAAATTCAGTATTAGAAGTAAATTGCTATGCTGTTTTATCTCTTAATATTTTAAACAGAACTGATTTAATAAATTCAGAGAAATTTATTGATTTTATTTGGAGTTGTTTTAATCCTAATAAAGGGGGATTTATAGAACAACCATTTAATCATGATATTCATCCATTTTTTAAATTACCAACATTAGACAACACTTATTTCGCAATTCTTACCTTAGATTTGTTAAATAATGATTGGAGTTTAAATAGAGGGGAAAAAAATAATATAACTAATTTTGTTAACAGTTTGCAAAGTGACATGAGTAGTGATATCTTCTTTGGAGGTTTTCTCAATGACAATAATGATAATTTTAATAGTCTAAATTGTTTTGAACCAAATCTTCTTTCAAGTTTTTATGCAATAAAGATTCTTGACATTTTTGGATTAAAGGAGACAATTGATATGAATAATTTCTATTCATATTTGGGATTTTTATATGATTCAAATGAGAATTATTTTAATTTTGCTGGATTATTGCCATCTAATAATTATTCAAATTTAATCGCTAGTAGTTTAGGATTAGATCTTTCTATTATTACTAATTATTTGAATATAAGCAAACAAGAGATTATTACATTCTTATTAGAAAATCAGAATGGTATAGGATTATGGTCTCATACTACAGAAACCGAAACACTTCAATTAATTGATACTTTTCAAATAATCAGATCTTTAAAAGAATCAGGTAATATAGATATATTAAATGAATCTAATAAAAATAAAATTTCTGAAGCATTATCACTTTTTACCTCTAATCATGGATATAGTATAACACCTCACACGTTTACTCTTCAATCTACTTTAAACACAGTAATAAGATCATTTTATTTGCATGATAGAATTTCTGAATTAGAAATCCAAGATCTTTATTCAAAAATCGAGAAATCTTATTATGATTCAGATAATGATCCTAGTCGAGGATTTTATGCTTGTATAAATTTAGATAGGGCATATTCAGATTTTCGTTGTCTTCCTATAGAGTTTCATAATTTTGGAAATCATATATTCACATCAAAAATTGATTATCCAAATGCTCAAAAACATACTTATTTAGCATTGGATTCTTTGAGAAATATTTTTAAAATGGATGATTTTTCAAGAAGACATAATCTAACTGAATTATTGCATAGTATATTAAATTGCCAATATATGGATGAGAATTCTTCTTACTATGGGGGTTTTATCCCTTTTGAAGGATTAAACCAATTGAATACAACAAATAAAGAAAAATTCATATTCTTAGAAAATTCTTACTATACAATCAAATGCTTAGAATTACTCTCTCAGATTCTTGGCTTAAATTCTATAACTAATATGAGTTTTAATAAAGAAGCCTTATTCAATTATTTACAAAGTAATGTAAAAGAAACAGATTCGGAAGTTTATTTTCAACCATCTTATAGCTCAGATATAGAACTTGCATTAAAAAATACGTATTTTATGATCTATATACTACAGACTCTAAACCTTTATGATCTTAACACTCTGAAAATTAAGAATTTCATTTCAAATCATTTAAATTATGAAAATATTATTAATATCTACTATTCATATAAAATCTCTGAACTATTAAAGTTAAATTTTCCATTCGATTCTGAAAAGATATATGAATTGGTTAAATTATTATTTGTTGAAGATATAAAAGAATTCAAAGTATCTAAAGATTTTAATGTAATTAATCAAGAAATTGTTTTATGGATAGTAGAAATGGCGAAATTTAGTCCTCTTGAAATTGATTTTGATTATCAAGAGATGATTAAATTAGGAAGTGTAAATACGATAAGATTAAAATTTCAAAACATGATTCTTAAAGAATTTGGAGATTATGTTATAATAATATATGAAAATGAGCAATTAGGTACACTTTATTTTGAGGAACAATATGATAAATCATATCAAGTAAGTTTCTATATCCCTGAAGAACCTCAATATTTTCCTTCTATAGATGGTAAAGTTAAAATTTATATAAATGGTGTCTTGACAAAAGAATTAAATATTGAAATACAGACAGAACTAGATCAAGTAATAATAGAAAAGATCAATAAAGTAAACACAGAAATATGTTTTGAATACAATATCTCTCGACTAACTAATTCTGAATATCTCGCTTTAGGTAATTCTTCACTAAAAACAGAGATTTATTACCAAAATAATCTTATTGATATAGTTAATTTTGAAGAGGAAGTGTTTATTAACCATACTTATTATTTCCTTGAATATAATTGTTCTTTCGAAGGTCTTTTTGAGTTTAAAATAGTATTAACTGATGATTTTTATCCCTATGGTTTAGATTTATCAATTATACCTTTTGAGGTTGAGTTTCAAAATACTGAATTAAATAATAATCTAATTTTCACTGGTCCCTTATTAGCAGTTCTATGTTTGATGCTAAGTTCAGCAATATTAATTATTTCAATCAATTCTGGAAAATATTTAAAAAATAAGTTTTGGGTTAAAAATCCAAAAGTGAACCCCCATATAGTAAAAGAAGAAGAAGACTACAATACAATTGATAATAAACTTAAATCATATGTAAAAAAACTCTTTAAAGATTGATCTATTACATTAATTTTTTTTTTTCTTATTTCATTTCTTTTTTCTTTAAATAATTATATATTAAATTTTTATTAAATGAAAGAACAAATTCAAAAAAAGAATGTTTTATTATATTGTGAAAACTGTGGTGTAAGAATAGATGATATAGATCTAAATAATAATATTTTGGAGAATAATAGTTTATTTTGTCAATATTGTGGGATTGAAATAGATATCAATATTGACTCTTACACCTCCTTTAAATCGTCTAAACACGAAAATGACAAAGATAGAAATAATTATGATACTCCGTTGGAGAGAATTCTATATGACACAAAATTACCAAATAATTTTAAGCAAAATTTGATTATTGTAATAGCCCGGTTATCCTATGAACCAATAAGAGAATTTGAACAAATACTAAATAAAAAGATTAGAAATATTAAATTAACAAAGGAACTATTAGACAAGTTGGAAAGTGTAATAAAACCTATAACTTACAAAGAAATTCGTCAAAATTACCTTAAGAATCTCTATAAAAATATGAAAATAGAAGATTTTAACCATTTTCATACCCTTCTGAAGGAGAATCTAAAACTTAATCCTAATTATGAACATGATTTTATTATATTTTTAAGGTGGATTATTTTTCAAGTTTTTACAATCATAAAGAAAAAATGGAATAATAAGGGGATTTCTAGTTTCCATAAAATCGTTAGAGAGGATTTAAAGAAATTTTTTAATGTAGATCATGAAAACATTAATAAAAATAATTTAAAAATCAATTCAAGGATGATTAAAATTATGGTAATTTTGGAGGAAAATTTTGAAAGATTTTATAGTGTTTCTGATTTAGCTGATGAAATAAAAGCAGACCGTGCTAATATTGCGAAAGATCTTAATTATTTATTAAAACATAATTTAGTTGATTACAGATATGAAGGAAAAAGAAAATTATGGAAAGCTATAAAAAAAATACCGAAAAATGAAAAAATTCAACATATATCTGTTGATAAACTAAAAGAACTCTATGTAGAATTATGGAGTTTTAAAAAGATAGCAAGATTTTTGGAAAATCAAGGTTTTAGCAAAATATATCATCCAACAACCATTGATAAAAAAATTAGAGAATCATTTCATTCAATAGAAGAGTATGAAAAATGGAAAAATGAATTTAAAGTTAATAAATTAATTGAAATTGCTAAATTAAAAGGTGGTAAATTTTTAGGAAATAAATATCTTGGGATGAAAACAACACATATTTTTTATTGTGAAAAACATAAAAGAAATTTTAATATTACTCCTGATTGTTTGATTAATCGGGGACAATGGTGTCCAAAATGTGGACATGAAAAAGCAGGAAAAAAACAGAGATTAAAAATTGAAAATTTAGAAAAAATCATTAAAAAGAGAGGGGGTAAATTAATTTCAAAAACTTATGGAAAAGATCAATGTGATCCTATTATAATCGAATGTAAAATGCGACATAAATTTTCAATTTTACCTAAGACATTAAAGAGAGGTGCTTGGTGTGATATATGTTCTTCAGGAATCAATGAAAATATTACCAGAAAGATGTTCGAATATATATTTAATGTTAAATTTCCAAAAAGTACTCCAAAATGGTTAATAACAAAAAAGGGATTTCAAATGCATCTTGATGGATATAGTAAACAATTGAATATTGCTTTTGAATTTCAAGGAAAACAACATTATCTATATCATTCCTATTTTCATAAAAATGAAGATGCTTTTCATAAACAACAAAAAACGGATCTATTAAAACGAAAACTATGCAAAGAAAACAAGGTTAAATTAATTGAAGTACCATATTTTATAAAAAAAAAAGACCGATTTATTTATATTATTGATGAATGTAAAAAAAGAAATATTAAAATAAGAAAGGATCTTGAACCTAAAAATTGGAATGATTTTAAAATTTATCTACCAGAAAAATATGAGAGATATAAGAAAATGGCAAATTCATTCGGTTTTGATCTAGTTTCTGGAACTTACAGAGGATTTTACCAAAAAGTTACTTTAATATGCCAAACCTGTAACATTAATTTATATGTAACTCCTAATTTAATACAAAGAAAAGTCAGGGAAGAAAAAATATTAGAATGTCCTAATTGTAAGTTTACCAAAAATATAAAGAAAATAATTGATAAAATTCAAGATAAAAATGGTAGACCTATTAAATTCAAATTTAAGGGTAAGGATAAAAGACTTTATTTTCTCATTGAATGTATGATATGTAATTATCAATGGTGGTTGAGGGATGATGCAATAATGGGAGATGTATCTTGGTGCCCTAAATGTTCTGGTAAAGAAAAAAGAACAATAGAACGAATAAATAAATTCGCTAATCGATTTGATGGTAGATGTATAAATAGAGAATATTTTAATAAACATACATATTTTACATTTCAATGCAATAAATGTAACCACCAATGGAAATCAACATATGATATGATGAAAAAAAGAAAATATTTTTGTCCTGCATGCAAATAATTTAATTTTTTTAATCATTATCTCCTCTAGCAGAGACTAAGGCTTCTACTAGTATACTGCCTATGCTAATGAATATGGGCACTTCAACTCTGACAAGCTCCCCGAGGATCCAGCGGTTGATATCCTTAATGAGAAACCGTATTTGAGAGATTAGATTCTTTCTTACATCAGAATCAAGGATCTTAGTTAACCATAACCCTCCTCCTAATCGATAAGCGATTATTTTAATTAAAGGATCAAATAAATCATCTAATACTTGTTTCATCATCCAAGATTTTGGAATCACACTCATGTTATTTTCATTAAATGAAGGATCTCTAAGAAGAGGATTATTTTCGTCTACAGATATTTTGGGCATAAAACTAAGTAGGAGGATTAAAGCAAATATAGCAGAAATACCGTTTATTGTATATTCTCCTCCAATTTTATCCAAGTTTTCACGATTTATTGCGGTATTCGCTAAAAACATACAAATAAAGATATTTCGATCAAAATCCTCAGAAACATAAGCATAGCCTAATTTTTCATCTATAATAAGATATTTCTCTTCCAGAATGTATAAAATTTCATCTGGAAATGTATAAAATGTATAAACTTTTTCTTCACTTCTACGTTTATCTTTTTCAACAATTAATTCTTTTGATACTAATCCAAATAGTTCTACAAGATTATCTAATTGTTTTTTAATATTTTTTTTTGGTTTATTTGGATCTCCGAACATAGCATAAAATTGATGATCGACAATATGAAAATCATTTCTACTACTAAATGCTTCTACCATTCTGTCAATAATTGGTATTTGTGTTCCTGAAGCAATTGCTTTTGCTTTTGATGTAATAAAGCCATTAATTAATTCATTTATAATAAAATCTTGTTCATGAGTTCTTGATTTTAAAATATTTTTAAAAGCTTCAGTAAAATCAAGTGTATTGGGAAAAAAAGCGTTCTGAATTTTATCATCAATAGCTTTTTTAAATATATCTCCTTCATTTTTAGGAAAATGCGTTTTAATATCATTTAACCGCCTTAAAAGTGCTTCTCTAGAACCAGGTATTTTTTCAATATCTCTTTCTTCTAGTTGTTTGATAGCTTTTTCAATTCCTTTTATAAAATCTTGTATTAGATTTTTCCAAGTTGGATCTTGCTTTTCAGACATAATATATTATTAAATTTTAATTATTATCAATATCCCAATTCAATTCTTTAGCTAATTTTCTCAAAGCATCAATTAGGGGTTTAATTAATTCTTTATTATAAAGATTACTATTTCCTGACCCCTTTTGAGCTTTCCAACCTAATTTTGAACCATTTGCAATTTCATTAATCCCATATTTTAATACACTTTTGAGATCACGAGTCCACCAATAAAATCTAAGCCATTTTTTATTTGGATTATCTTTTGAGTAGATAACTACCAGTGCTTTCCATTCTCCCATTAACCATTTTATAGTTATCCCACTTACAGGTAGATAAAAGTTTATAGGAAAATTCCCTTGAAAGTTTAATTTTAATTCAGATGTGGGAATATTAAATATTGGCTGATTATAACCTTCTAAAATTACAATTTCTCCACAATGAGGACATTCATAATGGGATTTTTCTTTTTTCATTTTTTTTTGGCAATTTGGACATGTGCGATTTTCGATTATCCTATATCTAATTAAATCCAGTTTGTTATCTCTTATTATTTCATCTTCTTTTTTTGATTTATTTTCCTTAAATTTCCCTTTAAAAGTCCAAAAATCATCGAAATCTTTATTTATACGTTCTAATGATTTAATAAGATTAATTAATACCTCTTCTTCATATATTTTTATCATTCCAGCGTGTTGATAGAAGGATTTTTTCCACCATGATAATCTTATGTATTTTTCACTTTCTAAATAAGTGCTATGGCAAATCAAAACTGCAAACATCCTCGTTTCTGTTTTATTTATAATTAGACCTTTTTCACATACTTCATAATCAGAATTGAGGGAAGCAGTTCGATGAAAATATTCTCCATCTTGAAAATCGCCCTTCTCCAGTTTTTTCGTTTCTATTTCCTTCTTTTCCTTAATATCTCTAGTAATTTTTTTACATTGAGAACATTGATATATTCCTTCAACCAATGGGACCATATCAATATTACAAGCGGGACATTTCATAATTTACATCTTTAGCTGTTTGTTAAGAGAAATCTTTCATAATCTAAATTTAAAAGTTTAACTTGCTTTTTTGTTAATGTTTTTATAATTTTATTGATATCTATTATCTTTTCTCTTAGAGAAATTAAATCATTTTTTATTTTATCATGAATATTATCTTCATTGAAGGATATTTTTTCAATAAATTCTAAATAGCTATTTTTTCTATTTTTCCCTGTATAATTATTTCTAATTGATTCTAGCTCTTGATCAATATTATCCATTTTGTATCTAAATTTTAATATTTGAATAAGTTTTGAGTGCCATTCTTTAAAGATTTTCTCATTTTTATCTATTTTATCAAATTCAAATTTATCTGAGAGAGAGATTTTTTCATCTTTTAGATGTTTTACTATATCTTTATTTTCTTCAATTGATTTATTGATTTTTTTTTTGATATTTTTTTTATTTAATGTAGGATCGTAAATATCTATAAATTCTAATATTTTATCAAAAATCTCTTTAAATCTATAATAAAATCCTTCAATAGTAATCTCTATTTTAATTGCTTGATAAATATTTCCAAATTGGTCTAGGATATTATATAAATCATTGGAAAGGGAGTAATCATTTTCTCCAATTTGAAAAATAAAAGAATGAATCATACCAGAATGTTCACACCTTACACTTTTTAATCTTGTTAATGCTAGATTAAAATTCCTTCTAGTTAAATGTTTGAATTTCTTATTTATCATTAAAAAAAGGGTATCATCAGGGATTAAAATCATATCCTCTTCGATTGTAATTGTTTCTTCTCCTAATTTTATTTGGAAATCTCCATCTTTTTGTTCAAATTCCTTTATATTTCTAATATTTTTCATTAAACCTAAATCTATAGCAATTTCAATGAAATCTTCATTCCAAAATTTTAATATATTATTTTTATAAATTTCATCAAGAATTAGCACCCTTTCATAGGATTCTGTGATTTGTTTATCTGTTAAGTCTTTAAAAAGATCATTTCTTACAATATATTGAAAAAGAATAATATATCTCATATTAATATCATCAAGAATTCGATTAATCAAATCCTTGTCATATTCTAATGATAATTTATTATGCTCCATACCTATTATCCTCTATTATTTGGTAATATCATAAATATTTCAACCAAAAAGAGTATCTAGAGAAATAAATCACTCCTAAAAAATTTTATGATGATTGATAGTAAAATCTTGGATATTTTAACATTTGTTTTCATGAAATAATATGCCAGTTTCAACATCAATATGCACCACACTACCCAATTAATATTAAAAGTATGGTTATATTTAGAAAATTTCTATCTCTTAGAAATTTTTTATCCTCTATCTTATAGGTTTTTTTTAGAGAAGGAATAAGATGTTATATTTAAAAAAAAAGGAAAAATAAAAGAATCAGAGTAATAGAATGAACTAGAAAAATATTTAAGATTTAGCTTCTTTTATTTAATTAGCTATTTTTGTGAAATAAAACAATTATTTAATTCAATAAATCAAAAATTAGGTGATAGATATAGGTAGACGAAAGAGAAAACAACAAACTTATAAGAGGATTAAAAAGTTACCTAAGATTTTCACTTGCCCACAATGATATTTGGATTTACCAAATATTGAGGAATGTGGTGAGAAATCTGTTAAAGTTGAAAATGTTAAAAAACAAAATGGGTTTGCAAAAGTGAAATGTGGTCATTGTAGTTTGGAAAAGGAAGTATTAATTAATTCGATTTCAGAACCTGTTGATGCTTTTGGTGATTTTATTGATATTTACTATGCTGATACTGAACTTCAGAGATTGGAAAAGGGTATTTCTAAATTAAAAGAAAATAATGAATGGGGAGAACTTGGTTTAGCTTATTCTTTATTATCGAATTTATGCAGAATTAAAGCCGCTCAACTTTTAGAAGAAGAGGAGGATGTTGATATGAATGAAGTTACTGAATGGAAAACTAAGGGGGAAAAATATAAAAGATTAGAAAAGGATGCTTTATTAAAATTAGAAACTGAAGAATTAGAAGAAGGGATCAAAACTGATGAAGACTCTTTATTTTCAGAACATGATGAAAGTGATATTCGTAAAAAGCGTGATATTGAAGATGTTTTCGAAGATCCAGGTTTTTTAGAATTTTAATTATATTACCTTTTATTAATTATTTAGAATTGGTAAAAAGTATTTTCTTTATATCATTAGGAATATGTTTCCATATTGACAGATTTAAAATAAAATCAAAGATTTCGTGTTTATTTAATCCTTTATTAATAATATAAAATGCCCAGTTATTAAATGCTAATTTATTAAAATATTTAATTAAGTTTAAACCAATTAAATTATATTTTGAGGTTAAAAATTTCGCTAAATATGCCCATATTAATCTTTTCGGTGGAATTGCTTCCGGATAAACTGATTCTGATAAGGGTCTAGAGAATATTTCATAAATAGCAATAATTGGTATCAGTTGTATTATATATTTTTTTATTATTTCTTTATAATTTTCTTTTTCTGGGGGAATATCATTAATTTTATTAAGTGTATTGGTAGCATATTTAAAAAAACGTTCTTTAAAGAATAGCCACATTTTAGCCATTTTATTTCTCAATCCTTTAAAATCTTTTATTAAATCCTTATCTTTGAATTCAAAATCCTCCTTTTCTTCATATAATTCTATAAAAGTAAGAAAAATAGATTCTGTTGATTTAATTTCATATTCAAATTCATCTAAATTTACAAGTTTTTTGGGAAAATCAAGAATTTTCATAATTTTTGAAGGTTCATGTATTGTATGAGAATAAAGAGGTGTATTCCATAGTAATTCTTTTAATTTTTCGATTAAGTGTTTATTTTTATGACTTTTTTCAATTTTATTGTATTTTATTGGTGTATTTTTTTTTAGAATTGGTAGTTTATTTGATTGATAAAGACGGAATTTTATTTTTTCAATAAATGATAAAGATCTAATCAGATTCTTACGCTTATTTTTATAAAATAATAATTTTTTATTAAGTAGTTGATTTAGATCCAATATACTTTTGATATATTTATAGAAATCAATTTCAAATTCTTCTTTTATAAATTCATTATCTATCATTGGTATTTCTAATATGTAATCTATATTCTTATTTATAATACTCATAGCATGATCTCCAATACTATAGGAAAATGTTATTTTTTTTAATAGTTCATCCAATGATGAGAATTTACCAAGTATTTTTGATTCATTTGTAAAATAACCATGTACCAATGTATCAATTCCTTTATATACATTATTTTTATATTCCGAAATAATAACAGATTCAAATTCCCCTGGATGATGTCGTTTCATATTAAACCTACTTTCTAATCGAAAGATTAATATATTAATCCAATGAGATATTTTATAAATCCACTTAAACAATGGATTTAAATATTTAATGAATTTAGGTCTATAACCATAGAAATATGGATGGAAAAAAATCGGAAATCCAAGACCTCGTGAAGTAGAGAAAATAAATTGAAAAATATGCCTTGTTTCCTCTCCTTTTTGAAATCCAGGAAATTTAAAATGAAATACAACTTGAGGATATAAAGCATCTATTCCTAAAGTCATCCATGCACTAAAAAGAATAATACTATCAGGGAATCTAAAAGATTTCTTTTTACTAATAAAATCTTCATTTATTTTACTCAATAGTGAAGGTATACTAAAAAGCCAATCTTTATCATTTTTTATTACTTTTAATTCTTCTCGAAATTTATTTAAAATAGTTGGTTTAATTTGTTCTTGAATTTTTTTTTTTTTATAATAAAAATTATTTATAACTCTAATTAATGATAAAATTTCCAAGATTTGCCGATTTAAATCATGTGTTACTTTTATCTTATTTTTCGTTTCGAAGAGATAATGTTTAGATGACAATGGATTCCTCAACTTAATCCATTTATTAATGATTTCTATTATTAAATGATTTATTAATTGAGGTTAATAATATTATGGTATATATAAGGTTATTCGGAATTTCTGGTTAGAATTTAAATATTTTTAATAATATTTATGATATTTTTATTAGTTTAGTTTTAATATTTCGAATTATACCTCTTTTTTCAAAACTATATTATAAATAGAGATGAAAAAATAAAAAATGAGTGAATAATATCTAACCTTGACGTCTTTTAGAAAAAAGTTCTTTAAGTTCTCCCATAATAGCGCCTCTTAGGGAGACAGGACTTGCAGGTCGTGCAGGTTGGGGTCTTCCTGGTCCTCCAGGTGGCCCTCCAGGTCCTCCAGGTGGTCCTCCAGGTCCTCCAGGCGGTCTTCCTGGCCCTCCAGGTGGCCCTCCGGGTGCTGGTTTAATACTTGGCATACCGGCGGAAGGCATTGATGCTCCTGATGCCCTTAGATTATTCAATTGTGATTCTAAATTAGACATCTTTTGGTTAATTCCTGCTAATGTTTGATCTACTAAGTCGGGAATTCTTAAAACAATACTCATTATTTTTTCTACGATTTCACCAAACGCATTTACTTTCTCTTCTATTGGTGATTTTCTCGCTTCTGCGAGGAAATTTGAAAATTCTTCTGCCATATAAATATAAAGCCTCTTTTATTGATAATAGTTATGAATTTAAAATAAAATATTTCTGATTATTATAATAAATATAAAGTTAAATTTATTAAATTTAAGTTAATTGATTTAAATTTCATATCAAGAGTATAAAAAACTTATTATTATAATAGAAAAAAAATATATTGTAATTTAAATAAGATTTACTAACCTAAATCAGAGGTAGCATCTTTTAATTTTATCCATAATTTACTAACCCTACTTTTAACTTCTAATAAATGCTCGTTTTTTTTTAAGAGAATATCTCTTGCTCTATCGAATTCTCTTTGTAAATCATTTTGTTCTTGATCAAGTTCATCTACTTTCTCAGGTTCAATCATCTTGTTTTTTACTTTATCTATATCAATAGCTTTTTTAATAACAGCTTTCCTCTTTCCGGCAACATCATTAAGAGCATCAGCAAATTCTCTCCTTATATTAATTAAATACTCCTTTTCTATTGTTAGATCTTTTAAAGCTTCTAAATATTTTTTATTAGTTTCCATGTGTGTGTTATTAAATTGAATTAAACTTTCTAACAGTTTTACATCTTCATCTTTGACATTAGATTTATGTTCCCTTGCAAGCATTTTAATTTGTTTATAAACATCTCTCATTGTTCTATTCATAGAATCTCGAGTAATATTCATATCTAAAATATTTTCTGCAAATTTTTGCTGTGTTTTAACTATTTTACCTTGTTGTTTGGAAAGATCATTGAGTGTTTTTACAAACTCTTTTTCAAGGCGACTTAAATCAAGTTCATCCTCTGTTGTTATAATAGGACACATAATTGATCACAATTATTTATTATACAATATTTAATTTGAATGAATACAATAACGTATTATAAAAAACATAGCCTATTATATTTTATTCTTAATTTCAAGATTTATAAGATTAAAAAGGAAAGTATGTAGTAATGATACTATCTCTAAAACTTGAGTTTAAGACTTTTACTTTGAGGTCTTTACCAATTAATTTTTCAGAGAATTCTATAGGAATATTAAATAAAACTTTTGCAGAGAAATTATCATCTATTTTTCCAATAAACTCATTTTTCCATCGTCCTTTTGAAACTATTTTAATTGGGATTATTTCTCCTTCTTGAATATTAATATTTGATATTGGTCTTTCATGTATACCAAAATCATGTGGTCCAAGCTTTAATTTGATATTATATTTTTTTTCTAATTGATTGAGTTGTTGATAAAAATAACCCCAGCTTTTAGGTCGTATTTTTTTTAGTTTTCTTCCCGTTTTATATACTAAGTATTTTTGGATTCCAATTTGAATTTTCTTATAAGAATACTCTTTTTCTCTAAGATTTATAACAAATTTGATAATATTTTCAATATCCTCATCATTTTTTCCAGGAAACCAAACTGGTGCTATTAATATATCTATATTAGATTGTAATAAAAGGTTTATATTATTTTTTAAAGAATCTATATCATAATTATTACAAGCTGTTAAATATTCTGCGAGTTTCTTATCAAATGTGTTTAAACTGATATTAATTCTAGTTAGATTCGAATTTTCAAGATTTTTGATAATTTTTTGACTAAGTAATAATCCATTTGTCTGCATAGATATAGTTTTAATCCCATCAATACTCCACAATAATTCCAATAAATGAAATAAATCTTTATATAGAAAGATTTCTCCATATGGTGCTATATGAACTTCAATATCGTGGTGCCCCTTATATTTTATGAGATTTTGAACTTTTTCTGCTAAAAAATAAGGATCAACAATAAAATTAGTAGCATAATCTCCTGATTTTACAAAACAATATTTACATTTTAAATTACAAAGAGTCAATGGTTTGATTTCAACAATATTTGTCCCCCTATCAATAATACCTATAAAATCCAATCCAAAAATAGGAATTTTTGAATCTTTATTTAAATAAACTATTTCACTACTCATAATTCAATTTAATTCTATTCATATTTTATATCTTAAAACAGCTACTATTGATCCTAAATTATCTAGCTGTTCACCAGCAGGATGATTAGTATTTAAAATATTTATTTTACCACCGATTTTTTCTACATCATTAATTATACCTTCAATATGTAGTTTTTTTGATTTATCAGATCCACGAATAAGCGTATCGGTTATAAATAATTGTTCAGTCGCACCCATTTGTGTAGCATTTTCAATTTCTTCGAATCCTATTGCAATTAGGTCAGGATTTTTTCCAAGTAAAGTTATAATTTTTTCAACTTTCTCAGTATCTTCTAAAGCAATTACTTTATTTTTCAATTTAACCAATTCTTTAGATTTTAATGTCTCATATATCGCACTTTCAGTTCCTGAACTAGCAAAAATGCTCCTTATTTTATTGAGATAATTATCATTAGTTTTTTCTTTTAAATAAGCAATAAAATGATCTTTAATATTACCTGGTCCACACATAATAATAAGATTCACTTTATTATCAGTGATATTAGTATCGATTATTGATTTAATATCTTCATAAAATTCATGAAGATATTTATTACGCATAGATTGCTCATAGCGTTTTCCCGGAATATTTTTACTAACTGTCGCTATTTTATTATTACTATAATTTGTAATTATAAAAACATTAGCCAAACCGGTCTCAATAGCAATAATAAGCATGATAAAATTAGATGATAATTTTGAAGTCTTTTTTATTCTTTTAAGGTCATGTTTCATCCAAATATCTTTAATAATTGTGAGTGTCTGGTTTAGTTCTATGTTAAATGTATGGTATGACCCAAAACTTACAAAATCATCAGGACCTTCCATTATCTTTCCTTTTACACGTAAACGGTTTGTAAATTCATGAAATGATACATCTTCAACGTCCAGTGTTAGTTTCATAACTTTTCTTTCACCAGCAGCACCCTCATGTAATACCACTCTTCTCTGAGTAAGAGCAATAACCGTATCTCCTTTTGAAATTATATTGTATAATGTCCATAAATCATTCAGATCTTCGACCTTAAGTGTAAATTCTCCTTTTTTTTTATTCTGTTCAAGAATTTTCAAGATTTTTTGGTTTTATGAAATTATTTATAGTAAAATAATATAAAATACCAGATAAGATTAATTCTAATTTAAGATAATTAGATAAATTAAAAAACATTAAAAAAAAAAGAAAATATAAACAATAAAATAATTATTTTAACTTTAGCCTTTCTCCTCAAGAGCGGCCTTAACTTTCTCAAGCTCTTCTTGTCGTTTCTTCTTTTCTTCTTCCCTTCTTTTTAATTCTGCATCATCTACTTTATCTAAAGGGACGCCTTTTTTAATTTGGTCTTTTAGTTCATCATCAAGTTGTGGAGCCACTTTTATTAAACACCTTTATTTAATATTTTAAGATTATATTTATCGAAAAATTATAATTACCAATATAATAATAGTACCATTATTAAAGGTTTTCGAAAAGAGAATCAATAGGATACATTTAAAAAGAGCCTAAATTGAACCCTTTCTTCATACCTCAAGGGATAATTTATAAAGTTTTATAACCTAGATTTTTAATTTTATTAAAATAGTAAATTAACTAATCTTTTTTAAGTATGATTAGTTATATATTGATTGTAGTTTAGTACCTAATTCATGAAATCTTAGACTTTTACCATCAATCTGATAATAATAACTCTTTTCATATAACTTATTAAAATTGATATAGAAAATTATTCCTTAGATACAATTATTTATTCATATATAAAAATATAATTTTAATTTATACATTATTTTAATTCATATTTAAATATCCTAGCAGGGATTTTTTCAGTTATTTGTTTATATTCTTTTCTTTGAAAAGGTAAAGTTTCTAAAATATAAGGTTGTAAGATGAGTTTTTCAATCAAATCTAATATAGAATCTTCAATTAAAATATAATATGGTAATTCAATAGATGTTTTATTAAACTGGATGAGTTTTTTGGACAATCTGGATTTATGAATTAAGATTTCATATATTTTTTTTAAATTTTCATCATTACCCTCAATTAAACCATATAATAAAAGGCCTTCTTCTGTAATTGTTTCATAAGGTTTTCTTATATTTTTAGCCCTTTGTAAATAACGATTTTTTAATTGATAGTAGTCTTTTGCTCTAATTGAACAGAAATGAATGTTAAGAGAGTTTATTTTTGGACCCATTTCTTTCATGATTTCAAGAGCATTTTCCTTGCTATTCTTTACAGATGCAATTGTATTTTCTTTCAATTCATATCCTCTTTCTTGCAAAGATTGGCTATTTGGAAAACAATATTCAAATTCATTTAAATTAATAAAATCTGCTCCAATACTATCCAAATAAAGAATAAATTGTTTTAGATCATTTACGTATGCATCATTAGGAATTATTGGAACTTCTGCACCAACAGAAATCCCCTTATTCATTGCATATTTAATATTTTTCCATTTATCTTTGGGAGGATGAAATCTGATTTCATCTAGACCTGCATTTATGAGTTCATTTGCTATTAAATCTGAAAAATTTAATCCATTAGTATATAAATGAATATGGAATTTATTCCCCATAATTTTTTTAAGGAATTTAATATAATCAAGAGTTTTGTTGAAGTTTTCTTTTGTTAATGGTTCTCCTCCAGTAAGACTAATGCCTTTAGCGTTTATTTTTGTTAATTCATCAATAATATCTTCTTTTGAAAAAATTCGTATTTCATCTATATATGAAATATCTTTATCACGCCTTTTTTCAGAGATTGGACAATACCAAGAACAATGATTTGGTTTTTGACATATTCCATTTAAAAATAACACTGCTTTTACTCCTTTTAGACAGTATTTACATCCCTTGGGGATTCCTTTTTTTTTTAAAAAAAAGTTACCTTCAGCTGATTTAATAATATTACTTTTTCTCATCGTGATTTGTATTTTTTTCTTATAATTGAATTCTTTCTGGCGATCTTCTCTAATATATCCTCAGGAGATTCATATAGAGATAATTCTCTTTTGAAGAAAACGCCTGTTTTACCATGTTTTTGTCTTCTTAAAAGAACTCTTTTCCGTTCATTAACAGTATGAATACTTATTCCAACTTTTTTAGCAGCTATACTCTCTTGATCAATAATAGACTGTTCTTTATGACCATTTTTTGTTGGAAGAATTAATTTTAAATTCTTGTCTATTCCTGGGACTCTAATCTTATCTTTTAATTGCCTATACCCAATTTTCCCTCCAAACTTATAAAATTCTAAAGATATTTGGTCTAATTTAGTCATTGGGATTGTAATACATTCTAATTCACTTAAATGGATATATAATTTAATAGAATCATAAGGTGTAGCCATTATAAGTTCTTTCGTATAATTATTTATTTTATTTTTACTTAAAATAAATTCAATTTCAAAGAATGGAATATAATAAGGAAGAATAATATCAATATCACTATTTTCATTAACATCACCACGAGCAATGCTACCATAAACATATGATTTTAAATTTTGTCTTTCAAATAATTCCAATAAATTAATTGCGTGGGCTCTTTTCTTTTTAAAAATTTTCCATTGATTTTCTGTATATACTATTTTCCTATAAAAATCTCTTTGGACTTTTTCTTTAGACATTCCAATTATACTTTAATTTAAAATTAATCTTTATAATTATCAAGGAACTGAATTATGTTTCCCAACAAAATTGTTTCATAATATTTGAAAGAAATTCTGGCTTTTTGAATATGAATATTTCTAATATAATTTATCTTTTCTTTATATAATCTATTAAATTTCTTTAAATTGAAATTTGGAAAGATTAAATATGAATAATTACTAAAAATAAACCATAATTTATTCTTTATATTATTATTGCTTATAATTTTGTCAATATTGATTATATTTGTATTATTAAGTCTCGGATTGATTAATATCATTCCAACATTATTATTTTCTACTAAAAATGGTCCATAAGGAAAATTTGATTTAGAATAGTTTAATACATAAAATTTTTCGGATGTAGTTATTTTATTTTGAAATAAATATCTCAATATCCCCAATAAATGCTTTTCCAATTCTTTATTATAATTATTAATAGTAGAACCCAATTTCTTTTTTAATCTAATATTAACAATATTGTATCCATAAGAGGCTAATCCTTCAATTAATATATTAGGGAGAATTTTACGATAATTTGTTCTTAAAAATAGAATAATTGGTCTATTATGTTGATTATCAGAATTTGTATTTGATATTAGTTTAATTTTATTAATAAATATGCTTGGTTTATTGTCTATTATGTCATTTAATTTTAAGATTCTAATTTTTAAGTTTTGATTTGAAAATTTTTTACGCCACCTTGAAATCTCTTTATAAACTTCTATACAAATTAAGAATAGAATTAAAAGCACTACAACAATCTCAGCAATAAAAATCCAATTAATTCGAAAAAGACTCATTTTACTATTATTTTTGTTTTTAATATTAATTAACTACGTCGTATATCCATTTTAAATATTTTTGGGAACCATTCTCTATTTTTATTCCAACACATTCAGGTGTATCATAACTATGAATTTTTTCAATTGTTTGAATAAGAATACTTGATTTTTCCTCTGTCGTCTTTATTATTAAAAGATATTCATTATTTTCTTCTATTTTACCTTGCCATCTGTATATTGAATATATATTGTCAATAATATTAACACATGCAGCAATTTTGTTTTTTACTAAGTAAGTAGCTATCTTCTTTGCTTCTTCTTCTGATGAAGTTGTAGTAAAATAGATATAATTTATCATATAATCACTTTTTTTATAACACTAAATTTAATATTTTCAGAAATTTCAAATTTTCTATAAAATAATTTTATTTTTTATTTTATTTCTTTTAATATATTAAGAAATCAATAGTTATGTTGGTAAAGCATCCCGATTAAGAGAAATAGTTATTCTTACTTATTTTTATAAATATTTATAAAGGTTAATTCTATTGATTTATAGATTAGGTTAATTTTAAATGTTCAATTATATTATGATTTTTATTCATTATACAAAAAGAAATTTAAATAATTATAATTTTATTAGATATCTATAAAAAAAAGTTTATTATCTACATCAAGGTGTTTATCATAATACATAATGTTTATATTATTGACCAAAAAACAGGAATATGTTTACTTCATCGTAAATATGGTTCAATTGAATTCAATCAAGATTTAGTAAGTGGATTTTTAACCGCATTAAAGGATTTTAGTATTGAATTTTCAAAAGGTTCAGGAGAATTAAAAGTTATTGATATGCAAGTTTTTTATTTAATGTTGGTTTTCAAAGAAGGTGTTCTAGTAACTGCAGCTGCAGATAAAAATGATGATGCTAAAATAACTCATAAAGTTTTAAATGACATTATTGATAGATTTTCAGAAAGATTTGGAAATCTTCTTGATACATGGTCAGGAGATATTAGATTATTTAGGAATTTTGATGGAATTATTGATGAATTATTGAAAGTGGGAAGAATTGCTGAAATTCCAATAAGAATTCCCATATTAAAAATTTATAAAAAAGATTTTAAAAAATCTCAATCTCGTCTTGAAAAAAAGGGTTTAGTGTTATCTGAAGATGATTTAAGAACTGTATCTGATCAGAAACCAAGTTGGACTTCAAAAAGACTTCCAAAACAGGTAATAAATCAAGGCTTTTTAAATAAAAAACAGTATGAAATTGTACATTTAGCTGATGGTTTTCACACAGTGGCAGATATAGCTGAAGAAGTAGGTATACCAGAATCAAAAATACAAACAATTATTGA
>Ga0315549_1000883_pt1 | contig 33953 bp, 47 predicted proteins | sample SalMarSW160200MG_FD_203101 | JGI IMG/M metagenome (GOLD analysis project Ga0315549, IMG submission 203101) | Salt marsh sediment microbial communities from the Plum Island Ecosystem LTER, Massachusetts, United States - Salt Marsh Sediment SW1601-200 ... | reverse complement strand
AACGGAGGGGGGATTTGAACCCCCAGTTCCAGATAATGGGTCTGGCGAGCTACCATTGCTCTACTCCGCATACTCCGCTACCCCCTACCTCGTAGCCTTTAGTATCGCATCTAGTGCCCGAACTGCTACCACAGCATCGCTTCTGACCATTGCCACCTCTCTCCCATCAGGATCAATAAGATGATATCTATAGCCGTAATACCGGAGTGGCTTCGTGAACACACGCACCCGGCTACAGATCCTCGGCTTTCGCCCCAGTAATCCCGCCTTAAACCTCTCATATAGATTCACTACTTGCCTCCTTTCTTTTGCCGTAGCTTCTTAACTGTATCTACTTTAGTTACATCAAGCTGCCTACCCCTCCTCATTGAGCTTCCGGCTCGGATAATATCTGATCGGCTTATACTCATTATTCCCTCAGCCCATCAATTATTCTTATAGCCTCTTTTACCGACCCCCTCAGCCCAGCTTTCTCCCTTATTCCTTCCATCTTATCTGAGATGGTCTGCCGTCTAGCCTCAAAGCGGTCAACGGCATCCTCGCCTAGATAATTCTCTATAGCCTCTCTACAAAGCAACCTGCCCTGAGTTGGGGCTATAACAAGAGCATTAGCCTCGCACTTCCTCTCGCCTATCTCTTGTAAATACGATTGAACATAGTCCATATAGCGTCCAAAAGATAATTAAAGCAAAGGCTAACTTACGCATATTCAACCTCAATATAGAGTTCGCCCAAGTAGCAAGCTACATAGCTTAACCATTCCCAGAACTCTTCTAAAATCTTCCTCATGCCTTATTACCTAACTGCCGCAATCTTCCGATAACAGTCCGCCGGCGTGTCACTAATAAAGGTCTGAGAAGTGACCCCAAGCTCCTTAATAACATCTGCCGGCTGGAGCTTGAAGTCCTCATTACAGGCTTTATAGAGCTCATTGATGGTCGTAATAGTGTCCGGGTCTCGCTTGGTTTGCTGAGACTCTCCAGGCGGAGTGCTTGGTGGGCGTGCTGCCGCCGGTGCTGGAGTATCTAAAGTCGGCTCGGCCTTTTGCTCTTTGACGCCTTTGCCCTTTTTCTTGGCCTCGTTACACCATCCGCCATCGAGCTTGTGAGCGTAAAATGTCCCGAACCTGCTCGTCTTTTTCTCAAAAGCACAATTATGCTCTTGGCACCAGTGCTCTTTCGCGGTCGATACCGGTGGTGCCACTGGTTTCTGTTCGATAATCTCGCCGGTAGCATCGATTATCTTGCTCGTATCGGGAACCTCAACATAGGCTTCGTCAATAATCTCTACGCCCTGGGGAATCGCATCAGCGTAGAGCCGCCCAAAGGCATTTCTCTCGCTTCTGATGAAGGCCATATTGGCTTTGCTATTACCTTTGTCTACCCCAAACGGCTCTTTATTTTTTGGCCAGGAGCCATATCCTTGAGCCTCTAGCCCATCTTTGGTCTTGAGCTTGGTAATAGCCTTGATATTGATGGCGTCCATCTCGCCATAGATAGTCATTTGCTCCTGCTCGGTCATAATCCGGGGCGTATTGTCCAGATAAGAATAACTGCCTTTCTGGGCCATAAGTTTGCGAGTAGCCCGGATGCCAAGCGCGGTTACATAGGTTTCTCCCCCTTCCTTGTCCTTGAATGGTATGAGGTAAACTTCCTTCATTAGTGGATGTAGGCCGAAGTCCCTGCATAGCAAAGCGCACCTGACAATCTCATCTTCCGGCGCCCCGGGGTAGACCAGTTTTAAGATGTGCATTGCTTGGGATTGTGTGAGGGCTCCGGTAGTCGGCAATCTCCCCTTCTCCAGTGCCGTAGTCCTTGCCTCTCCGTGTTCTTCTGCCATAATTTTCCTCCTTGTCGGTATATTTAGTGCCGCCAATCCCTCTTTCTCATAGCGGCTGACTTCTCTCTCGATGCCCTCGTGGTGGCTCCGGAGCCAGTCCCAGCAAGCTATAAATGCCTTGCCCGACTCTTGGTCATAATACATATTCAGCCTAGCTCCGCAGACCGAGCATTTAGACTTCAAGCGGGTTTTCTCCAAGTCTTCCCTAGTCGTGTTTTCATCTTCGTAAAGTGGCATTAAAACCTTTCTCCTGGCCTAACCGCAGTCCAAAAAACCCCCGCTTTGATTCCCTTTACAACCACATTGAACATCATGTGCTGAATAAAGCTAGGGGCTTTAGGCCTTTCCTTATAGTAGACCCACCTGCCTTGCTCTAGTTGATAAACAAGGTCTTGAATATCAGTTATCTTTCTGCCCGGCCTGAAAATAGCCATCTCTACCTCGTAGTTACTGTTATTATCGGCTCGTTGAATATCCTGATGCCTGGGATGGTTACCTTGCCCTTGCTGGCCTTGACGACACGCGTTAGCACGCCAGGGTTTATTAGCTTGTAGTCGTCAGGCACCAGGCTGAAGTCTGTCACTTCCCACTTCCAGTTAGCCCTTTGCCCGGTCGCTCCCAGATCTGTAGACACATGCGTGGGGACAGTCGGCGATACCTCAATTAACTCCACTGGCTCGCTTGGTTTGCCGCTGAGTCGCCTTTCGTCCTCGGCCGTCTGTAACTTTACCGCATTTATCCTTTCTTGCTCCCGGCGCCTGTCTTCCTGCTCTTGCCGGTAGGCCAGTATCTTGTCTCGGGTGATTTTATCAGCCGCTAGGATTGGGTCCATCAAGGTGCTATAAGTCTCTCTGATAGCTTCGGCCTGTATCTTGAGTGGGTCAAGGTATTCTCGCTTCTTTTCCTCCATCGCCTTCTTCAGTCTGGAGATATCCGAAAGGTCTTCAGTGGCCGCTTTGATATCGTCGGGTGTGGCGATAACTTTTGCTTCAGCCCGCGCTTGGAGTTTTAATGCCTCTTTGTAGTAGCTTATTACTTCATTGTTGGCACCTGGCGCATTGGCCAATGCTGTCTCGGCCACCGGCTCCTCGGCACTGACAAGTGTTAAGCCTTCTTGATTCAGGCCATCCTCCATTTCGTCTTGCCCTGGCTTTATGCCGGCTGCCCGCCTCTCTTCCATACATTGCGGGCACCCCTCATTCAAATTAAATTCTCCATGTTTACAGTGTCCTTTGTCTGCCATTGGCTCTCCTTTTTTGAATTATTATACTGGCGGGCTCAAGGTTGCTGGTCTTGTTGCCCCTTCACCCACATAAGAATAAAACCCCTGGTAATAGACCAAGAGTCGCCCCAAGTTGCCACCCTCTCCCACTTGAAAGCCTGATAAAAAGCCAGGGATGTTTCCCGGTCGTTGGTGGCGTCCAGCAGAAGGGCTAGAGCTAGCTGCGCCGGTCCTGAGCCGCCGTAACCCCACTGGAATCCATCCGGTGAATGATTGTATAGCTCTTGGCTTGGTTCAGGACTCAGCTCGATAGGGTCACCGTCAGGCATAAGTCTCTTGTAGATTGGCTGGTGTCCACCAGAGGCAAGTCGGCTAGCATAGTAAAGTGTCTCTGGGAGGGCTTGTGAGGCATTTTCGATGGGCTTTAGAATAGGCGTAGATAAAGTCATTTCCGTTCCTTTCGCCAGTATTTCCACGGCTTCTCATAAAAGATAACCGCACAAATAAGACCTATAACGAGGGCAATTCCGGCTATCCATATTCCTACTATCCAGCCTGCTGGTATCACTTCGCTACCTCCTGAGTTCTCTCAGTCCATGGGCAATAGATACAGCGTAGCCTTTGGACTATTGCCCTTACTGGATTCATTGGCTGGAGCCTAGACCTCCAGCCCCTAGCGAGACAATGCGGACAAAGTTTCATTATCTACCTCCCTTAAGTCTCACATGCCTGTAGGATAGCCAAGGCTTGGTTTTGCTCCTTCCCATCGGCGTGCTCTAATTGCCACTCCAAAACGGATATCCTTTCATCCCTCTCCGCCAGCTTAGTCTCAAGACTAGCCACCTTTCGTAGAACAGCTTCCACAAGTTGGTCGCCGAGAGTTTGGCGACCGCCGTTAGTGCTAATCTTAGGACGCACGCCGTAGTTCTCATCTCCTGTAACCTCCTTCAGCCATTTACAAAAGCCCGGGTAGTCCCTCACCCCAAATTCTGCCATTGCCTTGAACCTGCCAAAATTCTCGGTGACGCTGAGCACTGCGTCCTTCTGATAGTCTAGTCTTGTGTGTAGTGATTTCATTTCTTTAACACCCCCTTTCCCCTATTATGTAACCCGCCCCAGCAAGGGTTACATCAACCAAAATAACTAGTTCGTATAGATATTAAGTAATACTCCCTTTTTAATCTGCTTTATGTCTGCTACAAGCTAAAATAAAAACGCCCTACCGTTATGTCCGGTAGGACGTTCAATTTATGGAGCTGACTATCTATATGTTATGTCAGGTGAGGAGTCCTACCAGGGTAAATTAAGGGTTATGTTTTTGACTCTCCTTCTTTAGTGCGTTTCGTAAGGTGATTGAGTTCGTGGGCTAGAAATAGCTTTTGGCGGTCGATTTCAACCGGGGTTATCTTTCCTGCTTTGACCCAACGCCATAGGGTCATCCTACTGACGCCGAGCATTTTAGCTGCTTCTGATGGGGTGTGTAGGTGGTGTAGGTCAACTGTAACTTTTATTGGGCTGTCCATCGTTACTAAATGTAACATAGTTTTCGCAGTTTGTCAAGGGGTTTTCAAAGTTTTTTTGAGATTATTTTTTAAGATACTATTTGACAAACCGCTGGTAAAATGCTATAAGAATTACTGCATAAATATAAGGGGGCTGAAGTGAAAAGATTTAGTGTTCTCATTATAATCTGTGTCTTGCTCGTTGGCGTATTTGCCTTGTGCGCCTGTGGCTCACCTTCAGAACCAAAGTCGCATCTACCCCCGGAAGGGTATTCTAGCTGGGACGAATACTATGAGGAGTATTATAAAGAAGATGGTCCTCTGCCCACACCCACCCCACCCCCCAGTCCTACTCCCGAACCAATAACTGAACCTACATTACCGCCACCTGAACCAGAACCTGAATTAGAGCCCGAGCCAGAAGAGGAAGAGGAAGAATGGCTATACGACTCTATCATCTACAAAATAACTGGCACGGCTGATAGGGTTAATGTAACACTCTTCAATGATGAGGGTGGTATAGAACAGTATAGTAATGTTTCAATTCCCCATGAATATGAATACGACAGGTTTGATAATTGGTATGCTTCTATCCTCGCCCAAAATCAAGGCGAATCTGGAAGCGTCATCGTTACTATTTACCTTAATGGCAAAGCAGTCAAAACATCAAAGAGCACTGGTGCCTATGTTATTGCCGAAGCTTCATTAAGCTTATATTAAGCCCCTCTTAAATAAGTATGCCCCTTCACTTCCCCTTACCAAGGGGAAGGGGGACTGATTATATAAGAGAGGCTTCGCCTCTCTTAAACTCTCCTCTGGTCTTTTCCCTCCTCAAAAAAGAGGGAGATATTAAAAAGAGGGGCTTCGCCCCTCTCGGTAGCAAAGTATTCGATTAACTTTATAATGCCCGTGACGGTCGCCTGGTGTCGCCTAGTGCCATTTTAGCTCCACCACCTTAATACTTTGCCGGCAATATAAATCACAGTAATAATAGTTGATATAACGGCGGCAGAAATGCCGATTGACTTTTTGCTGATGTGGAAGCTCCCGCTGCGGTTATCAACAGCATTTAGCCGGTTAAAGACGGTCTTTGAGCGCTCCTCACAGGTCGACTCTATAGCCGTGATTCGGCTTTCATGCTCACCTGCTGTCTTAGCCTGCTTCTTAATAGCGCCATTCATAATAGTAAGGTGCTCCTCAATATACTCTGTCTTAGTGCCCAGAGCCACAAGTATGTCATGGTCCTCCATAGCTCGATACCTGAGCATCTTCTCGTTATTTGCCTTGTCCTTCTTTTCACTTTTCATATGAAGCCTCCTAAATGGCAGACAAATATATACCAGGCTACACCCAAGCCGGCCGGCAGGCCTATCCATAGCCAGGGTCGTCTTTTGAAGTCGCGCCTAGCCGAAGCCGTATATGGTTCGGAGCGACCTCGGTAGTCGTGCCAGAACCAATAATACTTTGCCTTTATATAAGCTATGATTTTCATTTACCCGTCTCAGCTTTGGCGCCTATTACTTTGAGCAGGGTATCAACGTCGAGAGTCTCTTTGAGAGCCTGGACCACGGCGTCCTTGCTAAGTTTTTGAACGCTTGCCTTTTCCCGCTCCCGGCTGGCGAACAGCACGCCCCAAGCGGTCCCTACCAAACCAGAAAGGAATACGGGAGGCAGCTCGCCGGTAGCCCAGAAAGTAACCGCCCAGAATGTGAGGGCTAACCCAGCCAGCACATATCGGCCTGTCCATTTATATTTGTCCATTGTCATTTCCTCCTTCTCTTCAAACGGTATAGAATCGGTATCTTCCTCAGGTAAAAAAGACAGTTCTTATATAACTCGATAAGCCCGGGGTCCTCGGTCATGGCCATATTCTCTTCCAGCTTTCGTATTACCTTGCCCTTGCTCATTGTCGGTATCTCGAAGCAGTCCCAGTTCAGTAGCCACTTGAGCGCTCTTTTTAGCCGGCTAAACATTTTAGCCAATCTCCTTGTGCAAGTCTGCCAGGTAGTCGCTTATGTCTTTGACCCTAGTGCTCAATTCAAGCTCTATATTCTGGGGGTTTAGTAAGTCTGGTTTTCTCAAAAGGACTACTCTGACAGATACATTAATACCTAAATCCTCATCAATTACAGTAACGATAGAGCCTTTTTGTAGAGCCTCAAAGTCAAAGTTGAAATCCTTATTTTTGGACAGATCTATAGCGTTAATCATGTAGGTAATCGGGATTTCTTTAAGCTCGTCTAACAAAAGGATGGCGGCTTCTAATAGTGATATGGCATAGGCCTCATATTTGTTGGTTACTACCTTGGCCACGATATCGTCAGCATCTACTATCTTGTCCCAGGCCATCAGGTAATTAGCGTAATCGTAAGATACCCTATAAACATCCTCCCCATAATCTCCTATTGCACAGCGTAGAGTGCGTTCATCCGCTCCTTGCTCCCAATCCTCAGTTACCTCGTTCTCCTCACCGGTCTCTGTCTTAAAGTCAAACTCATTGAGTTTATACCAAGTAGCGTAATTTTCCTTGTTGTATATCTTGATCCTGGCATCCCAAACAGTCCTTTCGGCAAAAACATATTCTTTCCACTCATCATTATCCGCTGAGGATAATTCCACGAATGTAACAGACGTATAATCCACGCCATCTGGGCTTGTCTCAATCCGAAGACGTATCCCAGCTGTGCCGATGCCAGTGAACTTTATCCTAACTCCTATAGCGGTGATGGTGCCGGCCCCTGGGAACGATGAAACTGCCAGATGTAACCAATCAGTCCAAGTCTTAGCGGGAATGTCTGGCGAATTGTATGCCCAACTGGCTTCGTTATCGTCATAAGCCGCAGCTTCATTGGCCCAACACGGTCCCGGGTCCCAGTGGTGGGTCGGGCTTACCCATACAACCTCCGACTCAACATCGTCTCCATAAACCTTAACATGGGCGGGCAAAGCATCACCCAAGCCAGTCCAGCCTCCATAACAAGCATACATCTCCTTTAATGTTAGATAGCCGTAAGGGTCAGCACTACTCTTATCCACTAACATTTTCGTCAGAGTAATATCCGATAACTTTTCGTCGCCGCCAACCGGGTGTAGTTTGGTGCAATAGCCGCCATAGTCTATGTCCCTGGTTATCCCTATTAGATTCTTCCGGAATCTGATTTGCTGTCCTTTGTCCTCCCCAATGGTAGTCGGCCATTGAAGTGCTCGGTTGTTGTCCACATACATATAACCGCCCATACTCTCCTGTAGCTGGAGTAGTGCCGCTTGAATAGTCCGGTCATCCACCTTTAGCGTTCTAGTGCCAATGACAGAAATGGTGCCTTTAGTTATCTTGGTCGCCTTGCGCTGAAAGGCCAAGAGGTCATCGATAATGTCCTCTACCGCCTTGCCATCGGTGCCTGTGTCGTAGCTCTCGATAACCTCTTCGCTGAGTTGCGTCATCAGGCCGTCCGTTTTCACTTCTGTAGTTATCATCCTCTTGTATCACTCCGTCTACTGAGTAAGAATTTCCTTATCAATGTCCCGGTCTCGTAATCCCTCAGCCATATCTCATTGTCAGGGTCTATGTGACTGATTTTGCTATCATCTGCCGGCAGGATAAAGTCCAGCATCGGCGGCCGGTTTAACTGCTCCACAAGGTTTATCCCAGTAGCATTCTCCAAGACAACCAAGAGATTGCCTGAGCTGTCTCTCACTTCAATGGTATAGCCCAAAGCTCCAGAGGGATAGATTTTTAAGATGATATCTGGAGCATACTTGGTAAGGATTAAATTAAGAGTCTCAGGGGTTATAACTGTTGCCACTCCGAGAAATGGGGCATAAGTTGTAAGTATTAAACCAAGTTTGCCAGGGGTTATTATCGTGCCCTCTATCAGTATCGGAGCATACTTTGTGAGGATTAAACTCAGAGTAGTAGGTGTAACGATTTCTTTCAGGATAGGAGCATACTTTGTGAGGATTAAACTCAGAGTAGTAGGTGTAACGATTTCTTTCAGGATAGGGCTATACGCGGTGATAGTAAGACTTGCCGTGCTAGGTGTAACCGTGATGTTATTTGAGATAGTTATCGAGGGGGCATAAGCAGTTAAGATTAAGTTAAGCGTGCTAGGAGTTACCACTGTCCCCTTAACTACCGAAGGCGCGTAAGAAGTTATAGTTAGACTAAGAGTCCCGGGAGTAATGATTTCTTTCAAGACAGGGCTATATGCAGTGATAGTAAGACTTGCCGTGCTAGGGGTTAAAACCTCTTTCAAGATAGAGGCGTAGGCCGTAATTATCAGATTTAGTGTAGAGGGTATAACAACAGTGCCAATGACAATAGATGGAGCATATTCGGTTAGAGTTAGGCTTATGGTTGGAGGGGTTACTATCGTTGGGACTGCTGCCGTCTCCCCTGTTCCATAAAGGCTTATGGTTCTACCAGCCAAAGATGAGAATGTTACATCAGTGCAGGGAATATTGTCTCCTGCGGCATACCAATGTCCAATATAACCAGTGTTATCCCTCTCAATAGTGCCAGCAGAAAAATAAATCCCGATATAATCACCTGTGGCGACATCCATATCTAAAGATGAGAATGTTTGCTTACTTCCTGCTGTAACTGCACCAATAGTTTCGGTATCACGAGTTGAAAAGACATCAGTATCACCTTCTGTAAATGTGGCAACTTCACAATCCGCTAAGTCATTAATTGTCCAAGCGAATATTTCAACTTCATCAATTGCCCCTGTATCATTGGCTGGGTTATCCTCGTTAATATATGTAAGGGTCGCACCAGCATTAGCCCCCCTATCAGTTGCCGCCACACCTATATCAATATCAGTAGAGGGGAATATCTCACCAACATCTTTTGAACGAACAGAAAGGTTAGATACTTTTAATAAATCAGCTTTTTCTTGAGCTTGTGCTCTTCTAAGGGTAAATATCTCAGGCTTATCAAGTCCTTCATATCTGATTGGTCTAACTCGTGTTTCAACAGCCCAACCAGACCTCATACCGCCTTTAATTTTATCTTTTTCTTCTAGCCAAGCTCGGTAAAAGTTAGGCAGATGGAACGAAGCAATATCCTGTATCTCTTGCTCAGTAATGTCGGGGTCGCAATAAATGAAGTGATTATGAAAGGGAGCTAATACCCATTTTTTAGGCAGGCTCTCTAACCAAGCGTCATAATCAGCTTGGCTAGTTGGCATACCCATTAAGGTTAGTTTACCTTGGTAGCCTTCAGGTGGTATTATAGGCACAAGGTAGTGCCGTTCATCATAGCGGGCATCGCCAGGCTCCAGATAAAAAGCAAGCCTTACCTTAACATTGCCGTGAAATTCCCCACAGCCAGTAGGCTCAATTTTGGCGTAAGCCATATAAGCCTCCTATCAGTTCTCAGTCATACCTAAGCAAGGTCAAATACTCCAGACGCGTGGGCAGCCACCGTGAGGGTATTACCATCCGTAACTGTAACATCAGCAGGAGTTGAGTCAAGCAGACAGTAACAAAGCACATTGCCGCCTACTTCGTAGATAACCGCAAATCTGGCTACTATCGAACCGCCATTAGCAGTCCACACCGGGTCGGTATCAATATCGGCTTTGACAGTAGTTGTCCCCGTAAGACTTAAGGCAACCGTAATTCCACCGGTTGTATACCCGTTGGCGTTAGCATGCTCATTGGTTAGCCCGGCATAGGTCGTCGAAGTCGCAGAAATGTTAGACGTGCTCAGGAATAGTGCCATCTTAAAGGTGTCTGTCTCGACATTGAATGTCGCGTCTAATAGCTTAGTTCTGCCCTCATTTGTGAAAGTCCACGCTCCCGCAGCGCCCGACTGAGAAAAAAGGAGTTTGACCAACGCAGGAGGTAGATGTTTTGCCCAGTTGGGGACAATTGAAATATCTCTTTGCGCTAGCCGTCGTTTAGTCTCTTGTGTGAAAATCGGATTGAAAATTACTGTTCTGTTCATCGCGCCCTCCTAATTTATTTGAGTAGTAGTAGAACCCCATTTAACTATCAACATTTTAACATTCACTTCCCCCTTTATATGGCTCGCCAATCTTTTAATAGCTCTAACATCATCCTCTCTAGGAACTGTGATAATCATAAAAGGCAACGGCCACCTTCTATTATTGGGATAGCCCTGATAGATAGGTGTTGAGACTGATATGTCTCCTTCTCTAACTTCTGACACGCCGATGAAAGGACAGGGCGGCGGATTTATTCTTTCTTCTGCTGTCATTACCTTTTGTCCTTCTATAAGTATCGTTCCCTGTATGTTATGTTAAGGCTTCCGGTGGCGCTGAAAGCTGTCACCTTGATTGAATTGGCTATTCCCGGTGCCAAGCGAGGGAACTGTCCGGTTACGCTGGACATATCTGCCACTCCCTCTTTCTTGACTATCCAAGTGGCCACATCTATCTCTAGCTCTTCGGTAATGGCCAATGAGCCCGTCCACTGTATCTCCTCGTCTGTCGTTAGGTTCTCTACCTTAATCGTTACATCTGTTAGGTTCTCGCCGGCAGTCAGGGTGTAAACAGGATTGATATATCCGGTCCCGCCCGAGGGCGTTTCTGTAATAGTCTTTGGGTCGGCGTCTATATTGTGGTCGCTAGAGGTCTCGGTATTATCGTATGCCATCGGGTCGTCAGCCTGGAAGACTACTATGCCTTCCCACATTCCCGCCGCTCTGTATATGCCTTCAAAAGTAGTCTGCTTGGCATTCCAATATCTATCTGTTATGGTATCCAGTTTTAGTTCGCAGGCTGTCTCAGTTACGACAATGCTCTTTATGCTATCAAGGTAGCCGTCCAGGGTAGTGCGGTCGGCGGCGAGGACTGTTACCTCAAGCCTTATTATCTTGGGTGGCTTCTTTGGCTTGAACCCATAGCTGATATCCTGTATTAGCTGGCTGTCATACTCCTGCCTGAAGTCGGGGATATTGCTATGGGTAATCACCAAGCCATAGTCCGACAAGTCGTTTCCGTCAAAATTCAAGCTATTAGCCACCTCTTAAACCTCCCCTCCTGTCGGTTCTATCCTGCATTACTCTTAATTTCCGTGATACGATTTCTGAAAGTTTATCAAGGTCTTGCTCTTCCCTGATGATCGCCCCCGGGAAGCTCACATGGTAGATATAAGTATTTCCCGCTTTGCCGACATACTCCGTGCCTGCCTCTCCAGCTATAGCGTAAGGCTTCATAGACTTTAGCCCATAAAGCAAAGTCGGTTCGGAGATTTCGCCGCCACCAGCCATTCCTATTAAATTCTTAGCCCACTCATAAGCTTCCCAGGGGGTGCTTGGCCGTTCACGCTTCGGTGGGGGTGGTCCTCCTGGTATCTCAAATTCCATACCTTCAGGGACTATTCGCTGGTATATCTTTAATATCTCATCAACATGCTCGGCGGTGAGGTTCTCTTTATCCTTAAGGAATTGCTTGAAATTATCTAAATCCTCCTGGTAGACTTTTACTTGTGCTGGCAGCCATGTGTCTTCCCAATAGGATATTTGCCTCGCTAAGTGCTCATCAACTAACACCATCTCGTTATCGTAATGTTCTTCCAGTTTCGCTTCGGATATTTTCCGGAAGATTTCCTCTCGTATAGCCTCCTCCTTCCCTGCGTCCTCCATGGCTTGTATCTCACCCTCAATGCGTCTCTTCTCTCTTCGGCTCAGGTCATCTTCATCTAATTGCTCTCTCAAGCTAGCTAACCGGTCTTCATCTCTTATCCTCTGTCGCTCCTCTGCTCTATTCTCAAGTATCTTGACGTCCTCCTGAGCAGCCTCTATCTCGGCTGCTAAGACTGGATCAATAGCTCTTATCTCCGCCAGCATCTCCTCATTTATCAGCTCGAGCCTTTCGTAATGCTTATCCCTGAAGAAATCAGCGCGCTTTTGAAGGATTTCTTTCTCTGCTCTAGCCCAATTCTCAGCACTAGTGATAGCTGCCTGAGCCTCCCCTTCAAATGCTGCAATGGCTTGGGAAGTGTAGGTCTCCACGTCAAAGAGCATGGTGTCAAGCTCCTCTTTTACCTTCTTGACCAATTCAATCCAGGCTTGTTCAATCTCCAGAGCATCCAACTTAACCTGACTCGTATCTACCCCTGCCCCAACAAGTATCTTGAACTTCAGCCATGTTTTCTCCATGCTGTGAGATACAGTTTCCCAATTCCGCCACATATAAACTAATGCAGCTACCAGAGCAATGATACCTGCGATTATCGCTATAATTGGATTGGCCATCATAGCTCTGTTAAGTCCCCACTGCGCACCTGTCGCCGCGGTGGTAGCTCCAGCTACAAGAGTCTGAGAGCCTGCCAGGGCTCTTGAAGATATCGTATGCGCAACAGTCGCAAGATGGCTCTTTATCACGGCTGCGCCGTGCAATAAGAACATCAAGGCACTCTTCCCCATAGAAGTAGAGAGGAATATCATAACGGGACCCAAGGCTGTCATTACGGCAAGGACAGGCTCGAGGGGGGTCAAATATGAGCCGACAGTCAGAGTAAGTTTGCTCCAGAGGAACTTTAATTTATCCATGATTCCATACTGTGCATTGGCTGCATCGGCATATTCTTGAGCCATGCCGGTGGCACCGGCCATCTCGTTTTTATACCCTTCTAACTCCTCAGTGGTGATACCTATGGCCTGAGTAAGTGGTATCTGTGATTGCGTAGCTTCGGTTACAGCCTTGTTGAACTCCCTTGTCATAACCCTACCCGGGGCATAACCTTCCTTTTCCATATGTATCAATATGGCAGTGAGGTCTTCTATAGTTAACCCCATAGCAACAAGTTCGGGCGTGGTGTAGCCGACCATTGTGTTAAAATCTTCCAATGACATAGTGGATTCTCTTGACATATAAGTGAACATGTCAATCTTTGTGGCCATTTCCTCCCCTGAAAGACCAAAGGTTTTCATCGCAGGCACCATCATCGAGGTAACCTGACTCGCTGAGTAGCCGGTAGCGTCTCCGAGTGTGTCAAAGGCTGTTGCTACACTTTGCAGGATTTGTGTGCTCTCTATTCCAGCCCTGACCAGCAGGTCAAAGGTCGAGACGACTTCATCTATGGCAAAAGTTACATTAGCAGTCTCCAGCGTCAAATTCCGCATTTCTTCGGTGGTGATGTCTAGGTTGAGCGCTGTCACAGCGAGCTGGGCGTTAGTCTTCCGCGCAGTATCCACAAACTTAAGCCCGGCAGCGCCTAGAGCGGTGAGCGCAGCGCCGGCTATACGCAGACCCTTTTGGACTTTCTGGGCCTGCTGCTCCGTCTTAGATAACTGCTGGTTGACCTTATCAGCCCCAGTTAATGTTAGAGTGCCAACTAAGGAAAATACATCCATGCTATTTACCCTTCTTCATACTCTTGTCCTCCACCTTCTTGGCTACGATCCCCATGCGTGCGAGCCTCGCATCTCCGCCTGCCTTACTCACCGGACCGGCACGCCCAACAGGTTCATCCGATAATCCTAGATGCCTCAAATACTCTCCATATGTCATCTTACCAGCAGCCCCCATCTGGAAGCCTACAAAAGCAGCCAGCGCGAGTTTGTCTTTAGCCTCATCTAGCTTTGCCTTCCCTAACAACCTTTGTAGCTGTAGAAGACGGCTGAATGGTAGACTGCTTACCACCTCATCTGTCCAGCCGTATCTATTCTGGATTAAATCAAAACTTTCAACTAGCCCGTAATGGGCTTGGCTGCTGCGAGTTTGTTCACTAGCGATGAGGCCTTGGCGAAAAAAGTTTTGATATCCTCCTGCTCAACTAGCTTCTCCACAATATCCAAAATAGTTGTTGCCGGCATCGCTTCAAACTCGGCTTTCTCTTTACCAATCAAGGTTGCCAGCCAGGCTTTCAAGTCTTCCTCAGCTACGGTGAAGACACTCTGGAACAACACCATACCAATTTCGGTAGGGTTAGGCTTCTTGGCTGTTAGCGTAGAAGCTAGCTCTTGCCTGACCCCTTTGGTAATCTTGCCCAACATACGAGCAATAGCAAAGACATCCTCAACCAGTAGTGCTCTGACTTCAATATCATTTTCCATCAGCATTCACCACCCGTATAGATTAGAGCTACGGGTTTACCCCCTTCTCTTATTTTTAGGCAGCATTGTCGACATAGGTGCCAGCAGGTCCATTGCTGGGTTTCAGTGCCCGGAAAGTTACAGGAACTATGGTCTTCCCAGCTCTCCTGAAGCTCATCCCAACCGCCCCCACAGCAACTACTTTAGGGAACTCATAGGTTCGGATAAATCCCCCGGGAGTTATACCCTTCAGCTTGATGGACATTTCCTTCAATACTCCTGCTCCTATCGTGAGGATGTTACCGCTCAACACACTGCCAGCTATCGCTTTGTCGATGTTGAAAAGAGAACCCTCTGCCATATTGCAGACTACTTCTACTCCTTCCCCACCAGAAGCAATACGTGCAGCGATGGGGAGAGTCTCTTCTTCGACATTGATGTTAGTGACATCAACAGTATAATTAATCGTCACTCCATCCTCAGTGTAGCCTACATCGGTATATGGGCTACTCAGTGACATACCCGGCGCATCTCCACCTGGCTCTATCGCGTAAAGAGTTCCCTGAAGTCTCACGGCATCAATGCGAGCAAATCGCGCAGGAGTCGGCTCCCAAAGCTCAAACCGCACTCTGGTGCATACCCAATCATCCGCACTCTCTTCGGCTCCACCGACGGTCAGTTGCCCGATTATGCCTCTTATGGTAGAGACTTTCGCCGGTGATAAACTCCAGTCGTCCATACGAGTGCCTACCTCATTCGCTCCGTAGTAACCAACCGCAGGGTCAGTAGCTAGATCGTAAGCAGTCCAAATACCATCTGATTCCTGGTTCTGGAATGGGACGGCTGTGATCTCGATATGGCCATCGCTGTTCGGGTCTTCAAACCTAAACTCAATCTGGGTGAAATTGCCAATAACCCCTGCTATACCGTGGCAATAGTAGAAATTGAAACTACCTGCTCCACCAACGCCGGTATTGAAACTGCCAAGCGTGATGCCGGTCGGGATGATCTCCAAGTGAGTGCTACCCGCATTACCCGATCCAGCCTTACTTAGCTTGGCCGCATAACTCCCGGTATACGGATTGACGGATGACCACTCCGCAAGGGCATCGTTCGGTTGTCGAATTGCTAGGGTCGCCACACCTACCAAAACATTCTCTGATTCATTTCCCATGATAATCTTACCTCTCAGTGTTTATTTACGTCCCTACCAGAACGCACAGGATTGATTTCTTGGCGTCTTCACTTCTTCTTCATAGCTTTTCACCTCCCCTCTATAGAAGCTGCCTCAGAATCCCTTCTGAATATCCAATCCCACATGGTGGCGTAGTGCCAGATACCTTGCTCTGGCTCCGGCACAAACCCGTCAGACATGACCTCTATGTGGGCTCTATATACTTCATCTGTGCTGAAGATTAGCTCATCTAGCAGTTCAATGAGCCTCTTCCTGATTGCCAGTATTTCATCGGCGTTGGGGCTATCGCTCCAAATATCCAGATAGTAGGTCGCCTTCTGGATAACATGAGTCCCCGGCTCCTTCCGAATATCTATCCTGTGAACCAGATAGGGAAACTCGGCATCCGGCTCCGCCCAAGTAAGATAGCAGCGAACCGTGCCGCCCATAAGAGCTTGCAGACCAATATCAGCAGTATCATCGCTAGTTAAGATAGTCCACAATTTGGTCAATAGGCTCTTCTGTGTATCTATAGTCACTAAAACCACTTCCTTCTGAGGATAGATTTTACCTTCGGCAATGCCTTCTCAAACGAGATTTTAAGCCACGGCCGGGCAGCCATATTCCGAGTTCCGAATTCAAGCATCGGTCCATACTTCTTGTCTGTCCCTACCTTCCCGATGACTTTCCTACCTTCACCTTCAACCGTTCCCTTAATGGATTGCCTCAACTGGCCTGTAGCCTGTGCCGGCGGCTCACCCGGGGCAGAGGCGGTGTAAGCCCTTTTTGTCCCTGGGACATAATAAGTTCTGCCTGAACGGCTGCCGGATAGGGTCTCGAGCACAGTATTGCGCACCACATTCACAGCTTCAGCCATTCTTTTGGAGGCTGTCTGCTCCATGGAGTGCATCACCTCTTTGGTGTGGAATGTTAATCTAGCTTCATTTCCCATTAAACTTCCTTCACCATGACAACGCTTGAATTATCGATAGCCTGGACCGGCTCCACCGGCTCCAGTGTCTTACTCCCCCAGAGCAAGCGGTTATTGCCCAAGCTCAGACTCACGCTACCCCGGAATATCACCTTGTGGCTGACCTCACTCTGCATCTGCATATAGACTGCCCGCGCTTTGGCATCCAGAGGGATTACACGAGCGTGTCTGGTTTCCACTGGCGACCATACCACCGTCTCACCGGTCGCTGTCTGCGTGGTGGTCTTCACCTGTATCGTCACCCGGTCTTTCAGGATATTTGCTAAACTCATAATATGTTCACCCTCAAGGGATTCAGCAGTTCCTTGGCCTGGCTGGGGATATCATAGGTGACTGAGCCGAGCCCAGCTATGCTCTCGCTCTTGAGTTGGTCAGTCCTGTTCTCAAAAAGATTGGCAATTATCAATAGCACTGCGGCCACCGCATCAGGCACCAGGGCCTGCGTGGCTGCCTGGGTCGTAGCATAGCCAGCCTTATACGCAACTATAATCTCATAATCCAATGGCCAAACAACGAGGTGGTATATCCTGCCAATGGTGAGTCGCTCGGTCCAGCTGGAAAGGGCATCACCACCGACGGACACGGCACTTATGCTGGCCGCTACTACTGGCTGCTTATAGAGCTTCAGGACTTGCTTGTTGTCGCCAATATGCGTCTCGGTTATATCTCGTATAATAAAAGCCCGCCCGGTGTAGTCTTCGGCTTTCTTGGTAGCAGCATTGATAAGGTTCTCAAGCAGCTCATCATCGTAGGACTCAAAGGTGGTATCGCTAGCCTCCTTATCATAGCTGGCTGTGATTTGGTGACCGCTTGGTGGAACCGTTACGAAGGTTATATCCGCTCCACTAATCGTGTAGTCGTTCTCGCTACCCTCGACTTGAAGAGTGCCATTTACATAAAGCTGGACGCTACCCTCTATCGGGGTATTATCAAGAGAAAACGCCGTAGCAGAGCCAGTGCCCACGCCGACATATTCGGCTGGGATACGGAGACTGGCCACCGCGTCCACACGCAGATGTGCTTTAGCTTGAACCAGGGTTACTAAGGCTGTATCGCTTAGAGACATCCTATCCTCCTAATCGTCCTCTAGTTCGATCGTTACCTGATTCTCTTCAATTTCAATCTTGGTATCGCCATTGATAACTTCAACAGGTGGCCCCAGTGCCCTTTCTGCTCGCTCTCCCTGGGCAACGATACCCTTTAGTTTTCCCCACTGCGTTAGTGTCAACTCGATTTGTTTCGGCATTTAATTCAACCTCCCAGAGTGTATTTCTCTTGCATTTTTCCTAGATTATGTGGGTTAGGCTTCACCCTGCCCAAACTGTAGCCTATCTTGACTCTCCTCAGGATATCCTCTAGGTCAAGGACTACAAAGACGCCACCATAATTCCAGCCGATATGCACCCTGTCCTGCTTTGAGATGGTGCCATCCGGTATCGGCGCCTTCGTTATCGGCTTGAAGGACGCCGCCATTCTCCTCTTTACCGCCGAGTCTATCATGCCCCACTCTCCATCTCGCTCTCTTCATATGTCACGCCGTCATCCCCCAACGATTTCTTGACAATCTTGGTGCCGACATCGTTGTGGATGCCCAGCTCGGTGTTGGTCGTGGTTAGCTTATTCCTGGCTATCATATAGAGTAGCATCAGAGCCGTCTTGATCGTGGGCGTGGCTGCCGGTATGCCCTGAGATAGCTCTGAGATGGTGTCTACACCGAGGACATCTAGTATCTCGGCGTTTATCTGAGCCAATGTCGGGTTCTCCAGGGCATCAATGATAGCGACCACACCATCCAGGGTCTGCGCCGATGTTTGGATATTGATTATCTGGTCGCACCACTCCGTGCCGGCAGCATCCGAGAAGATGACGGTGATATTGTCGGCATTGGTTTCTGCCTGGCTAAGGACGACTTTGACACGCTTGGTAAAGTCGGCATCCACTACGGGTATGCTAGCGAGATTAACAGGTTCGCCGTCATCCTTGGCTATCTTCACGTCTCCGGTCGCCAGTGTCGGGTTAGCTTGGAGTAGCTTTGTGTCAGCCTGAGATACCAAGCCTACATAGAAGACATACCCGTTGGGGTCGTTCTTTTTGCAAGGCCAATAACTAGACATCTGTCATCTCCTTATGCGTCTACCTCTATACCCAACAGGGTAGCTCCTGCTTTCATAGTGCCGCCGCTGGTCATGGCATCAATCCGCCGTCCATAAGTGCCTGTAGTGCCATCAAACACGGCTAATATCTCCCTACCAAAAGGCTTGTTTGCGCCTTTGGAAACATTGAGACACTTCTTGCTGAACCCATATTGAGACGTCAAATCAGGTGTAAACTCATCCCCGGGGTTCCAAATGTCATCCCAGCTCCCATCGCAAGGCTTGTTGCTGGCTTCTGAGGTATGGTCTACCATACACATATAAGCCCCCGCTACACCTTCTACCGTAACCATCGCAAGCTCGTTGAAGTAATACCACTTGTTCTCTTTCCAATCTACTTCCCATACCTCATTGTGAGTAACCCAGTAGGCATCACCACCTGGAGTCCCCGGTTCTTTAGCAGCATCTGGCCAATGGGTCAGCTTGCACTCGTAAATTATACCTCCGTGTATCACAAGAGAACCCCAAACTCCGGGGCTACACCAGTATTGTCCAAAGGGCCAATCCTCACTAACCCAAGCAAGAGGAGCGCCAGGATTCGTATCTCCAGGTTGCTGGTGACTCTCAGGGTATCTGCCAAAGCCTTTCCCTGTGCCAAACAAGCCTATACCAGTATTCGTAGAGAGCAAGACATTGGTTATGGCAAAGACTATGAACCTCTTATCATTCGGGATTACATAGTGCTGCAAATGATGAGGTAAAGCCTCTCGTCCTCTCATATGAAGTGACCTGTCAGTGCTACTACTTACATCCGTAGGGACATAGAGCTCCTTCACCAGACTCCAATCATTGAAGTTATAGCCGCCAATACTAAAATCTTTCCACTTTAACATCGGCTTCTCCTAAGCATCTACCTCGACACCGTAAAGGACGCTACCTGACTTTATGGTGTAATTGTCACTATTGCTGTCGGTCTCAGCTGTCACATACTTACCGGCAGCAAAGACACCAATGCACGATTCCATGAAAGGCACTTGAACGCCCTTGCTAAACTTGAGAACCTCTTTGGTGATAGCTCCATCGGCTTCATCTGATTCGCCTATCCTGCCCACCAGGGCAATTTGCTCAAGCCAAATCAGGGCTTGGAAAGCTATGAAGACCTTACCAACGCCAACCTGATAATCCACACCGGCATCATGGAGAGTATGAGGGTCGTCGTCTTCAGCGTTGGCATCAAGCGTTAGCATCTTTATGTTGGCGTAGCCATTGAAGTTGACGCCGTTGATGGTGAACTCATAGCCCAGAGCTGCCAGAGCAGTCACTATAGCTTTGAGTCTATCTCCAAGTGAATAAGTGGCAGGACTTTCTGTAAGCGCGCCGAGTATCTCAGCTGCGGCGGAGTCAACCAACTGGAGCTTGCCGATAACCGCTGAACCAGCTGCTAAAGTAGCTACGGTGACAGGTCTCTTGAGGCCGTATGCGCAGCCAGCTACAACGGCTGCCGAAGCAGCTAATGCAGCGAAGGTTAATGTGGTAGCGGTGTTACTTATGACAACTCCAAGGTAGGACTTGCCCGCTATCACAACCTCAAACGTGGAGTCGGCCCACATATTGGTTTCCCAGCTCTTACCGGTGTCGACAAGCGTGGTATTCGACCCTCCGGTGGCTTCACCGGTATCTATGGCCATTTCCGTGGCTGCTTGCAGGACTGCAGCAAGGTCGACAAAGTCACCACTTTCATCAACCAACCTGACTCGCTTATCGGCCACAATCCAGTTGGTGCCGTCGTAGGTTATCCACAGCTTTTGAGTATCTGTTTCCCGGAAAGTCGAGCCGGCAATAACCCCGGTGGGTTTGTCATCACTCGACTCGCCTTCATAATACCTTTCTAATAGTTTTTTTACAGCCATCTCTTGCCTCCTCGGGTGTTTTTCCCGATTATTTTCTTTGCCTCTTTGCCACCGTCGAGGCTCTTATCCTGCATCACAAGACCTTGACTAAGCAAGGCATCTGCCTTCATAGGGCTAATCTCTACAACCTCACCCGCCCGGAAAGTTCTGCCGCCGGCAGCGAAATTCTTCAGCACTCTGACTCTCATAATGTAACCTCTCCTGTGATGCCTTATTTGTTTTCGGCTAGGGACTTGGCCTCCTGGGCGTTCTCCTCAGCCTTCCTAGCCTCTTCAGCCGCTGCCTCAGCTTCATCCTTTGCTTTCGCCTCGGCTTCCTTAGCCTTCGCTGCCGCTTCCTCTTTCTCTTTTTCGATGCGCTTAAGGCACCGCTTCCCTGGCCTCGAGTCCAGCTTATGCAGGGTTTGATGCTTACCACACCAGAACATTCCGGCTGGGATATTCTTTGGTTCCTCCAGCGGCATAGCTATCCCGTTCTTAATCCAGTTCAAGGCTGTATGATCTGGAACAGTAACTTCCATGCCCGGAACCATAGGGCCATAGACTGATATAAGGGCTTTAGTTATTCTTATTCTCATATCTCCTCCCAGTTTTCCTTTGCCAGTTTTTCAAGGGGGATAGGGAGCGGCTACTGACTTGACCGCTCCCGCCCCATATCTTAGAAAGGAGAACCCCGCACTAGAACGGGGCTATTCTCTAGTGGTCTATATTGAGCATGATGAATGGAGCGCCTTGACCATTTCCAGTAGTATTAGGAGCGATAACCATTCCTGCTCGCTGCTCCCCTAGACATTCTGAATCACGTAATCGGAGAGCGCCATCACCACCGAAGCATACCTCGACGGAATTAGCAGCTGCTCCAACCTCACCTTCAGGAGCACACCAGGATATACCTTCGACTTGAAGCCATAAATACTCGCCATCGGAAGCGCCTATCACGGGCATGCCCAAAACAGGAGTCCATTCGTTACTGTCTTGGGTGACACCATCATAGGGGTCGAGTATGCATTCGACGCTACCGCCCCCGTCAGTTAGGTCTACGGGGATAGGAGAATCTACGGTTACTGCTAAGTCGGCGGCACCACCGTTTGATGCGTGGCTGACTATCCTACGGGTAAACGCCTTGTTTCCAGTAGGGAAGACAACTATCTCACCACCCGCTAGCTCGTTAGCATCTAGGGCAACATTGCACTCAAAGGTAATAACCAGCGTTCCAGCATCGGCATCAGCCGCAATGGCTACATTGCCAATCTTCTGGTTGTTAGCCTGCTTGGCTCCAATATCAGGAACGAGGGTGCCGCCAGCTTTGGCGTAGACAAACCCCTTATTACCGAATCTCACATATGTCCCTAGCTCATACTGCTGTTCGGTATCCACCTGATAGGGTGTGCCACCAGGAATGTGGAGCACGCCCTCTCCCACCTTGGGTAAGTGCATTCTGTGCATTTTTGCAGTCATGTGTCACCTTTCCTTTGGGGCGGAATCATTTTCACCGCCCCGTTTTATTTCTCGACTCTATTCGCTTCACCTATTACTAGGAGTGCTCGACCATAAGGGTCAGAGGTAACTGGCTTGCCCGCATGACGCCGCCAGTGACCCGCTTGTGAATCTTGAAGCCGACTAGGCCGGCCTCGGAGTAGAGCTCGGTCAGCCTCTGGATGGTCATGCCCATGCGGTCCACGATGCGGTAGCCTGCCTTGATGTCGCCGAAGATAGCGAATACTCCCCCCGTGCCACATGTGGTAAGGTCAAGGACATCGTCTTGGGTGTAGATTGGTCTGCCCAAGAATGTGTTGGGTTTGCCCTCTTGAGTGCTCGGCTGCCACAGGAATGGCCCCTCGTAGCTCTCGCCGGTCTTCCCTCTCAACTGCCTGAGAGCCAGTTCGGTGGCGGAGTTCACTATAAAAGAACCGTTCCTCCGGAACTGGGTCGGGCACTTGTAAAGCAGTTCAAGGAACTTCTCTACGGTGACAGCACCCGCTACACTCGACGTTACGAAATTGCCGGCGGTGATAAGGGTAGCATTCTTGGTAATGCCCTCAGGTTCCTCCACATCGTGGCCATCGCCGAGTATGAACTGCTTGTCCTCTTCCTCACCTAAAGCCCTGGCAAATTCCTCTGCCAGTATGGGCTCAAGGTTAAAGTCGGAGTCCTGCAGCTCATCTTCACCGATCTTGGCTAGGCCGTAGAGGTCTTCCACATATTGGTAAGTAGGCGTTGCAGGAACTGGGCTGGATTCGGTGATTTCAGCGCCGGTCTCCAGCTTGCCCCAGCCTACGGATACCCCGCCAATGCTGCGCATCTTGATGCGGTCTTTACCGATTGTGCGAACCGTGGCCAGGCCTCGGATAACAGTGATTTTCGGCAGCTCGCGGATGATCTCAGCATCCAGTTCTGGCTCAACCAGGAACTGGCCGGTGGCATCCTCTACCAAGGCTTTCCGTTCCTCGGGAGCAAGAGCTACCTCACCGCCTCGGATATACTTGTAGAAGGCTGCCTTGCGGGCTTTCTGCTCCTCGGTTGCTCCCTCGGGTCCACCTGGAGCACCGGGGGCTGGTATGGTCTGGCGCTGGAGCTTGACCTCGAGCTCTTCAACCTTCTTGTCATGGTCAGCCTTCTGGCCTATGAGCTCGGTCAGGTCGGTGTTGATCTTCTCTATGGTCGACTTGGTCTCACCGGTGACTACGCCGAACTTCGCAATCTCGGCGTCCTGACGCTCCACCGCGTTGTGCAGCTCCTCCACTGCACTCTGGATCATGTCTGCTAGGTCTTTTAATTCCATTGCGTTTTACCTCTCTCGTTTATTTCCTCAGTTGCTCAAGCATGGCTTCGATTCGCCTCTCGGCTTCTTTGGTATCAAAGCCTTCGTTCTCGGCCTTGAGTGCGGCTATTACCGTCTCCAGTTCTGCGGCTTCTTTGTTAGCTTCCGTGAGTAGAGTGGATTTAACCGGCTCTGGCTCATTTTCAGCGGCTTCAAGAAGTGCTTGGAGAGCGTTCAGGGCCGCCCGGACTTTATCCAGACTAGAGGCACTCAAGACACGCCCTGATTTCTCATCTGACTTTCCCGGGCCAGGGCGTTCAGCCCTTCTCATTTCACCACCACATTTCGGGCATTTAATATCACTACAGTGCTTTTCGGATTCAAGCTTATGCCCACAGTCAAGACATTCACATTTGAATGTCTCCTCTTTGTTCCAAGGAGCTACTATGTCCTCATCGTCAAATTCCTTCCGCATCTTGGCGTAGTATTTCTCTACATGGGTTTTGACCCCCGCCTCATCAGCTTCGGGAATGTCAACTCCGCCCCTGGCGCCCATCAGCACGCCGGCAACGGCAAATATGCCCTTGGGGATGGCAGTAAGCCGGTTATTGATAATGTCGACGAAGCCCAGCTTGTAACTGCCGAACAGCTCAGGATCTCCCTCGTCATACCAGAAAAATGCCTGGCGGTATTTATTCCAGTTTATGTTGTCCTCGCCGCCGGCCCAGACTCTGACTCTCCTCTCGCAAGCCGAGGCATCCCACTCCCTGTCGCGGTCAGCCAGGGGTAGGTTGCCAAAGCTGGTAGCTTTCTTCACGCTTAACACCACCGCCTCTGGATTAGCGGCGAAGGTCACTGGCGATGTATCCCACAACCTAATCTCCTGCAGGTGCCGGATGCCCTCTTGCCATGTTTCCTTCATGGTGTCGTAGCCGATTGACATCTCGGTAATGACGCCATCCTTCATCAGGCTCAGGACTTCCCGTGCTCTCTGGACCCCGAGGCTGAGTTTACCCTTAACTAGCAACCCCTTCTCATCCTCTGTCAACTCCGTGGGCTTGCCTATCGGCTCCATGGTGCTGTGGTTCCAGAGGATTTTAACCCGGTTGAATCTTTCTTTGATAGTCTTCTTGAAAGCCCCCTTGTCAATTATGTCCCCCCAACTGTCCGGCTTGCTGGAGAAGGTGGCCGCATAACCCTCAAAGGTGCCCTCCTCTTCGTCAACTTCCTTGACCTCGAACTGGACTGTTTTGCGCTCTAGCATGATTTACCTCCCTGTTTCTGACTTATTACTATCTTGTCCCATAGCTTTCAACACATCGGCAGTTGATAGCTAGCTCGCCTGGATACATTGAGCCGTCTGAATAGGGTTTATCAAAGGGTATGTCGTGGTTCTCGTCAGTATCCATAAGAACATGCTCATCCCGGACCCTATCGTCCCGGCTTGAAATCCAACTCTTTGTCTTCACTACTCCCGACTGCCTGGCGGCCTCTCTCTGCCCAAAGCCCGCAGCATGAGATGTCTCAGTCCTGGCTACACGCATCGCCTTGAAAGCCGACCTGTCCGTGTAGAACTGCCGAAGGTTCCTACCTATCTGTGCGGTGCTCAGGTTCTCATCCGTTCCCGCCAAGATAACTCGCTTAACATCATCTAGGTTAGTGGCCAGTATGGTCTTGATGCTCTCGGCGCCGTGCTTGACTAGCCACGCCCTGGCTGTCGCACTCATCGGGTCAAACATCCACTTTGTCTCAGTGGGCTTATCTGATTTCTCCGCACCGAGGTCTTCGGCTATCTCACTACCGAAGTCCTCAATGAGGGCAGCGCAAACCGCTGTCAGCACCTTCTCCCACTCAGCCTTTCCGCTGTCTATAGCTCCATCGGCTGCGGATAGTAACTTATCAGGCTTCTTTCCCCTGATAGCTTTCTCAATGGCTCTTACCTCTGCCTCATACAGCGGCTTAATCTTATTACTCACCACTCCCCACCAAGCCACTCGGCGCCTGTCTATACGCTTCCAGTGGGCTGTTTTAGCCTCCTCGGTCTGGAGATTGAGGGCTTTCATCGCATCACTAATCCACTTATCAGATACCCTGCCTCGCATTTCTTCAAGCCAGGGGATAGCTTCAGCCAAGGTCTTGGGCATCATTTTCTCAAACTCTTCCAGTGATTTCGGCTCTTCTGGAGCTGGGGCTGACGAGCCACTGGTCGGTAGCAGGTTCAATGGCAGATATCCCCTGCCCCAGCCCGGGAACTCCTCAAAACCCATCTCCAGTCTCTGATTTATCTGGTCGAATGGGATGCCCATTTGCCATAGCTTCTGTGCCTGGTCTACCTTCTTGCCGTAGTCTTCCCGCAGAGCCGGTATGCGGGACACATCGTAGGTTATGACTATATCCCCATACATCGGGGCTATCTTGAGGTTCAGCGTGGACTTTATATCGTCCAGCAGCGGGATCACCACGTCTTCATACAGAGCCTTGCGGGCTTCCATCATGTTGGCATAGCTGGACTGCTCGAGGTCGCCCAGGAATATGGGGCTGATGCCAAATGCCCCGGCTACATCCCTTTTGTTGTGGAGCCGTGACTTGATATAGTCCATCTCTACCGGGGTTAGGCTCATCTGGTGCCATTTAGCCCCGGCCACTATCCAGGGCAAGCGCCTCTTCTCTTTGCTCAGGTACCGCTCTTTTAGCATTCGGTTTGCTTCTTCATATTGCTCATTGGTCATAGCTTCAGCTTCAAAAACCCCGTCAGGGGTACCTCGGTTCTGCATCGATACCTTCTGCGTGTCCTGTGCCTCGTTGTCGGTGTCAACAGTCCTGGCGGCGGCCAGCAAATCGCCCATGCCCCAGTAGGGATTGCCCGGGTCGAACTGCATAAAGTGGATGAACTGCTCGGGTGGCACATCATACTGCCTGCCGTCTCCGCTGGTCACCCTGTAACCCTTCAGCCATTCTCCTGGAACATCCGAGGGGATCGGCTGGATTAAATCCGGCATACATATCCAAAATTCCCTCGGCCTCCCGTTGACTATGACTGGCTGGACAAGGGCATTGCCCGTCAGCTTGAGGTGGGCGATGATAAACTCCATATTATCCTGCCCTGAGAATTCAGGATTGGGCTTTGCCCACACTTTAGGAAAATCGTGGTCGGGTATGACTTCGCCCTTATTATCTTCCACTATCCAGGGGATTCCAGAGGCCGCCTGCACGATTACCCTGACGGCGCGGTAGACAGAGGGCGACAATTTATAGCCTTCCCGGGTAGCCTTCCGCACTGTCATCTCGCTGTAGACCGGTATATTCGGAGACTGGGTTGACAATACCTGGAAGGGACTCATGGCGTCCTTCTTAACCGACCTCGGCAGAAGGGCAACGGCTATTCGCTTGCGCAAGGTGTCAAACATTCTTCTCTCCTATATTGCGATTCACTCTCGATTTGTAGTGGCGTTTCAGGCATTGCCTGTCTCAACACTCGCCGAACAGTCCTTATATGAACACCAAACTCCTTGGCTATTTCACGTTGAGTTCTGCCCTGAACGAAAGCAAGCCGTATCTCTCGATTTCGAGCCATCTTCTTGGGCGAAGAGATATGCCTTCCTTCAGCTCTAACCCTATCTTTCAAAACTTCCAGACACTCTGGGAACGGGCAGTTAAGACATGACGGCGCAAACTTACAACCGGTATCCCTGTAGTTGATGCCGTATCCCTCTTGCGGTCGATAGTGTCTCATACCCTACTCCTCACGAGTCTGCCTCCATACAGGTGATTTCGCCGCCTATCCCTGCGGTTCATCGCTAGGACGGTGCCATCACCGAAGTGCACCTTCATTGTCGGCGATGGTTTCATATTACCCAATTCCTCGGCAGTCCCCTTGCCCAGAGCTGTCGCTATGGCTCTATCAACCTCTTGCCTTGAAACTCCAATTACAGCTACTTTGTTCGCTGGCTTATCTCGCTTCATTATCCAAACCTCACAAGTCTCTCCGTCCCAAGCATCAGCTCGGTTATCGCCCAGACCATGGCATCGAGCCTGTCCGGAGACTTATCCCCTGGTTCCCATTCGCAGAGCTGGTCCTCCAACTCTGGGAAGAATCCAACATGGTGAACCCTGCCCTGCTCGTATAGCGCCGACACCGGCTCTGCCCTGACATACTTACCGTGGCTGGCATGGACTTTCTTAAATGCTATCCCGCCACCCATAACTCGAATGATGCTCTCAACCATATCCCCGCCAAAGTTTACTTCAGCTACTATTCGGTCAGCCTTAAAGTTATGATAGCCAGCCACTGCCGCACTTGCCCACTTCTCCGGAGAGCCACTCAGTGTCATGTCAGCCAGGATATAGCCTTCTATCCGGTCACCGACATGGGCTATGCCAGCGACTATAATCCCCGTCTCGGCTGACTCTGGGTTGTCGGTCCCCTGGGGATCTATGGCCACCACTACCCTTGTCAAGTCAGGATGCTTCTTCACCCTCAGCTCATCTATCTTATCCCGCTGCCATAATGCCTCGGGGTTATCATCCAGTATCTCCCCGGCCAGTTCCTGCCGACCGAGCCTGGTGCCTTCATACTTTCTCAGGATATAGTTCAAGAAGTCAGGTGCCAGATTGTCCTTGTTCTCCAGGGTATGTCCTCGGGTGACCGCCGTCCTGCTATCCTCCACCAGTGCCTTAATGGCCTTGATTGGTCGCGGTGTGGTGGTAACCACTGCCTGGGGCTTATCTCCTATACGCAAGCCGAACATCAGGTTGTCCCAGGTGTCCTGCGGATACTTGAACTTGCTCAGCTCATCTACCCACGCCTTGCAATTGTGAACGATAATACTATTAGCTATATATTCGGGCTGGTCTTCTACTGTAAGGTTATAGACCTTTGCCCGCCCAGCGTGCTCCCAAGTTGACACAACGCTGGCTACAGAAGTTCCCCTTGTTGAAATCCCGCTCTCTTGATTTATAGTGGCTGCCACATACTTGGCATATCCTATCTGATTTACGCCGTTCCTCTGCTCGTTTAGATTGGCAGCTCCTGCAAACTGCGGGACTGGGGTAATTTCTAATCCTAGCAATGTCTGCCCCGCAATCTTCGCACTTAACCATAATTCTTTCCCTAGTTCGGTCATGTAGGCGACGATGCGGTGACTTTGCCTTGAGAAACAGGTTGCTAATATCGTTGTGCTTTTTAACCTCATCCCTGTGATGAACTTCAAAACCCTTTGGGATAGGCCCGTGATGTTGTTCCCAAACCCATCTGTGTTGGTAAACCTTCTTGCCATCAAAATAGGCTGCGATATATCCGTTAGAAGTTTCTCGCCAGTGCATACAATTGCCCCCTTTTTTAAGTCTACTATCCTCATCCACCCAAGCAATTGTAACACATAGTGCTGTCTTGTTGCAATCAGTTCAGTGCCATTTGAGAACTTGACTCGCCCCACTTCAGCGACTCTGCTAAAAGTTTCTACTACCCTACATTTCCCTTGACGAGTTATAACATAGTCGCCTTTTTTGATTGTCTCTATCGGTCGCTCACCACAAGGAGTTGCTATCAAAGTTCCAGCGACAAAACAATGCTGCGGTCCGCGAAGCTGATCCGGCTCATCCCCTGAATAGATTATGGCCAGCACTCCATTGGGGAATGTCAGCCGGCGCTTTGAAGACTCGTAATCAGGCCTGAACCATGGCGGGCATATATTGAGTATTGCCGACTCCCCGACCTCAACCATGGTATCCCTGACATCGGCCTTAGTCTGCCCAACCAGGGCTATAGGGCTGAATCCCTCTCTTGCCCACTTGACGGTCAGCTCGGCACCGGTGCGAGTCTTGCCACCGCCACGGCCGCTGAGCAATAGCCATATATACCAGTTCCAGTCAGGCGGTAGTTGCTTCGGCCTAGCCCATACTTCCCAGTCATATATAAGAGCTTCAGCTTCCTGTTGGGTTAGGCTCTCTACTGCCTTCTGCCTCTCCCGCTCTGGCAGCAATGCGATTGAGTAGGCTAATGAGTTTTCCTTTGGCATCTATCTCTACCTCTACAGGTCCGCCGCCTTCGCCGGCAATGCGGATATTTCTCCGGTCCGCCCATCTCCTGGGGTTCCGGTTATATAGGTATACTTGTTGCGCAGTAACATTCCCGCTAGTCCCCGCCTCAAAGAGCGCGTTCTCCATTTTCCCTATAGCATCACTTTCAGCTTCAGATACCGCTCTGGCAAACTCCTTATCCGCTTTCATGTGAGCTGCCACGGTCTGCCGATGGATGCCGGTGAGAGTCGCAGCATACCCCCGAGTCTGCCCATTCCCTATATGCTCAAGATACTTGGCCTTTTTTATAGCGTCGAATTTGTATGGTTTGATCCCCCCGTTTTCGTTCTCCTTCTCTATATGGCTCTCTATTGAAGGGAGAGCTATTACAGCACCCCAGCATAGCTGATTCATACTACGGAGGTATTTCGTTATGTAAACTACCTCATATGGCTTTATATATTCATTAAACCAGGGTAGTATTATTCTATTATAATAGAAGTTATAAACCTCTCTCTTTTCGGTTACTGTTTTAAGGTGATGCTTCTCTCCATCGGGCGTTCTATAGTGGCCGGTGCGTATAATAGCCTGTCTCTGTCCATCTGTGAAGATTAAGACGCACTGAGGGCTTAATTTAGCCCCCTTGAAGAAGCTACGAAAGGAATCATATGGGTAGGAATAGGAGTCGAAGTCGGCGAGTGAGTATGTGGCTTTCTTTTCTATATCCTCTATATAGAACGGAAACTGGTCGCAGTCGGCGGTTATTATATTGGCGTTTGGCAACCGGGATCTGGCTGTCTCGACCATGGCTGGGTCGATGTCGGCGCCATATATACTATTATTACTATATAAGGCGACCGCTATATCGCCCTCGCCGATGAAGGGTATATAGAAGGCGCCGGTCAGCTTGCCGGCCTTCTCCATCAGCTCCTTGCGGAGTCTTATCTTCCTATTGAACTCTACATGCTGCTTCTTTTGGGTTTCCGCCATTATATATCCGCCTATGTGTCCATGTATCTATATGTCTATGCGTCTATATGTCTGTCTGAAATCCCGCAATAAAAAAGAGACGAACCCGCAGGATTTCTCCCGCTAAAGTTCGCCTCCTTTTCGGTCAGCGGACTATCGCTTTATGTCTGCTCTTTATAGCATATACACACTATTCCTTTTTTGTCAAGCCTGGGGCTCTGTCGTCTTTAATTTCCTCGCTCGAGAGTTCAAGTTTAATCATGTCATAATTTATCCCTTCATGTCTGCCCCATCCTAATGTGCCCCACTCTCCATTGCGCCGTTTAATACAAACATAAGAAGACTGCGGATACACGGCATCAAAGGCTTTCACCAATGCCGCCAGCGTTTTGAATTGCTCATAGGTAAAATAGGCTCTCACTTAGCGGCTCCTTTCCTCGGCTTGTTCCAATACGGTGACTTGCACTTGGGATTAGGACATACTGCCGGGAGCTTGTCAGTCCTGGGGCGCCAGGTATGCCCGCAGCGCAAACATTCCAGGATCGGTAGTTTGTGGTAGCCAGCCTCTGTTATCAGCTTGGCAATTCTCTTCCTGTCGTTCTCCATTAAGTGGACAGAACCTGCCGCATCAGACTTAATTATTCCCGCTATCTCCTCTATTGCTTCTTTAGCCATCTTTGTCACCCCCTTCTTAAAGCCTAAATACTCTTCGCAGTATCTTCTCCAGTATTTTATCCCACCGAGACTGGAATATCAAGACAATTTGTGTTTCCCCTGCCTGCGTCTGTTCCAGCTCGTCCATGAGCCTTGCCGTCTCTTTCCCGAATAGCTGCTTGGATGTTATTTTACCTTCCACATCGCCTCCTTCCGGTAGAATGTTCCTTGAGTTCCATTGGTTTGCCTCACTAATACCCTGTCGCAATCGGGCGAGGGGCATCCATAAAGCTCTCTAACTTTGTTGTCGAATAGGAACTCCATCTCTGCCCCGCAAAGGCATATTGTCTTCTTTTTAATCTCCATCGGGTCATACCTCCTCGTTTATTGCTCCTAATTTTTGGCCATTGATAACCCCGGCCAGGATATCTACTATCATAATCATGTCAAGGTTGCGGGCGATTAGCTCCTGTGGATACCGGCGGATAAATTCTTTCAAGTCGGCTTCCTCAATATGCCAGGCCCGCATACCAAGCTGTGACGGCCTGGCACCGTGGTGATAGTAAGCCTTGATGGCTCCGGTATCAATTCTCGTCTGAACCCACTTGTGGTCCACGCCGAGTATTTCGCACACATCCCTCTTGGTGAACCAGCCGTCCCGGTCCCGCCGGCTGATGTGCAGCCTTGTCGCTTTGACCACCACCGAGTTCAACGAGCGGTGCATCTTTTTGGCCACCGTCCGCGGTCCCCAGCGACCAAGAAGTTGCTCCAGCTTTACCTCTTCGGCCGGTGTCCAGGGATGCCGGTTATTGTGGTTCCCTAAGCCCATCATCGAGACTTGGCCTTTGACGGCAAATGCGGTAACTCCTAGCCTTTGGCCAATCTCGATCGCCGACTGTAGGGTGTGGGTATAGTCCCTGCGGACGATATTCCGTTCTTCCTCAGTCCATTTATGCTTCGGAGCCGACCCACCTTTGATGCCGGCATCGGCAAGGACTTGGTTTTTACAGCTGGACATTTTCTCCTCTCCTTTCCCTGGGGTCACTTTGGTTTACGAAAGTCACCTTATACCACCCCTCTCAAGTATCTTCTGAGGTCTTCCTTGATATAGATTTTCTTGCCCAGGTTATTGACTAGCTCTGCGGCCTTTAGGCCGTATTCCCGCCAGTTGATTGTCTTGGCGTGTGGGTGATAGTTCAGTATGCCGAGCTTGTATTCGTCCACAAAGGGGGATGACACCCGGATTAGCTCAAGGCTTTGGTCGGGATATAGCACTGGCTCCATCGATACCCAAGTGTATACACCTCTGTCGTGGGCTTCTGCGAGGGCTCCAATTCTTTCCATAGGTAGAGCTGCGAACGGTTCCCACTTCCTTGATAGCTCTGCGTCAATGCAAGTTAGCGTCGTGGCATATTCATCGAGTCCTGGTCTGAGCAAGGGGATATCGGCTTGCGACCGGTGGCCGCCTTTGGTTAGTATAGCCACTCTTTGCCCGTGGGCCTGTAGGATCTGGATTGCCTTGCGTGTTATCTGGTGATGGTCGTTTATCGGCTGGTAAGGGTCGCAAGTGAAACACACCAGGACTAGCAGTGACTCCATCCGGGACCGGAGTTCCTTGCAGTCCTTTGTGAGCTTTTCGATTATGTCCTTTCTCGGCTTGGGATCGTTGAACTCCAGCGTCGGAATCCTAAGTATGCTCGGGGCGTAACAATAGCGACAGCAATGCCCACATCCTCTATATAGGTTTACCGCCCACTCTTTGTATTCCGCAGCTCTGCCTTTTGGTTGATATATTACTCTTAACATTTCCTCTCCTAGCTAGAACAATTCGTCAATTAGGGTGGCCACAAAATCGGCCGTTTCTTCCTTGGTTTCATCTGGCAAGGTCAGCGCCCCGGTGCTGTTGGTGATATCGCCTATCATTTCTTCGATACTATACCCCGGGTCCTCCGGCATCGGGTTTTCTTTCAGGTATTCTTTTATCTGCTCTTCGGTGATGCCCAAATACTGGGGGTCGACCGCCTCACAAGTGATGCTGTGATAGAGATACCAGCCTTTTCTAGCTCTTACTCCCATCTTTTTGTTCTCCTTTCTTTTTAAGATTTTTAGGACTTTGCCTATATAACTTATCGAAGCGCTCACTGTGCGCTCTGTCGTCTTCTTTTACTGCCTCGATTTCGTCCTGCCTGAGTTTCCGCCTGGCGACCGCCAGCATTTCGTCGTAACTCAAAGTCTTTTCCTTCTTCTTTAGGCAGAGAAATTTATCCATGTCGAGGGTCATATACATCTCCGGAGCGCACTCGAAGCATTTATCCCTCATACAATTCTCTTTTGGGAAGTGGCACATGAACCGCGAATCGAGGGCATCGAACCAGTCTCTGCAATCCTGGCAAATCCTCGGCTTCCGGATATGGTTATCGGCCTCGATGTCTTGGGGAAAGTGGTCATACCAATCACCCCGCGTGACCTCACGCCACTTAACCGGCCAGGAGTCGAACAGTGCCGTCATTTCAATCTCGAAGCTGTATGGCTGCTCGGCCTGTTCTATATTTAGCCTGTCGAGAAATTGATTTGCCATCCCTCTTGTGCCCTTTGTATACTCAGCCTTGATTTCCTCTTCTGTCGGCACCGGATACCACACGCCCAAATCGACCAGATATCGCTCGTCAATTACGCTGGGCATATCGGGGAATACCCCCCGGGGGACTACTTCGCATTGATACTTGGGCTCTGGACTCTCTTCGTCCATGCAGTCATACCGGACGCTGCATATCTGAAAATAGACATAGGCTTGCTGGTAATGGCCTATCCAGGG
>Ga0315549_1000880_pt1 | contig 34043 bp, 27 predicted proteins | sample SalMarSW160200MG_FD_203101 | JGI IMG/M metagenome (GOLD analysis project Ga0315549, IMG submission 203101) | Salt marsh sediment microbial communities from the Plum Island Ecosystem LTER, Massachusetts, United States - Salt Marsh Sediment SW1601-200 ... | reverse complement strand
AAGGGCGTCGACCACAATGACCCCTATAACCCGGCCAAGGAGGCCTGGGCCTACGCCGACTTCGATATTTTGCCACCCGGTGACTTCATGGACGAGACCTGGATGATGGAGCAGGGCGTCTGGTTCCCCGAAATAACACTAACACCTACCAAGGGAGAACCTGGGAAGAGCGTAACCGTAGCGGGTAGTGGCTTCCCGGCTGGAGCCAACGTGACCCACCTGCTCTTTGCCGGCATAGAGCAGAGTATACCAACAGGTGCCCAGGCAAAAACAGCAGATGCTGAGGGTGATTTCACAATAATGTTCAGCGTGCCAAGTGATATGGGTATAGGCCAGTATATGGTAGAAGTCGAGGCAGAAGCACAAGGCATACCGCCGGTATTTATTGCCAAACCATTTGAGATTACCAGTAGCACCGAAGTATCGTTTGATATGTGGTTGGTTCCTGATTGGATACAGGGTATCGAACAGGGTAACTCGGGGAACACTACAGTATATATGGAGGCAACTGGCCAGGAAGCAACGGTAGCATTGAGTGTGGACGGTCTACCGTTCGGTGCCACGGCTCAATTCAGCGCCGCTAACAGTACACTAACCACTCGTCCCGGTAGTAAGAGTAGTACTCCCCTTACCATAACTACCAGTGCCTCAACTCCTCCGGGCAATTATCCACTGTCAATAAAGGGCGTATCCGGTAATAGCACCAGGATAGTAAACTTCGGCTTCGGGGTCAAGATGCCCGCAGCCTTCGCCATACCTGAGCTGACCCTCGACCCTGCATTTGCGCCAGCCGGTTATGGCGATAAAAAGCTGAAGATAACCTTCGTCGGAACCGGGTTCCCGTCAAATCAAACGGTTTCTCTGGAATTCGCCGGCACCAGCGTAACTCTACCGTCTGGCTTCAGCATAGATGAAAATGGCTCTTTCAATGGCGTCTTCCAGCTTCCTACCGGGCTTGATGCTGGCACCTATATGGTGGAGGTTACCGCCGGCGACAAGAAAGACGCTAAACCTTTTACCATCAAGGCAGCCGAGAGCACCTTTATTATTGACTCTTCACCGCCATTCCTGCCGCCAATACTTCAGGGCACTTCGGCTAACGCTACGATAACAGTTAAGTCAGTAGCCACTACCAGCAGCACTGTTACGCTGAGCATTGATGGCCTGCCAGAAGGTGTAGCTGCCATATTCTTACCATCGGCTAATGTAACTGCGTCTCCAGGCTCAGCCAGCAGCACAATCGTAACTATTAACGTTGGCGCTAGTGTTGTGCCAGGACCATATCCACTGAGTATTATCGGTGTTAGCGGCAATGAAATGGTAAGTGTGCCTTTCGGTTTTGGTGTGATGCCTAAGGTTGCTGAAGGTGAAGGACACGCTACCATAACCATTAATCCACCCGGTGCAAATCCAGAGTCAAACATTACCGTTGCCGGTGCCGGTTTCACTAACGGTGCAAATATCACCATGACAACAGCGCCCGAGGGGTCGGCTACTACTGCTGACATTACTCCCGGAACCATCACTGTGCAAAATGGCGGTACCTGGAGTTGCCAGATGACAATCCCACCAGCATCGGAGGTTCCTGCCGGGATTTACATTATCAAAGCAACAGACGGGACTGTCTCTGCCAAGACAAGGCTTCATATAATATCGGAAGATGCAGATGCAATTACGCTTGACCTCTCGCCGCCATATCTGAAAATAACCCAGGGAGATAGCGGTAGCGTCACATTATCAGTAACTTCACGTAACAAGTTTAAAGAGCCACTACGGTTCAGCACCAGTGGTTTGCCACTTGGCGCAAAGGCTACCTTTACCGATGCCAAAGGTGACATTATTGCCAAGTACGGAGGAAGCATTTCTGGTGAGATTCAGGTGATTACGCCTTCAGCTAATGTAACATCCGTACCTGGTGAGAGCCTGGCGATAGACGTCCTCCTAGAGATTGATGGCGAGACCCCGGTTGGGCCATATACTATCCCGCTGGATGTTGCCTATAGCCAGACAACGGCAGAATTGCTCAATTTGATAGTAGTGCCAGCTGCGGCCAACCTGGTGATATCACCAACCTCGGGCACGGTTGATACCGATGTCAGCCTCGCCGGGTCAGGATTTAGCAGTAGTGAGAATATAACCTTTATCTTCGGTACGGACAATATAACGACGGTACCAGCTACCATAACTGCGGCTAGTGATGGGACTTTCACTGGTATGATCACTATCCCGCAGGGAGAAGCTGGCCTTTATTCCGTTACTGCCATTGGTGGTAGCAGTGGTACCACCGCTGAAGCAGCTTTTAAAATGAAGCCTTCAGCTGCTGATACATTCACACTCTCAGCTAAACCCGCGCAGTTAGCCTTACCTAAAGGCAATACGAAGACTTTCAAACTCACGGTAGAGCCTTCAGGTCGCTTTAATTCTGTGGTGAGCCTGTCCCTAAGTGGACTTGATGCTGTGAGTGGTAATGCTACTGCTCAATTCACACCGGCCAGCGGTAATGTTACCCCCACCATTGGCACACCGGTAAGTGCCGAGTTGGAAATCTTCGTTCCTTCTGAGACAAATGAGGGCACATATCCACTCAAAGTAACTGGTACGAGCGACAATACAACCCAGAGTGTTAACCTGAGTCTGAAGGTTATCCCGGCTTCAGGGAACCCGGACTTCTCCATCAGTGCTGCTCCGACTTCGGTGACCATAAAGGCAGGTACTTCTGGCAACATCACGATTTCTGCCGCAGCATTAAACAACTTCGACAGCACCATAGACCTGTCACTTGCGATGAGTGATAATTCAGCGTGGCCGGCCGGTATTACCCATGATGCTGCGGGTACCCAGATTACTCCTTCGGCAACTACAGGAATGGGCAGCAAAGTAGTGACCTTCACCATCGCCGAAACCGTTGCTCCAGGGAGCTGGGCGGTAACCGTAAATGGCACCGATGGTGGTAAGACACACAACACTGGGGTGACAGTCATCTGCGTTGCCGCTGACGTACAGAGTTCTACTAAGAGCTCGCCGTTAGTTGATCCAACAACCGTTTCCAGAGTAACGCCACTCACGGTAACTACCACAAATGGCGACACAGTGCAGGTTAATAGTGTTATTCCTGAGGTACAGAAGCCGCTTTCGGTGATAACTGAGGTTGTTAATACCGAACCATCGGCACTAGGTAACATACCGTTGAACTGGGGGACTGCCCAGGATTATGTAACCAATATTAATACCAATGAACCCATATCTGCTATAGACTGGCAGTTTGCGGTAAATTACGACTCAGCGCAATTGGCGGATGCTGGCATCAATACAAACAAGCTGAGTCCAGCATACCTTGATTCTGATACAGGACAATGGGCCCCGCTGGATACAGGCGTAGTCCTCAGATTTTTACCCTCAGCCACTAGTGTTCACAGTTCCTCCACCATCACAGTTGATATCGTGGTCGAAGCCGGAAGCCAGCCGGTAGCCGGTGTTGACGCTTTCCTTAATTTCGATACTACTTACCTCGAGGTAACAGACATAACACCCAATTTAACCAGTCTGGGTACTCAAGCCAACCTTAATATGGATAATACCAAAGGCTATGCTGAGTATAGTGCGCTAAAGAGCAGCACGCAGAACTGTCCTACCGGTACCTTCACTATAGCCACCATCACCTTCCAAGGCAAAGCAACATCAGAAACCCTGCCTATTTCCTTCGTCAGGAGTGGGGTACGGTTGACCGATGTTGCCTATGCCGGTGAATCAGTGCTTAGTGCCATAGTTGATCCTCACGACCGGACGACCTTCACCAACCTGACGCACCTCAGTGCTTGGACTGTATTGGGGCGTCTCGCCGAAGAGGTAACAGTAATGAGGCTAGTACCGTCAACTGACAGTGTCCTCATCGGCTCCAGCTTTACTGTCGACATACAGATTGAAGCTGGAGACCAGCCGGTGGCAGGGGTTGATGCTCTCCTCAATTTCGATCCAGCCTACCTCGAAGTAACTGACATAACGCCCAACATCTCCAGACTATGGGTCCAATCTAACGTCAACATAGATAACACCAACGGTTACGCTGACTACAGTGCGATAAAGAGTGCTATTCAGCCGTTTCCTGCTGGCACCTTTACCATAGCCACCGTCACCTTCGAGTGCTTGGGAGAATCACAAAACACAGCCATCTCCTTCAATGAAGCCGCTCCGCGGAAGAGTGACATTGCTTATGGTGGCGACTCGGTGCTAGGTGGTGTGGTGGGCTGCTCCATAGACCAAGTCTATGATGTCCCGTTGCAATTTGAGCCGGCGAGTGATCCAGGGGTAGGCGAAGGAGAGGAGTTTACTCTAGCCCTCCAAGTTAGCTGTGACGAAAGCCAGCAGGTGTCCGGCATTGACGCCTTCATCAATTTCGATACTACTTACCTAGAGGTAACAGACATAACACCCGATTCAACCAGTCTGGGAACTCAGGTTAACCTTAATATAGATAACACCAATGGCTACGCGGACTACAGTGCCAACAAGAGTGGGGCGCAGGATTATCCCACTGGCACCTTCACCATAGCCACCATCACCTTCCGGGGCAAGCAAACTGTAGACGAGACCACGATATCTTTCTCGTTGAGTGGTGATAGAAGGAGCGTAGTTGACCTCGATGGAGTCACTATTTACGGGGCTCACACTGATGCTACCGTTAGGATAATCAAATCCGATAGGATTACCGGGCAGGTTACTCTCCAGGGTGGACAGCGCCCACAATCAGGCCTTGATGTACCATTGACAATCAGGCTATATGATAATACCACCGCGCTAACCTTCAGCAACATATTGACTGAGGTACCACTTTACACATTCTCCACAGCTACTGGGAATGTAACGATTACTGAGACCAACCATGCCAGTAAGACTATCACCTTCGAGAGTTCGGCAGTAACACCGGGTACCTACAATGTTGCCATCTCCAGTCCTCATTGCCTCATTAATATGATGGAGGACGTGACCATAGGAGCAACATTGTTAGATATGGGCACACTGCTGGAGGGTAATGCCAATGATGACGTTCAGATAGCTGGTGCTGACTTTAGTATGATACTTAATGACTACCTGGAAACATCTAGCGGTGACCAATGGAATAGTGGCCGATGCGACTTCGACCGTAATGACCAGGTAACCTCCATAGACTTCTCATTGCTGGCTGATAATTATAACCTGACGTCACCACAGACGGTAGGAGAGTAATATGAACTTTTTAAGACGGCGGTACTCCACTACGCACAGGCATACATTAAACTATGGAGATAAGGTAATGATAGCAACAGGGATGAACTTAGGTTTCAGGGTTATCCTCATCATGGCACTTGTGGCGTGCTTGACAACAGTCTGCGCTGTTGGGACAAAGGAAGCAAGTGCGAATCCTGGCACGGTTGACCTCGTCATTGATGCCGACCCAGACACATCCGGCATACAGGACACCATAACCGTGGAAAATGGGGCGCAGTTTACCGTGGTCATCTGGGTACAACCCCAAGATGGGCAAGAAGTGAGCGTTGTGGAGGCCAGGGTTGATTTCGACGCCAGCTACCTTTCGGTAGATGAAACGTCCTATAACAATTTCCAGAATATATTGCCTCACGCCAACACCCTGTTTAATAACCCTCTCTGGCGCACGATGGATAATACTAATGGCTACGCCGATTATACAGATGGCACGGCTTTGGGGGGGACAAACCCCACCACCGACTTCCCCATGTTCTATATTAAATTCAATGCTGATGATATTACCTCTGCCTCAGGCACCCAGGTAACTTTCCACTCGGAAATTCCTAGAAAAACCGATGCCTTCTTGGCTGGTTTGGCGAAAACAGGTAGCCCCACTGGCATCACGGTAAAGGTCATGGAGGGACCTATTGTGGATTTCACCATGGACCCTTCAAATGGTAACATTACCGCCGGTAATAGTGTAAGCTTTACCGCCACCACTACCAGCGGGGGTCCAGTGGAAAGCTGGGCCTGGGATTTTAACAACGATGGCACAGTTGACAGTACTGCTGCCAACCCTACCTGGAACTATGGCAATGTGGCGGGCTCCTATACTGTCAAGCTGACCGGCACTAATACCCTCGGTTCGGATAGCGAAACCAAGGAAAACGCTATCACGGTGAACCCTGACACCGCCAGCAAACTGGCCTATAATCCTGCACCGGCAACATCGGTTACGGCAGGAGACACCTGGACGACATTCAAGGTAGAGATTCGTGACCAGTATGACAACCTCACCACCTCAACAGCCGATGTTACGGTCACCCCGTCTACGGGAGCCTTTGCTTCTGGCACCACCAACAAGGCAGCGGTGGCTGGTGTGGCTACATTCAGCGACCTCACCTACACTACGGCTGGAACCATTACGGTTACCGCCTCCTCCGGGTCACTGACGTCAGCCGCTACCGGGAACATAGTGGTTAATCCTGGTACAACGTTTATGACTAAACTGCAAGGCGGACTTCGTCCCACAGAAGGATATAATATACCTCTGACTATGAAACTATATGACAATACCACTATACTAACTTTCAGTAACATACTGACTGAGACACCACTCTACACATTCTCTACGGCTAATGAAAACATATCCATTACTGAGACCAATACCGGTACCAAGACGATTACTTTCCAGGTTACCGGCTTACCGTCCGGCATTTATAATATCACCCTGTTCAGTCCCCACTGCCTCGTTAACCTCAGGAATGGCGTAGAGATAGCACCAGGCTCGGTAGATATGGGCACACTACTGGAAGGTAATGCCAATGATGACGTTCAGATAGCTGGCGCCGACTTCAGTATGTTGCTTAATGATTACCTGGAAACATCTAGCGGTGACCAATGGAATAGTGGCCGATGCGACTTCGACCGTAATGGCCAAGTAACATCTATAGACTTCTCGGCGCTGGCGGCTAATTATAACCTGACTTCCCCACAGACAGTGGGAGAATAGTAAACACATGAGTTAGATACCAATCTAAGTGATAGACTCAGGAGGCGGGTATGCCCAAAAAGCGAATCATAAGTGTTCTTCTGGGGCTCATTTTATTGGCGGCAGCCAGCCCCTGTACAGCCATCGCCGAAAGCGAGAATCTGGTGGATATAGCCCTAGAACCGCCTGCAATTACAGGTGTAGAGGGTGAAACCATTGAAGTGACTATTAAGGCCATACCAAATAGTCAAAAGATAGCGGCGATGGACGTGTTTCTGGATTTCGACGCTACTTATCTTGAAGTGGTAGATGTCCAGCCTGATGAGCCTGGAATCCAGATTGAACCTGGTACTACTCTTGCTCTCCCGCTGGCAACGAAGATAGACAACTCAAGTGGTGGAATCACCTATTGTGCGGGTCTGCCATTCGGAATGGATTCTCCTAACGATGCCTTCACCATGGCTAGCGTAACATTCCGACTCAAAGAGGATACTGCGGGCACAACGGAAATCACGTTCCACACGGAGGCGCCAAGACAAACCATGGTGGCTTATAAAGGAAATCCGGTATTAGGCTCGCTCACCGGGACTACAGTCACCGTGAGTGCTGACACAGCTGCCAGCCCACCAGTCATTGAAGAAACAGAATCAATGCCAATAGCACCTGCAAAACTTGCTGCTCCCCAGATGTCGCCTACCTCCCCCCCAGCACCTACAGAAGTACCTAAGCCTGTACCGGAGGCGCCAGCTGGGCTTGCGTGGTGGATGATAGTGATCATTATTGGCTTGGTTGCGGCACTGTTAGGTTTTTTCACAGTGAAAATTAGAGGCTGGAAACTACAATGATGGAAAATTCAAAGAGGTGGGGGCTTCCTTCGAAAGCTGGAGCGAATTGCCTTAAGGTAAGAGGAGTCGCCACATCTCAGGGGGTGACAAATGTTTAGAAAGTGGCAGGGTATCGCTCTGGTAGTAGGCATGGTCCTGGCGCTGGCACTTGTTACTAACAATGCAGTATTCCCTAATACGATTGTAAAGGCAGCTGATGGAGTGGACCTTTACCTTGACATGGATGATACGGCTGGCTTTCAGGAGGAATCCACATTAACTGTAGAAAAGGGTGAGCAATTTACCCTGGAGGTATATGTCGTTGCTGGGGAGCAACAGGTAGCCGGGATTGATGTATTCTTAAACTTTGACACGGATAAATTGGAGGTAAAGGCGATTACACCTGATACCTCCAGTCTGGGAAACCAGTCTAACCTTAATATGGATAATACTAATGGCTACGCCGACTATAGTGCCCTCAAGAGTGCTATTCAGCCATACCCTACCGGTACTTTCCGGCTCTGTACAATGACATTTGAAACAAAAGGCTTAACGCTTGCCTCTAGCATCACCTTCAATCAAGCCGTTCCAAGAAACACTGATGTTGCTTTTGAAGCCGAATCAGTATTGAATAATGTATATGGCGGAACGGTGAAAATCCTAGAGGGACCTATTGTGGATTTCACCATGGACCCTTCAAATGGTAACATTACCGCCGGTAATAGTGTAAGCTTTACCGCCACCACTACCAGCGGGGGTCCAGTGGAAAGCTGGGCCTGGGATTTTAACAACGATGGCACAGTTGACAGTACTGCTGCCAACCCTACCTGGAACTATGGCAATGTGGCGGGCTCCTATACTGTCAAGCTGACCGGCACTAATACCCTCGGTTCGGATAGCGAAACCAAGGAAAACGCTATCACGGTGAACCCTGACACCGCCAGCAAACTGGCCTATAATCCTGCACCGGCAACATCGGTTACGGCAGGAGACACCTGGACGACATTCAAGGTAGAGATTCGTGACCAGTATGACAACCTCACCACCTCAACAGCCGATGTTACGGCCACCCCGTCTACGGGAGCCTTTGCTTCTGGCACCACCAACAAGGCAGCGGTGGCTGGTGTGGCCACATTCAGCGACCTCACCTACACTACGGCTGGAACCATTACGGTTACCGCCTCCTCCGGGTCACTGACGTCAGCCGCTACCGGGAACATAATGGTTAATCCTGGTAGCTCGTCCGTGGCAACTGGGGTTGGGGGAGGTGGTGGCTCACCAGGAATTACCAATGTAACGGAATCCATAACCAAAACCGGTAGATTCTTAGAAGATATTACCGTCGAATCGGGAGATGGTGGAGTTGGGCTCAATATACCGAAGGATACCATCGGAAAGAACCGAGTGGGTCAGGCCTTACACAGCATAACCATTAAGGAGAAGGCGGCACCTTCAGCCCCACCCGCAGACCACCAGATTATCGGCCTGGTTTATGACTTTGGTCCCAATGGCGCCACCTTTGACCCGCCGATAAGCCTGACCTTTATCTATGATGAATCCCAGATAAAAGCAGGAGCTGCGGAGGAGAATCTAGTCATCGCCACCTGGGATGACGGAAAGTGGGTTGAACTTGATGATAGCACAGTTGACCCGGATGCCAATAATATTACCGCCCCGGTGAGCCATTTTACCATCTTCACCGTTATCGCCCACACCGCTCCTGCCACCTTTGAAATCAGTGCCTTTGACTTATCTCCGGCTGTGGTTAATCCCGACGAAAGCGTTACAATCATCGCCACCATTACCAATACTGGCGACCTTGCTGGCAGCCATGAGGTGACTCTTATGATAAATGAGAGTGTAACCGATGCTGAGGAAGTAATCCTGGCTAGTCATGCCAGCCAGCAGGTAACCTTTACTGTAAAGCCACACAATGCTGGAAGCTACAAGGTAGATGTCAACGGTCTCTCCGCCACCTTTATCGTCCGAGAGCCACCAGCCAAGCCAGAAGAAGAACAACCAACACCTTATGAGGAAATCGCCACACCATCAGAGACACAGTCGACAGAAGCACAACCAACACTTCCCAAGGCAACGATTGAGCCTTCAATAACACGGCCAACAGTACCTGAGTTGCCGGCGGGACCACTGGCTGAACCGCAACCATTACAGTTTAGACTGTGGCTCATCATCGGCATAGCCGTTGGCGTTTTAGTTATAGGTACAATTATCTGGCAACTGGTCATCCGCAGAAGAGCTTCGTAAGGTTGCTTTGGGTGGCCAATATAATCAACAAAGTATGTCAAGGTGGTGTTAAAATGAAGAAAAAAGGGGTTCTCCCTTTCATGCCTTTGTTACTGGTTTCTGTATTATTGATTGGCTGTGATAGTGCTAACGATATGTCTGCAGTTTCATCACCAGTTCTACCAGAGGAGCAGCCTACACCAAGCCGTACGCTAAAGCCTCCCATGGATCCCATACCCGTACCTGAACCTGAGCCAGAGCCGGAGCCGGAGCTTCAATCGCCAGCCCCTCCGGTCGAGGAGGAACATACTGTTACTGTTACGCCACGCCCACAAGAAATATCATGGGATAGGGCTAAAAACCACATTGGCGAAAGTGCTACAGTATGTGGCACTGTTGCAAGCGCCAGATATATGAGTGATGTCTCAGGAAAACCTACTTTCCTGTACATTGGCAAGCCTTATCCTGCCCCTGATCGGTTTACCGTGATAATATGGGGAGAGAATCGCGAGAAATTTAACAGTCCTCCAGAGCGCTTTTATCTGGGTAAAACCATTTGTGTAAGAGGAGTAATTACGGAGGAGGAAGGGATTGCTCAAACTGAAGTTGTAATCCCAAGCCAGATAGTTGACACTCTTCCCAACTGATACTGCTTATCTTCACCGGCTTTTCCCTTCCCATTAACCATCTTGACAATCCATAAGTATTAGTGACGGTGGTAAGGTCAGAAGGGGCTAAGGTTCTTCGCTAATTGGTAAGAATACGCTGGTTACATGGTATTCCAAACCCTAGCCATAAAGTTAGCGGCAGGTGAGTAGTTCCTTCAGCGCCGGAATCAGAGCCTTCTTCTCAAATAGAAGTTTCGGAATGCTTCCAGAGTGGCTGACCAGCCAGGATTCGAATCGTAGCGTCTCTAGAGAACGCAAGAAAACCTAGCCCAAGTCTATCCGACAATTCGTCAAAATGTTACGTTACGAATACCTGTGATACAATACGAGATAAAGGAGGTTAATATGTCATTAGAAGAGCTGGAAAAGAGAATCCAAGCCATAGAAGATCTCGAGAACATCAAGAAGTTGCACCAGAACTATATTAATCTAATGGACAATCTCCAGTATAAGGAGGTTCTGGACCTTTTCACGGAAGATGCTTCGGTAGAAGTCCGGAACTCCGGCGTACTCAAAGGTAAGGATGGACTTACCGATATTTATATCAATAAACTGGGCAGGAGGACTGCCCGGTCTGAAGGGCACTTTGTAATCGAACCGGATATCACCATCGATGGAGACACGGCTAAGGGAACCTGGCTGGTGTACATGCTATTTTCTATACCGGCTATAGAGTGGGTTCAGGGAAGGAATGAGGCGGAATATAAAAAGGTCGACGGGAAATGGATGATTAAGTCAATGAAATTCACGCGCACCAACGCTTCCAAACCGGACATGTTCCCTTAAAGGAACCGTATTCAAACGGTCGACTTACTGTGATGATGACGTAAAACTGCCCGATTAATCTGTTAAGACTATAACTTTGAGACGTGTTTCATCATCTCTGTGATATCGCTCAGTTTCTCCAGGTTCAGGAAAGCATCCACGGCGCTATCGATTTCATTCTGCGTCAGGGCACGGGAAGCGTTATGCCTGAATTTCTCCACGAGTTCCTCATCCTTCAGTTCCGTACCGCGTTTGGCGCCCCTCGGGCCGGTGCTTTCTTCGGTATATGTTTGTCCCCTGGCCACAACCTCAACTTTGCTCAAAAAAAGCGGGAATCCGCCGGGACCCTTTTTCCCGAACTCGGGGTGGGGTATACATGTTATCTTCTTTCCAAATTCCAATATCCTCGGGTCTCTCATCATGTGCGGGTCCTGCCATTCCACACCTATTTTCACCCGGTGCGCCGCCACCGCAAAAACGTAGTGTGGATTAAACTGGGCATCCGGTATGTCGATAATTTCCGGGTTGACAAAACAGGGTTGAGCGACACTGGGATGACAATAAGCCGTGATACTCTCTATTTCCTCCGGCATGATATGGTACCGGTCGATTACTTTATAAAAGCAGTCCAGAGCTCCATGGAGCATTCCGCAGCACGGGTACAGCTTGTAGTTCACCCTGGGGAAAATCCATTTCTTACCAACGTCGGCCATCATGATATCGGGGTGCCATTCTTCGTAGCCGACGAACTTCCAGAACCCTTCGTCAGGGTCAAAGACCGTGGTATCCCCCATATAGCCCATCTGGGCCAGCAGCACGGCATCAATAGCTCCGGTATTTTGCCACCCCGGTACCCCGTACTTGGTCATGTGCCGGTGCGCGCTCATGGTGTACCTTTCATGAGTCAGGACCTGACAGAGATGCCCGGCAAGCCCCAGGGCGTTTTCCATTGCACTCTGGTCAAGATTGATTAGCCGCCCCGCTGCCGCTGCTGCGCCGAAATTCGAATAAGCCTGCCCCCATCGCGTGCCCCAGCTGAATGACTGCTTCTTTTCGTCGGTTAACCCCCCGGCACCATGAGATTGCTGGACGGCCGCTGCAACCCTTGCTGAGAGTTCAAGGCCCAGTGACGCTGCCAGAATCAAATTATTACCGGAGGCTCCGGAGATTTCAGCCATAGCCAGTGGCGCCGGGAAAACGTACGGGGGTGCGTGCCCGCCGGCCATCGTCGCGTCATAATCGACAGTGCCGATTAATTCGCCGTTGGCCAGCACCGCGCTGCCGCAGGATACCTTTCCTTTCATACCAATGATAGATGATTCGGGCGGACCTCCCAATCTTTTTGACAAAGCGACGGTCATCTTGCCTTTGTCGGTCGTTAATGCTGCCAGAGCACACCCGATGGAATCCATCAGAAGTATTTTTACTTCATCTACTGCCTCTGCCGGTATATCCTCGTACCGGGTATTAATCGCGAAACTTGCCAAATCATGGGTGATATTTTCGGTATTCATTTTTTCTATTCCCCTCCTATCTAAAGATGCCGATAAAAATGGTCAAAATAATCTACCGTCCGGTCTTATTTTGTGACTTACCCATAAAAACAACTTCAGCTTCCGTATTTTATGCCCTGCAAGTCGGGTATGGTGTTGATGACATTTACGTATAATAACAGGGACAAGAAACCAATTACATCCTTTTATCAGCCATTATAAAGCGGTATATGCTCAATTACAATATTGCTCTTACGTATGCCTGGACGGAAAACGGCGACAGATGTTTATCGTCCTCGATAAGGGGATTGTCTTCCCACCGGATGGCATTGTTCTGCAGGTAGAAGACAAACTTCCAAGCCTCGTTAACTCCGATGAGGCGACTAAGATAACCTTCGTCCAAGTTTGTGTACTGGCTTATCCTATAACATGATACGTCAGCCTTCGCAAGAAGTTTAGAAAATACCTCAGAGAAATCATTTGAATAAAGCCCCATGGTAGTAATGCCTTTAATTAAAATAACCGCCTTTTTTTGCTTTGTTCATGCCTGCATCGTAGGGTATAATAGGGTGTTGTAACAACGACATCTCCGAAGCTACGATGGTGACATTTTTGAAGTGAAAGAGAAATTACAGCCGACTAGATACGAATCAAAGGCAAAGCGTGTACGTACTAGGCTGATGAAGCGACGGAAGCAGGCTTTTCTCCAGTACTATGAAACCCAGATGCGTAAGGGTCAAGATAGGGGAAAGACTTTAGATAAACTAGCTCGAAAAATCGGCGTGACTAGCGACAGGCAGGTGGGGAGAATCCTTGCCCAAGCTGCCAAATATGAGCAAGAGATAGCGGATTATAGGTTTCTGGTAATGCTCGATAATTCCGGCAAAGGCATCAACCTCGCCAGCCCGTACCAGAGCTATAACCTTTGCTTCTTCCAATAATCAAAGCTCCTTTTGTACCCCTATTTACTATAATGCGCGAGCAGGCTAAAACCGGACAGGATACCGAGGGAAAAGCGACATTCGTTTTGTTGCTGGTTACACCGCCACTCTATTTTAACAGCAGGATGCTGTCAAACGAATATGGAAAAGTAATACTTGTCAGGGCTGCTTACTAAGCAGTCCCATATGGCAAACCCTCCCGAGAGGGAGGCTTTTTCTTATTGTTTTGACTATTAGTTCCCCTCGGGGAGGGGATGTGAAAAGTGGCTATTTTGGTAGGACACAAATTGGCTTAATGTCGTTATCAACTTCAATAGCGGCGATGTAAATTTCTCTATAGGCGGCCTGACCTTTGGTCATATAGAAAGGGAAGTTCTGCCCGAGGGATTGGTAACGGTTTCAATCCCGTTTGACGTTCTATTGTTAATGATGGATAATTTGAAGGAGATGAAATGGGTGCTGCCCACATATACAGAAGGCAGGGACAATTATAATGAGCGGTTCAAGCGAAAAACCAGTAATATACTGGCCAAAACTGGGTAATTATTGCTGTCTTCTTTACCTATTCCCTTAAAAAGGTGCAATTTATTGTAAGCTCACTAATACCTAAATTCAAGGAAGCCGGAAGCAGGATATTTATGGCTTCATTCTGAAAGATAATACTATATAGAGGAGGTTTAAATGGGCCGTGTTAAAGGCAAAGTGGCCATCATTACTGGTGCGGCAAGCGGACTGGGTAAAGGAGCAGCATCGTTGTTAGCCAGGGAAGGAGCTACAGTTATACTTGCCGACATCAACGAGGTTCAGGGAAAGGAAGCTGCTGAGGAGATAAGACGTGATGGGGGAGAGGCTATCTTTATGAAACTCGACGTTAGGACCGAAAGCGACTGGATAAAGGTAATCGAAAAGACTTTGGCTGAGTTTGGCAAGCTGCATGTTCTCGTCAATAACGCCGGGGTCGAACTTATCAAAGAGATTGCAGATACCTCGCTGGAAGAGTGGCGCTGGCTGATGAGTATCAATCTGGACGGAGTTTTTCTGGGCACGAAACACGGCATAAAAGCCATGAAAGGAAGCGGGGGTGGCTCAATTATTAATATATCCTCTGTGGCTGGTATTGTAGGCACCCTTGATGATACGGCTGCTTACTGTGCCAGTAAGGGCGGCGTAAGGCTACTTACCAAAGCAGCCGCCCTTGAGTGCTCAAAGGCTGGTCACGACTATAACATCCGGGTTAACTCCATTCATCCCGGTGTTATTAAAACACCGCTGGTAGAAGATTTATTAAAAGATGAGGCTATTAGGAAAAGGCTAGAGGAGATTCATCCAATCGGGTTTATGGGCGAACCAATAGACATTGCCTATGCCGTCCTTTACCTCGCCTCTGATGAGTCTAGACTTGTCACCGGTGCCGAGATGGTAATCGATGGAGGCTGGACAGCGCATTAAGTCAGAGTTCCGTTACTGTAGAACTCTCATTTTAACCGACCTATTTTCTGTGGGAGAATGTCAGATATGCTCCGGTATACCACTGAATAAGAACAATTGGATCAACATTATATGTTGTATTAGGCATAGTATTAATGTTATTATTTTACGAATCATATATAAAGAGCATTATGTGTAAAGAAAAATCATCAAGGATAATATATAAAGGAGGCTGGAAATATGACCGAGTTTAATGCGGCAGAGATTCGACCACTAAGTATTGATTTATCAATTCTAAAAAAGCTGGAACTGGAAAGACAACCAGTCGGCATTAAATTTCTATTTAATAAACCGGAAGGAGTACGAAGGCTAGATAAAAATTTAGCTTTCTGTCTGATGCCGGAAGAAGCTCAGAATTCAGGTGCTTTTTATGTTGATAAAACACATTTTGAATGCGCGGGACCGCTTTGTTTGGGTATCGCAAACGACGATCCCTTCAGTTTAGCTGGACAGATTGGTAGCAAGTTTGGACTGGAGATTTTTCAGGAAGCCCGCGCAAACAGGCGCATTTATGAGGTGCTTCCTACCTTAAGAAAAGGTAGCTGTAATTATATCATTTTCGCACCTATGAGTGATCTAGACTTTGACCCTGATGTCTTGCTTATTACCGGTACTGCCAGGCAGGCTGAAATAGTTCTGCGTTCTTATACCTATTCAACCGGCGAAATGTATGTGAGTAAAACGACACCTGTTATCGGCTGTGCCTGGACATTTGTCTATCCATACATTTCAGGTCAACTGAATTATGTCGTTGAAGGAGTATGTTTCGGCCATATTGCTCGCGATGTGGCAAAGATGGGATACGTCACCGTGTCTATACCATTTACTCTGATCAAACTTATGATGGATAATTTGCGAGAAATGACCTGGGTGCTCCCTTCATATACAGATGGCCGCGATGCGTATAATAAGCGCTTTAAGGAAGTTACCAGCGGCAGATTGCTCTCAGGAAGAGATGAATGACCGGTTAACGGCTTATACGTTCATCCCACCGTCGACCATGAATATGCTGCCGGTAGAAAAGCTGCTTTGGTCGGAAGCGAGAAAAACAACCATTTTCGCTATTTCGTCAGCATCGCCGTGTCGACCCAGTGGAATGATACCGTTAAGGAATTCAGTACCGTCCTGCCCGACCACCTCAGTAAGGCTTTCTTCTATCTTCGACTGAAAAGAGTTATCAATGGGACCTGGCGCCAGAACATTTACCCGGATGTTCCGGCTGGCCACTTCCTTGGCAACCGTACGCATTAATCCTATAAGCGCGTGCTTCGATGTCGCGTAAGCGCAGACGCCCGGATCGGCCGTTACACCCATAATGCTGGAGGTAATAATAATGCTGCCGTTATCATTCATTTCAGGTAAACTGTATTTGCAGGCGAGAAATGAACCACGGACATTGATAGCCATAACAGCGTCAAAGACATCCTCGGGATATTCGGTAATCGGTCTGACGATTCCACTGATTCCTGCATGACTGAAAAGCACGTCTATTTTCCCCCATCTAGCGACAGTTTGGTTGACATATTCCTGTGTCTCCTGCGCGTCAGCCACGTTCGCCTTGAACGTACCTAACACATCGGGGCTTGCATTTAAGGTTTGAGCCACACAGGCTAACTTCTCTTCGTTACGGTCAACCAGCATAACTCTGGTGCCTTCTTTTAAGAGAAGAGCGGCACTCGCCAAACCAATACTTCCCGCTCCTCCGGTGATGATGCATATTTTGCCGTTCATAATCCCCATTATCTGTACCCTTTTCTTATATTAAGTTATATCGCCTCATTCGCAGTGGTAACACCGATATTTTTTCCGCAAATCAAGCAGGACTAGGTGCCCAGTTACATTATAGACCTGATGATAGCATTATATGCAATAAGTATGATGTGTATGCATATAGTAATAAAAAAAGATATAATTTGAAAACAAATACAGGAAATCTTAATATTCTTGACAACGCTATAATAACTCTATAGAATAGGCCTATAATAGGGTTTTAATCGGGATATTACCCAAAGAGTTTCAATTTACGGAATTGTCAGCGCTCGTTCTATTGACACTGATTTGATAAGTACCAAATTTCTTACGCTTGACGTATCTTGGCATTATGAATACCTAAACAACTCTGTATAAAGGCTTCAAATTTAGATGGATGACTCTGTTCTCCTTTTAGACAAGGTTTGTAAGAGTTTCGGGGGGCTTAATGTTCTAGTAGACCTCGATATAAGTGTTGGAAAAGAAGAGATGTTGGGGCTTATTGGCCCCAATGGTGCAGGCAAATCAACCGTGTTCAACGTCATCACATCGATTTACAAACCCGAGCGTGGTGATGTTTACTTTTTGGGAAAGAAAATCACAGGACTAGCTCCCCATAGAGTATGCCACCTCGGTATATCAAGAACGTATCAACTCGTCAAGGCCTTTTTGAAGATGACCGCATTAGAAAATGCAATGGTGGCCTCCGTTTATGGCGGCAAACACGAGAGGCAAAAAGCCAATGAGAGGGCTTTGGAAGCCCTGGAACTCGTCGAGTTGTCCGAGAAAAAGGACATACTGTCAACCCACTTAACCCTTTCTGACCGGCGCATGCTGGAGATAGCGATGGCGTTGGCTTCAATGCCAGAACTTACGCTGCTGGATGAGCCTATGGCCGGCCTTAATTCCGTTGAGATACAGCGGTTACTTCAGGTTATAAAACGGGTAAGGAATGAACGAAAATTATCTATTATATGGATCGAGCATAAGGTAGATGCCATACTTGAATTCTGCGATCGAGTTGTGGTTCTGGACTATGGCATAAAGATTGCCGATGGTAAACCGGATGAAGTAGCTTGTGATCCTAAAGTTATAGAGGCGTATCTTGGCGAACCAGTTGCTTGAAGTTAAAAATTTGGAAGTTTACTACGGCGATATCCAGGTCCTGTGGGATGTATCCCTTCAGGTAGAGGAAGGCAGTATCGTCGCAATGGTAGGAGCCAACGGGGCTGGAAAGACAACCCTCCTGAAGACTATTTCAGGACTGCTCCGTGCGGAAAAAGGGGAGATTCTTTTCTCGGGAGAGCGCCTGCACAATCTTAAAGCTCAGCAGATAGTGGATCGGGGTGTCGTCCATGTTCCAGAGGGGCGGCGGCTCTTTGCCAGCCTTACCGTTGTAGAGAACCTGAGACTCGGCGCCTATCTTCCGAGAGCCCAGGCACTCTTTAACGAATCTTTAGAACGTGTTTTTAGTCTTTTTCCCGTACTGAAAAATCGAAAAGACCAAAAAGCCGGCACGTTGAGTGGCGGTGAACAGCAGATGCTGGCTATCGGCAGGGCTCTCATGGCCCATCCGAAACTCATTATGCTTGATGAACCTTCTCTTGGTCTCAGTCCAATTCTTGTAAAGACGATTTTTGAGCTCATTAACGTACTGAACGAACAAAAAGCGACGATATTACTTGTGGAACAAAATGTGAATCAGGCCTTGAAGATTGCTCATCAGGCATATGTTTTGAAGACCGGTAAAATAGTCATGTGTGGCAAAGGATGCGACCTTCTGGAGGACGAGGAGGTCTGTAAAGCTTACATAGGCGAGCGTGCAGGTAATCGATAATGGGTGACCTCGGACTTATTGCTCAGGTTGTGGTCAACGGCATCCTTTTCGGAAGCATGTATGGCATAGCCGCCATCGGACTTAGCCTGATCTTCGGCACCATGCGGATTGTCTTTATCGCACAGGGATCGGTCATTGTCCTTACCGCCTATTTCTGTTTTTGGTTTTTCAGCCTGCTGGGTATCGACCCATATTTGTCTCTGATTCCTGTTTTACTGATTTCTTTGCTGCTCGGCGCAGCATTTTATTATGGCCTTTTCAGGGAGTCAGCCGCTTTAAAGGACAGGATCGGTTCCCTTTTAATCGCTGTGGGATTGATGTTCTTTTTGGAAAATTTCATGACCGTGGTCTGGACCCCTAATCCCAGGGCAGTGGTGACCTCATACGGGTTCTTAACGTTCAACATCTTCGGAATACAACTCACCCTTACCCGGCTGATTGGATTATTGCTGGCTGTTCTGGCGGCCGTAGCTGTCTCCATGTTTTTAAAAAAGACGTTAATTGGTACAGCCGTAAGGGCCACTTCAGAGGACGTAGAAGCCAGCACCCTGATGGGAATAAACCCTGACTGGGTCAATGTTGTAACCTTCGCTATCGGCATCGGGCTGGCGGGTATAGCCGGAGTCACCCTGGCGACAACCTATTCCTTTGACCCTGTTTATGGTTTTGAATTTGCTCTTAAAGCGCTGATAGCCTTAACACTGGGGGGTATCGGCAGAGTGTACGCGGCTCTGTGGGGCGGAATTATCCTTGGGCTCATTGAGCTCCTGGGTACCTTTTTTGTGGGCGCCGGATGGGCCCAAGGCATAGTGTTCATGGTATTCTTGCTGGCTATGACCTTCAGGCCTTACGGCATCTTCGGGGGAGCCGGCGAGAAAGTGTAGGACCTTAAACAAAACATGAAAGATAAAATATATACATATTTAAAAAAAGATAAGAGAAATATATCTATAATTATTATTGCTCTTGTCGTAATAGTTTTTGGCGCGTTACCATTCTACAGTGATGCCGATTCTTTCTTCGCCTATTACCTGTTTCTTGTTTTCATATATATCATTCTCGCCCAGGGATGGAACCTTATAGCGGGATACACGGGGCAGATTAGCCTGGGCACACATGCCTTCTTTGCCCTCGGGGCTTACACAACTGCCATACTCTGGCTCCATGATGTAACCAAAACATGGTATTACTTTGACCCGCTGGTCATGATCATCAGCGGGGTCGTTCCCGCGATTTTCGCTATTATAATCGGAATTCCGCTGCTATCCCGGCTCCGGGGCGATTACTTTTCTTTCGGCACCCTGGCGGCAGCCGAAGTTCTCAGGATATTGATTCTGAGGGGCGGCAAATTTACAGAAGGGGCTATGGGTTTGCGTCTTCCGGCCGAAGGCTTTACAGATATGGGGATATATTACTGGACCGCCCTTTTTCTGGCCCTCTTGGCGACCGCCATGGTATATTTCCTGATCAGGTCCAGAATCGGGCTGGCTCTCCGGGCCCTCAGTGAAGATGAGTTGTCAGCTGCCTCACACGGCATTAATATCCTGCAGTACAAGGTCCTGGCTTTTGCCATCGGGTCTTTTATAATGGGGCTTTGCGGCAGCTTGTTTGCTTATTACCTGTTTATTGTCAGCCCTCCGGCTGTGATGAACCTTAACTGGATGTTCCTCCCTATTCTTATATGCGTACTGGGGGGCAACGGGACGATTTTAGGCCCCATCATCGGCGCTTTTGTGGTGGGGGCGCTTTTTACCTACGGCGATGTCTACGTGGGGCAGATACACCCGATGCTGTCAGGTATAATTATCATCCTCGTTATGAAGTTTATGCCTACAGGCATCATGGGGCTTAAGGACAGGATATCACCTCACCGCTAGTTAATATTAGCGGTACTTTCACATCAGCCAGCTAAAAGTTTACCCCCGGCTTTCCCGATTTTTAGTAATTGCCGGGGGCAAACCTAAGGTTCATACCATAAGGATTAAATCTAGATGCCTGTTTTTACCGCTCATCCCAGGGCGGCATCAACTTGAGGGTCCACACGTCCGGAGATATGGGGAAAACCGGCATGCGTTCTCCACCCATCCACTGCAGTGCCACCGCCGGGAATTCAGCCAGTCCATCGGTGTTGAAGGCAAGGTCGCCTTCGGTAGTATCTTTAGCCACGAATGTACCACTGTAATAGACATCCCTGACTTTGGTTGAGTCAAGCGAACCGGCCGCCTCGATAGCCTGGGCGAGAGCCTGGACAAGGGAGTAGAAGTTCCCGATGGTGACCGAGTACTTCGTCGGGCCAAATTCGGCTCGATACTTGTCACCAAGCTCCTTTGACCCTGGAGCCCCCAAAGCCTCGGCCCAGTGCCCGTCACTGACAATGTAATCAGCTTCTGCGCCCAGGGCTTCACCGAACTCGATGGGCCAGAACCCTTTCGCGCCCCAGATATACTTCAGATTATAGTTATTCTCTTTTATCTGGCGTATTAGCGTCATGCCGTCGGTCGAACTAATCAAAGTGATTAACCCGTCAACATCAGCCGCCCTCATTCTGAGAATGGACGAGGAGAAGTCCTTCGTTCCCTCAATAAATGGCTCGTACAGGGCCAGATTGTAACCATATGCCTCCAGGGTTGCCTTAGCTCCCTCTCCAAAGCCATGGCCATCCGGGTTGTCCCCGACCAGGACGCAGAAATTCTCCGGTCTCTGGTCTGCAGGAATTGCATCCAGACACCCCGCTGCGCTGCCCGCCAGCTTGGCAATAGAAAAGAACGAGTCTGCAACCCACGTGAAGTGATTCTCCGCAAACATCTCCGGGAAGAAAGTGGTGGTGATAAAGAGCTTCTTATACTTCTCAGCCACGGCGCCACCGGAAGTGTTTCCTGGAGTGTTGACAGTGCCCAGGACAAAGTCTACCTTTTCCAGCTTGATGAGTTTTTCCGCGGCTGCCGCCGCACCATCAACCGCACTCTTATCATCCACCACGATAAGTCTCATAGGCAGACTTTTACCGAGCTCCTCTACGTATACACCACCTGCCGCATTGATGTCATCAACCGCCTGCTGATACGCCCACCTGTGCTCATTACCCACCATAGCCTCAATACCAGTCATGGAATTGATGGCACCCAGAAGTATCTCTTCAGGTCCAGTTGCTGGTGCCGGGGTGGGGGCAGGTGCCGGGGCCGGGGCAGGTTCCTGAGCTGGCTCAGCACAACCGCTAAGTACCAGCCCGCTTATTAAAACTAAGGACAGGATAATAAATGCCAGTTTTTTCATCATTAGTATCTACCTCCTTCATCTATTATAAATTCACTATTAAGCTATTACCCCACATCATTTTTTTCATCATGTCATAATTATTTCTCCTTACGCATGAAAACTCACTTGAATGTATAAGAGCTGTTCAACATAGCTATTGCCGGACTATTTTCAATCGAATCTCGACAATTCGTTATAACGCATGTTAACACCAAAAAAATTACGTTGTCAACATATTCCGCAAATGAATCTCTCTTTACTATATCATAACGCACGAGTACATCAATAAGTACTGGACTATAGATTGGGATTTCTTATTATAAAACATACGAGCACTTTTTATCAAGAGATACAAGATATGCCTGCGAAATTATATCGAATGGACAATTACCTTGCAGTATGACCATAATATAATCAGGTGAGTATTATATAATTAAATATATTTACGTTTGAAGAGAGGAGTATTTCAATGGCAGAAAAAAATTACCAGAAAAACCTAGTAAACGTACCCAAATACGAAGTAGGCGAGGGTAAAGAGATTAAGGGGCGGCAAAACCCTACTATGACTTACATGAGCGATGACCTTGTGCCCGGGAGCAACACATACATCGAAATAGGCTGGATATACGAGATGCCGGAACCTAACCCTCATATAGACAGGCATACTCATGATTATAATGAGCTGGTGTTACACATTGGTGCCGATCCTGAAAATCCAGAGGATTTAGGCGCTGAGATTGAGTTTGTTGTTGGTGATGATAAAATAATTATTGACAAGACTTCGGCGCTTTTTATACCTAAGGGGGTTACACACGGGCCATTAACCTGGAAGAAGGTGAATAAGCCTCATATTCAAATGGTGGTCATGCCCGGAGCTGGCACCCTGAAAGAATCAAATCCGGCGGGATATATACCTACCTAAAGCGGTGACAGATGTATACGTAGAAGTAACGGGCAATGCTAGAGAATAAAGGGATATTTGTAGTATTAGCATAGTCTGATAGGTAATTTGCCTGGAAAGGTGAATGTACCTGATGATATCGGAGAACTCACTAACCATATTCACCGGCGAGGTATACAATAATGAGTACAACAATATTTCCCGGACGTTACATACAGGGCTATGGTGCTATCAGGAGACTAGGACCCGAAATTGCCAGATTGGGCAAGGTTGCCTTTATACTATGCAGCAATACCGTTTATGGCAAGATTCTCCCCGCTTCTAGAGAGGATATTGCCGAATATGCGCAGGTGTTCCCTGAGAGATTCCAAGGTGAATGCTGCGATGATGAGATAAACAGAATAATAGAATTAGCTGGTAAAACAAACTGCGAGGTGGTTGTCGGCATGGGCGGAGGCAAGGTGATAGATACTGCCAAAGCGGTGGCAAACAGGTTGCGGATATCCCTGATTATTGTTCCTACCATAGCTTCCAGCGATGCACCTTGCAGTGCGGTATCTGTGATTTATACTCCGGATGGAGTATACGATAGACCCATGGAGCATCCACGTAATCCTGATGCAGTACTGGTGGATACGAAGATAATTGCCGAATCCCCGGTGAGATTCTTAGTTGCCGGTATGGGAGATGCTTTGTCCACGCGGTTTGAGGCCGAGTCATGTCAGGCGAAATACGCCCCTAATATGACTTCTTCAGATGATATAGGTTCAATGACTGCCTATTCCCTGGCTCAACTCTGTTATCATGTAGTTATGGAGTATGGCCTGGCCGCTAAAAGAGCTTGCGAGACACATTCTGTTATACCAGCCCTGGAACATATTGTTGAAGCGAATACCCTTTTGAGCGGGCTGGGTTTTGAGAGTTGTGGTCTGGCGGGGGCGCATGGTATCCAGATAGGGTTTACGGCTCTCAAAGAAACTGAAAATTACTTGCATGGCGAAATAGTCGCCTTCGGAACGCAAGCATCACTGTTTCTGACAGACAGAAAAAAGGAAATTATCGATGAGGTTTATTCTTTTTGTGAATCAGTGGGATTGCCGACAACGTTAGCCGAAATAGGGCTACCGAATGTCTCGGATTCGGCTCTGGCGAAAGTTGCCGAGGTTACCATGGATAAGGATAACCCGGTACACAACGAACTGATACCAGTTAGCCAAGAAGTAATTATTTCTGCAATAAAGGCGGCTGACCACACGGGCAGACTGCGAAAGAGGGAGACAGCAGGACAAGCGTAAGCTTATCCGCTTTTATACGCTACAGGCTATACTGGCTATATTAATCGTATTGTATTACCCAGCGCCCGACGACTTTCCTGGCAAGTATTGCCTCCCGCACCTCATCAAGGTCATCCAGCGTAATCAACCTGGTAATCAGTTTATCGGTCTTCAAGATCCCGGTGTTCATAACCTCCATCAGAATGGGCAGGTCTTCCGTAGGATGAGTCTCTCCGTACAGGGTGCCTCTTATCGTCTTGGCATGCAGCGGCGCGTAAAACATGGGAATACCAGTTGTCGAATCGATAGAGGTTATGCCGATAGCCACAACCATCCCGGCGGCGCGTAATGCATACCATGCCTGTACCTGGGCTCCAGGGTCGCCGGTGGCCTCAATGGCAAACTCCAGGCCTTCTCCGTCCGTGAGGCCTTTGATTATAGGAATCGGGTCATCTTTACTGGAATCAATAAAGTGGGTAGCCCCAAACTCCATAGCAATATCTCTTTTAGATTCTTCGAGGTCGACAGCGACTACCGGGTTACAGTTGCGCAGCGCCGCGAAGCGGATGGCATTCAACCCGATGCCGCCACAACCCCATATGCCTATCGAGTTGCCTTCGCGGGCCTGTGCCACGTTGACGACACTACCCCAACCCGTAGCCACCGAGCAACCGAGCTGGGAAAGCTGCTCAGCGGGCAGCTTGATATGTTCGGGCACTTTAATTGCACCGATCTCAGGCATGATGCTATGGGTAGCAAAGCCGGCAACAAAACTGCCCAGTCCAACCCTCTTGCCATTCTTATCCGTCAACCGTGACGTGCCGTCGAGTAGATTACCTTCCTGGAAGAATTTGGCGCTTGTCTCACAGAGATTGGGACGTCCCCTCCGGCACTGGAAGCAGTGCCCACAGGGCACCATCCAGCAGCCGATGACACGGTCGCCCGGCTTCAGCTTCGTAACGCCCGGCCCCACTTTCTCCACCACGGCACAGGCTTCATGACCGGGAACCATCGGTACATCCTGCGGTATGTAGCCCAGCCATAAAGACGCGTCGGAGTGGCAGAACCCGCAGGCCAGCATCTTTACCTGCACCTCTTTTTCACGGGGCTCAGCAAGCTCTAATTCTTCGATTTCCATCGGTACACCATATTCTCGCAGAACGGCGGCTCTTATCTTCATCTTTACTCCTCTACACAGTTTATTTATTTTTTTAACTGATCAATTACCGTATTATTTATACACCTTCCTGTTTTACAGTGCAAGAAAAATATAACTGCAATTATTGCGGTAGCGACGACAAAGAATGGTAGTGCCCTTGATTAAATTGATTAGCGAAATGTGCTACTCCCGGTTAGTCAAGAAGTATTTGAAAGAGTCGGCTGGCCAAATACTTTCATCATCACCTTGGTCATGTCGATACCCCACAACATGATAAGCTAGATTGTGCAGACCTATCCTCGCCACTTACCGAACGATATTCGATATAGTAAATAGTCCCACGAGTTGCCTAATAGGTTGCCAAGCCGAATCATCCGGAGCATTAAGTGAATGAATTCTGTCTTTTCAACACCGTATGTCTGATGCAACTTTCGGACAGCCTCGGGGTCAGGATGAGCATCGGATTCAGCCCAGTGCTGCGCATAAATTACGGCCACAGCGTCCTCCACTGGGCAGTTATCAACATCTCTTGATAGTAGCCGGCTAATCTCTTCTGGAGTAAGCCCACTTTTCAACGCTTGCTTAGTATGGAAGTAGGAACAATACCGGCAGCCGTCTACTGCGGTGACAGCCAGCATGAGCCTTTCCCGGAAGGCAGGTGATATCAATCCCTTATTGGTTACTTCCTTCAATCGCTTCCTGTTTCTGATTGGAAACCACAAGTCGCTAAATAATTCTTTTATGTTCCTATACGTTCTTTTATTAAATTTCATGAATGGTACTACCGAGCCCATGTGATTACTCGCGATAATATAAGCTAAGTCATAGTCTCTCTTAAAGCAGCCTTAATTTTATCACGGCTGGGCAGAGCATATTGTTCCATAGGCGGACTATATGGGATTGGTACATCAAGGCCGCATACCCGCTTTGGAGAGGACTTTAAACGTCTAAAAATTCGCTCATCCTCGACCACCAGTGCAGTGATTTCGGCGGCTGCCCCGCATGTAATACAGGCTTCATCGACCACCACCAGTCTGCCCGTCTTCACCACTGAAGCCTTGATAGTTTCCCTATCCAGAGGGATAAGCGTACATGGGTCAATTACCTCGATCGATATCCCCTCTAGCTTCATCTCTTCAGCCACAGTCAGAGTCTCGTGCACCATGTTGGCCAGGGCTACAACAGTTACATCGGCTCCTTCCCGCCTGATTACAGCCTGACCAAAAGGAATAGTATATTCATCCTCCGGTACTTCTCCCTCTATTTCTTCTAGAGCCGTGTGCTCAAAGCAGATAACCGGATTATTATCCCTAATGGCAGTCTTCATCAGTCCCTTTATATCATATGGGGTGGCTGGCAGAATAATTTTCAGGCCAGGAACATTCATATACATTGAGTAAGGGCTGATTGAATGCTGGGCGGCGAATGATTTGCTGGCACCTACGGTCATGCGATATACGATTGGGAACCTAGCCTGCCCGCCGAACATATAAGTTATTTTAGCCGCCTGGTTGACGAACTGGTCCATGGCTACGAAGCCAAAAGTGGCCATTCTTACATTAACCACAGGCCTGAAACCTGAACCAGCCAGACCTATAGCCGCCCCGACAAAAGATGACTCGGAAATAGGGGTTTGCCTTATCCTGGCTTCGCCGAATTCCTTTCTCAAGTCGGGCGGAACATCTGTGGAGAGGTGGACGGTCTTTTCGTCCCGGCGGAACTCCTCCAGCAGGGCCTCCGATGCTGCTTGCTCATAGCTTATCTTTCTCATCTTTCAATACCTCGTGTTCTATCATTTCACTCAGGAAGAATAAACATCCTCAAGGGCATCTTCGGGCGCGGGGAGGGGACTGGCCAGAGCGTAGCTGACCGCATTCTCAATCTGTTGCATTACCTGAGTGTTAATCTCCTCAAGTATCTGCCTTGATACAATGCCGTCCTCCAGCAGTATCCGCTCTAAACCAGCTATAGGACATTTTTCCTTCCAGGCTTCGAGTTCTTCGACCGGGCGGAGGTCTGGCATGCCGGGCGCTTCGAAGTGACCGCGCCATCTGTAGGTCATGAACTCCAGAAAAACAGGCCCTCCCCCAGCCCTGACCCCGGCTACCGCCTTCTTAGTTGCCTCATAAACGGCGACCACATCGTTGCCATCAACGACGACACCGGGTATGCCGTACCCGCCGGTGGCTCTCTCTGAAACATGCTCCAGACCCGTGGCGTACTGCACCGGCGTGTTCACACCATAAAGATTGTTCTCACAGGCGAAGATGAGCGGCAGCTTCCATATCGAGGCCAAGTTTAATACTTCATGAAACTCGCCCTCGTTGGTGGCACCGTCACCAAAAAACAATACCACCACTCTGTCGCCACCCTCCAGCTGCGCCGCCAGCGCCGCACCCGCTGCAATGGGCAAGCCACCGGCGACAATCCCGTTGGCCCCCAGCATACCGATGTTGAAATCAGCGATATGCATCGAGCCGCCTTTCCCCTTGCAGTAGCCGGTTTTCCGACCATATATCTCCGCCATCATGCGGTTTAGGTCTGCACCTTTGGCGATGCAGTGCCCGTGTCCTCTATGATTGCTGATAATGCGGTCATCCAATTGCAGATTGGTACAGACACCAGTAGCCACTGCCTCCTGACCAATATAGGAGTGTACTATACCCGGGATAGCCCCGCTGTGGTAATCTACAACTACTCTTTCCTCAAAGCGACGGATAGCCAACATTACCTGATACAAATGGACCAGTTCCTCTCTCTTGTTTTTCATTCGCGATTTCATGCTTTTAGCCTTCTTTCTCATCAGCTATGACAGTCCTATAATACTATATTAGCGCCCCCTTAGGGTAAAAAGAGCCCTTTGATTAACATTATAACTATACTAATTATTGGAGGTCAGGTCACACAGCTCGTTGAAAGGAAGTACCCCGAAGGAGTATGCTGAAACAGCGATCGGACTCTAGACAGTGGTGCTACTAATTCCGGGGTAAGGTCAAGACGAACCAGATTTACCAATTACCACCAAGATAAAAAACCATAGGTATCTGCAACACAAATTGGCTGATTGTTCATTCAACGCCTTTTTCCTATATAATGCTAGTATAACGGTGCCGAATGTCTGAGCCATAAAAGCTTGCTTCAAGAGGGAGAGATTCCAGGTGGGGTTAGTGATGGCAAGTGGGAAATAGAGTGTAGTAAATCGTCAGGGACGGCGAAGAAAGGATTTCTATGAAAGATAAACATTAACCAGTTACTCTTTTACTCCAATAATTTGTATTACCAATCCCCTATTGAGCATTAGCAAATATGCAAGGTATCGAGGTTTCCTTAAATGTAGGTATATGGCAACAAAGTACAAACAATACGTATCTGCAATTCATAAATATAGGCTGGAAGCAAAGGAGGCCAGTAAATGTATGGGTGGCGTACTAGGTTGGGAATAATAACACCTTCCTCAAATATAGTAACTGAACCCGAATTTAGGTTAATGACACCAGAGGGAGTATCCTGCCACTACCAGAAATTTGCTTTTACTGGGGGTGGTGTTGAAGCTCTCAAGAAGTTAGAGCAGCTGGTTCCAGATGCAACTGAGTTGATTTCTCACGCTCGCCCCTCGGTAGTAGCCATGTGCTGCACTGGTGGTAGCTTTGCTGGCGGGTACGGCTATGATCAAATGTTGATACAGAAGATGAAAGAGAAAAACGGCAATGTGCCAACAACCACAAGCTCTACCTCAATGATAGAGGCCTTTAACAAGTTGGGAATAAAGAAAGTATCCTTGGCAGTGCCCTATCTTGAAGAGGTAGCCATGGCAGAGAAGAAATTTGTCGAGGACCATGGGATACAAGTTCTGAATGTAAAATGGCTCAATTTGCAAGACGCGATTGAAATCGCTACCGTACCCAAGGAAACAGTATATAGCTTGGCCAGTGAGGTTAATGAACCAGAGAGCGAAGCTATTTTCATCAGTTGCATTGCTTTGCACACCATAGAAGTCATTGAGAAACTAGAGTATGATTTGCAAAAGCCGGTTATCTCCAGCAATCAGGCGACCATGTGGCATCTATTGAGGCTGGCTAATGTAAACGAGAAGATTGAGGGTTACGGGCAACTTCTGTCAAGGCATTAGGCGAAAATACTCAAAATAGAAAGAGGGCTTTCGCTTTCGTTAAAGTCCCCGAAAAGTGACAGCGCTTAATTATTTTTGTATTTGGTGTTAGTTTTTGTATTTTACTGCTCCTTATGGTGAAGGCGTAACATCCAGACTTCTTATTAAATCGCGGATTAAAAAGGTTCCTTGAAAGACCTTACGTAATACCCCTAATCCGGATTAGCCGGCAGCCGTTCCGCAATGCCCAGTTGTGTGAACAGCTTGAGCGTGTCCGCCACGTCCCAGTGCTCCGCAATCATCCCGTTCTCAACGCGGAAGATATCAACGACATCAAAGTTCAAGCGGTTACCGGTGGGTGGCTGTCCGAGCCATGTGCCGCTGGTATGGGTGGCCGTGGTGGTGCTGTAAACCATCACGATATCACCCTCGGCGGCGATTTTCCTGACGGTGTACCGGAAATCCGGCAGGGCTTTGAAGGTGTTTACGAAAAACTCCCGGAACCCTGCTTTACCCTGCGGTACGTCCTCGTTATGCTGTATGTAATCGTCCCGCATATAATCATCCAGCCGGCTGAGATCTTGCCGGATGAACACATCGGTGCAGAACGTCTCAACTATTTTGTGGTTATTTGGTGTCATGGGGCCTCCTGAATTTTCCTAGCTTTTTGTTGCAGGTGACCTATGTAGAGGCCATGCCGCCGTCCACTGGCATGGCGTGCCCGGTGATGAACGAAGCCTCGTCCGAGCAGAGCCAGACGACGGCCTCGCCCATGTCCTCCGGAGTGGCCAGCCGTTTCATCGGGATTATATCGAGCATGTGCCCCCCTTCGTCCGGCATGGAACTCGTAAGGTTATCGAACAGCTTGGTACGTTCCGTGGGGCCTGGCAGGATAACGTTCACCCGGATGCCTAAAGTGGCGCATTCCAGCGCCGCCGTCTTGGTGAGGCTGATTAAGCCGCTCTTGCTGGCGGAGTAGGCGCAGAATCCCGGCACCGGTTTCAGCGCGCCGACCGAGGAAGTATTGACGATAGCCCCGTAGCCTTGCTTGGTCATCTGCCGTATCTCGTACTTCATGCAGAGAAAAACGCCTTTGAGGTTGATGTCCAGCGTGCGGTCCCATAACTCCTCAGGGCAATCGGCGATATTCGCGATGGGTACGCGTTTGACGTCCGGGCCGATACCGGCATTGTTGAATGCGAAATCGAGTCGCCCATACGTATCCACGCACGCCCTGACCAGGGACTCGACTTCGTCTGCCCGTGAAACGTCGCACTTTACAAATGTGGCTTTACCCCTGGCAGATTCGATTAGATTAACCGTTTCTTCGCCGCCGCGGATGTTGGCATCCGTGGATACGATAACGCTGGCGCCATAACGGGCGAAAATCTGGGCGGCCCCCCGGCCGATCCCGGAAGCCGCCCCGGTCACCAACGCCACTTTATTTTCAAATTTGCGGGTCATGATTTCACCTCAAATATAAACAATCGCATATGATTGTACTCTTTTCAGTTATTAGTAATCAATTTCTCGTCTTGCAGGTTCTCTATCGCAGAGACTTTGGACTAAATATATACCTCAGCACTAAATATACACGAACACTGCTTACTCTTAATAACGAAGACGGCTTTCTACAATTTCGGCAATATCTCTCAGCTTTACTCCGTCTCCTTTAAGTTGAATAGCTTCCTGAAACATCAAGAAGCAGAATGGGCAGGCAGTAGCTAATGTTTGGGGATTAGCCATAAGACCTTCTTCCAGTCTGGTCAGGTGTATCTTATCTCCCTCTTCTTGCTCTCTCCATACGCTGCCCCCTCCAGCACCACAACAGAAGCTATTCCTGCGATTACGTGGAAATTCGACGACGCATCCTGATATCCGGCTCAGTATCTGACGGGGTTCTTCATAGATATTGTTATACCGTCCCAGATAACAGGGGTCATGGTATATAACTCTCTCTGGCTCCCGCCAGGATTCCTGTAACTGTATTTTATCGTCCTTTAGCAAGCTATTTATTAATTGAGTATGATGGACTACCGTGAAATTACCTCCGTACTGAGGATATTCGTTTTTCAGCGTGTTATAACAGTGAGGGCAATGAGTAAGAATGAAATCGAAGTTGAATTCATTTATTTTACTGATGTTTTCTTCGGCTAATTTCTGAAACAAGCCTTCATCTCCAAGCCTTCTGACAAAATCACCACAACATTTTTCTCCCGTACCAAGCATGGCGAATTTTAGTCCGGCCGCCTTCAGTATCTTCACCATAGCCTGTGCGGTTTCTTTTACCCTCTCATCGAAAGCAGCGACACAACCCAGCCAGTATATACAGTCGTACTTATCCTCTTTATTAGCTTCCTCTACGCCTGTGTTCTTTGCCCTGTTGTTCCACCGTATGCCCCAGGGATTGAAGTCCCGCGCCACTCTCTCAAGTGCTCTTTGATGCCCCTTATCGAATATCCCTTCGTAAACGAGTCTCCTTCTCAGTTCGATGATTATGCCGGGCTGGTCGTTACATACGGGACAGACATCGGTACAGGCCCCGCAGGTAGTACAGGCCCATATCCCGTCTTTATCTATCACTTTTCCGAGCAATGCATCATCAGTGCGGGTAGCAGAAACCGGTGTAGGTCCGGCAAGCAAATCAGCACTGACCCTCAGCAGATGCCGCTTGATTTCCCGGACTACTTCTTTAGGATTAAGCAGTTTGTTTGAAAGGTAAGCCGGGCAGACTTCCTGGCAGCGGCCGCAGACAACACAGGAATAACATTCAAGGATTTGTTTCCGGGTAAGGTCCCGTATGCCCGCGACACCGAAGGCATCGGTGACTTGAAAATCGACGGGGCTAAGAGCGCCAAGCGGAGTTGAGGGACGCAATAAGATATTAAACGGCGCAGCTATTATATGCAGGTACCTGGAGTAGGCGATATAGACCAGGACAAACAGGACGGTAGCCCAATGCGCCCAGAAAAAGCCGATATTGGCATTCTGTACTGAGTTTAAATCAGCGCCAATGAACAACTGGCTTAATGCCGAGCTTATGATGGGTGTTGCGAATCCCAGGCCAGAAGGCGGATAACCCAGAGCGATACCTGTGGCCTGCTTGAACAGGTGAGTCAGCGGGTGTATGCAAACGGTAATGAGAATAACCATGGCTTCGACCGTCTGCTCTCCCTTTAGCCTCGGTGGTCTGATAATATATCTGCGTATGATGCCCCATAAAGCTGCTATAACAACAAAGGGAGCAGCAATGTCCATTACCCATGCATAATAGTAGAAGAAGCCGGTATTCTCCAGGGTCCCGGATATGCCTAAGCCCGCACCGATGATGATGAAGATGAAGTAATAAAAAACAAATACGAAAAAGCCCCAGGCCATTAAGATATGCCCCACGCCGGCAAAATCTCTGATTGAGATGGTCCTGAACTGGCACCACTGCGCCACGACATGAAACAGGCTGGTCAACATTCTCCTTGGAACATGAGCGAACTCACCCCAGCTACGGCCCAGCAGCAGATAACGCCAGAGCCTGTACGTCCTGCCCAGAAAGAGCGCTAGAGCAATGATGGACAGCCCCCAGAAAATAGCGTAGCCCGGTATAACCCAGTAATTCAGGCTAACCGGCAACACGATAGCCTCCATTGGACTTGTTGCCTGTCATTTCAAAAAATCTCTAAGCTGAGAATAAATTTTCCTGGCTGCTTCTCCCGGAGTACCCTCAAATAGCTCCTTTTTACGTCCAAGCTCTCCTCTCATCATTTTCAGTCTTTCCTGCATCGAGAGAGCAGAAACATCGATACCGGTTTTGACCCGGGGGCGGGGCTGTGTAAAAAACAGGCGCTTTACCCTTTGACAGGTCTTCTGACCGTCTATATGTGCCCCGGAAAATTCAGCCTTTTTCTTCATGCCTTCTCTGTATGTCCTGCTGAAAGGCGCAACATACCTAGGTTCATTGATTCCTTCCTCGATACCCAGAACCGCAGGAAGCCGCAGCCTGTATGTTTCCCGTTGCCCTCTTGGCAGCCTTTTGTGAACAACGAGTTCTTCCTCGTTATCTACCTCGAGACCTATGATTCCCGTCGCTGAGGAGCAATCCAGAGAATGTGCTAAAGCCGATACCATAAAGCCGCCGCTGGTATCGCCGCTTCTGGTTCCGCAGAGAACCACGTCGAAGCCAATCTTATTCAACCCATCCTGGATAACCTGTGAAATTAACCAGGTGTCGGTATCTTCTAAATGTTCATTCCAGAGTCTTATCGCTCTATCCGCGCCATGCAGTAATGCGTCCTTGAGAATCGTGTCTCCCGTTTCAGGGGCAACGGTAACGGCTGTAACCTCACCGCCCAGTTTCTCCTTCAGCGTTAGGCCTTCTTCTAGGATAT
>Ga0315549_1000873_pt1 | contig 34140 bp, 29 predicted proteins | sample SalMarSW160200MG_FD_203101 | JGI IMG/M metagenome (GOLD analysis project Ga0315549, IMG submission 203101) | Salt marsh sediment microbial communities from the Plum Island Ecosystem LTER, Massachusetts, United States - Salt Marsh Sediment SW1601-200 ... | reverse complement strand
GCAGTTTTCACACTACTACTGCATAAGCCAACTCGTTATGCACCATTGGACTCTGCCGGTACCGAACAGCAAGGCCGAGTTAACCGGTATCTGACGTATCTGTCATCGGAACTGTACAATGGCGTTCAACTTGGTGAGCCATTCGAGCTTGTAATTATCGAACAGGGCGTGAACAAAACAATAGCGAACTGGTCGGCCGAATCCGAAGGTATTAGTTTTTACGCACCCGCGGTGCTTTTTATGCCGGGCAGTATTGTGTTAATGGGAACAGCTAATGTGAAAGGTGCTGAGTTTGTCGCAACTATTGTTATTGAGCCAATGATTGATGAGAAAGGACTCTTGAACCTGCATGTGGCCAAAATGAAGGTTGGGGCAATGAATATTACCCCTCTTGCTAAATTAGTCGCCGAGAAAATGTATCAGAGATGGCTTGAAGAGGTATCTGTTGATGCAGAGGACCTGCGAACGCAGATTACTGCGTCGCTACTCAGTGAACGGTCATTCGAGCCGGTATTTAAGGTCGATGATAGAAAAGTACGATTGGAAAAAATAGTCGTAACAAAGGGCAAGTTAACCGCACGATTGATTCCGGCTTCGTAACGTATTTCTAATATTGCATTGCGCGACAGATTACGCTCTACCAGGAGTTACTCAATAACAGGCTAATCGACCGTCCCCACAAATTCAAAAGGCCATGAGCTAATTTCTCATGGCCTTCTTGATTCTCTGTTTTTGTGGTTACTTTTATAAAGTTCTACGTCTACGAAGCCGGTTGGCAAGTCCGATACCGCTACAAAGAAGTAATAAAGTAGCAGGTTCTGGAATGCAAAGGGTATCCACAACAACGTAATCTACTGAAGGAGTGACCTGACACCAAGGGACACTGTTGATACTGAGGTTTATAGTTTCAGATGCCGGATTAGGACTTATGCGAAAGCCAATAATAGCTGACGCCCAGCCCTGTCCCGGATTGCTCTCGGGACCCAACAATTGTTCTACTGTGTACTCGATATCTTCAAGACCTTCAGGAATAACCGAAAACTCTACAAGAGTTCCTTTATAAGATAGCTCCAACCAAATTTCTTTATATGCCAAAGGATCTTCGTTGTTTGGAATTTGGAGCGATAGGTCAAGCGGACCGTAACATCCAGACCATCCATCAAAATTTCCATCCCAGTATGAATCCAACTCGTCAATTGTAATCATGGATTCACCATAGGGATTATCACCGTAGTCGGGCTTTGCTGGATTGGCATTTGTATAGAAATCAAAAACCTGCCAAGTGCTGCCTTCATCTCCCCTGTTCCATGACATTTTTGCTTCTGCTATATAAGCGGGCAGATAATCTGGATTTGTGTTAGACATTACGGTGTTGACCAAAACAATCAGCCAACATAATGCTGCAACAATTAGTATCCTTCTCATCTATCCTACCTCCTTTCTCTATTTTGTGTATTATATCTATCTTTATATTTATTTCAAACTCTTTTTTCCATTTTTTAAAATATTTTTTGATCCGTGTTTCCTGACTACGCAACCATTTATATGAAAAGATACAAATTGAAAGACACAACAGGAACTACATTGAGCAAATTGAAGGAGGACTTGTGAACGTAAACTGTTTATGTAACAATAGTTAGCGTTAATAGCTGTGAAAATGCCAATATTACATTTAAAGAACCGATAATATTACTAAAAATATATAGGTATTATAGGTATTAAACAATAATCTATAAAATGTGATGCTTAATAAGGTTAAAATTGGGATTTTTAACACAAAATGCTAATCTCGGCCTCTGATCCTCCGTCTCGCAGATACTCTGACATCACCCTACGTTTGTTTAGCTACTTAATAAGCATTACATGCATTCCGGATATGTTGTGATGTAGAATAGTATTACCTAACCTTATTGTGGGCCGCCAATCTCTTGATTACGGGTCAGTACGAAGATTGGATACACGGACAACCACCTCGATTGTTGGGAAAACTTTGCGAACGATAAAAATCTATCCGATCATCCTTAAGAATTTATAATATGCTACTGATATTGACGTATAGGCCATTATTAGCATTAAAAGAATGGTTTTCTGCTATATTTCGGAGCAAAAATTGTACAAATTCGTCGAAAAAGTTATTGCCCTTATCGTCTCTGACGATTAGTATAATGATTTTATCTATAAGGATTAATGGCTGCCAAAGCATAATTTTGGGCTAAAGAGGTGTATAATATACTTTTGATGGGACTAATGAACAGTGCAGCAGGTTAGACGAACAACTGATCTGCACGGCTATGTTGTTGAGCGGATGGCGGCTTGTAAATCGATGTTTCTGCTTCAGCGTCGCGAGACGAACGAGGCTTATGGTTGGATTTTAGTTTTGCAGCCTTGTCAAGAAAAGGACTTTTCGGAGGTGGTTGATGTAATGTAAGGACAGGCTACAAGCTCGTTTTATTTCGCATGCTTTTGAAGTGGAGACTATTTAGGTTTCCACTTTTTTTTCTCCGGCGCCGATTTTGGCGTCGAGTCGTAAAAAGATAAAAAAGGTGCTGGCTCAGAAAGATAAAAGAATATGAATCAGGAATTATTGAGAATTGTAGACAACATAGCGCGCGACAAGAATATCGATAAGGAGTCGATATTCACCGATCTCGAAGAGGCTATGGTCTCGGCAGTTAGAAAGCATTTTGGAGAACTGGATAGTGAAATAGTAGTGCATATTGACAGAAAAACGGGACAGGTCAGCACCTTTAAGGACAACGAACAAATAGATATCAAACAGCTCGGGCGTATTCCCGCTCAGACAGCCAAACAGGTAATGATTCAGAAAATAAAAGCAGATGAAAGAGAAAGTATCTACACCGAGTTTGTGCAGCGGAAAAACCAAATGATAAGCGGCTCAGTTGTTCGCTACGAAGGCGGTACCCTGATTATTAACCTGGACCGTTGGACCGAAGGCTTTATGCCAAAAAGCGAACAGATAACCGGCCAGACACATAGACCTGGTGAGAGAATTCGCTGCCTCATTCTCGATGTAAAAGAGTCCTTAAGCCAAGTCAAGATTATTCTCTCACGAACACATCCTGACTTTATTCGCAGATTGTTCGAGTCAGAAGTGCCGGAGATTACAGAGGGAATCATCGAAATACGAGTGCTCGCACGGGAAGCGGGCTATCGAACCAAGGTCGCAGTTGCCTCACTCGACGACAAAGTCGATCCCGTGGGGGCCTGCGTAGGTGTACGCGGCAGCAGAATTAAAAACATCGTTGATGAACTTGGTGGAGAAAAAATTGATATCGTCCGCTGGAACGACTCATCACAGGTACTTGTGACCAATGCCCTAATGCCGGCAAAGGTTAGTGAAATAGCCCTGTGTTTCGAGCTGGGCCGAGCAACAGTTGTTGTAGAAGAAGATCAGCTCAGCCTCGCTATCGGCAAGCACGGGCAAAACGTTCGGCTGGCAGCAAGACTGTCCGGTTGGGACATCGATATACTCACGCCTGATGAGTACAATCAGGGCATTGAACGGCTGGCAAATTGTGTTAAAAGTGTCGAAGGTGCCGATGAAATAATCGTTGATAAGTTGATAGCACTGGGTGTCATATCTGTGTTGGACCTGGATGACATAAGTGCAGAACCACTTATTAGTGAACTGAAGATAGAACCCGACCTGGCTGAGCGAATAGTCGAAGCAGCAAGCAAAGAGGCCAAAGCTCAAGCTACTGAGGCAGAACAAAAACAGGCGGAAAAGGAACTAGCTCAGCAGACAAACCAGATTAGCGATGAACTGGAAAGCTAAGGCTCGGAGGTTTTTTTGGCTGCTACAAGAGTTTACATATTGGCAAAAGAGTTGGGTGTAAAAAGCTCAGCTATCGTCAAGAAATGCCAGGGTGAAGGCCTGGACGTTAAGAATCATATGTCCGCGATCTCCGCCGGCTTGGCAGCTACCATTCGAGAATGGTTCAGCGAAGGAGAGAATATCACAACCGTCGAGAGAACCAAGAAGGTGGATTTGAAAAAGGTCCGACTCAAACCGAAGCGAAAAAAAGCAGCCAAAGCTAAGAAAACAGAGGTCGAGTCCTCTAAGATCGCTGAGCCCATAGAAACTTCACAGAAACAGCCTCTTGTTGCGGAAGCTGACAAAGGCGATCAGAAACCACTAACGGTAGTGGTTTTGGAACCTGGTAAGGAACCAGCCGAGGCTGAAGTAGCCTTAGAGCAACAGCAACCGCCAGAAGAAAAAATCGTCGTGAAACGCCAAAAAACCAAGCCAGAACCGATACTACCTGCTGGACCGATTCTTGAAAAGCCCAAGCCAGCAAAACTAAGTGGGCCAACTGTCATCCGAGTTGAGGCACCAGAACCCTTACGACGGCCGAAACCAAGGCCAAGACCCCGGTTCGACGCACCGGTTACCGAGCCGTTAATGTACAGCAAAGATGAGAACCAGGGACAAGCTCTTGATGCGGGTAAAGACAAAAAGCGATTCCTAAAAGGACAGAAAGACAGGACGCATGGGCGCCGGCGACAAGACGAAGAGGCTGAACCAACAAAGAAGTCAAGGTTTAGAAGCAAATGGCGGCAGAGAGATATTGAAGAAAGACAAGCAAGACTAAACGCCGCCGGTGGCGAGGGTCTTCGGTCAAGGCCAGCGAGAACGATCGCCACAAAAGCCAAACGTGACGCTGCTGTACGTGCCAGACCCCAAAAAGCCGTTGTGTACGAGCCAATCACAGTCAAAGACCTATCCGCTGCCCTGGCAGTCAAATCATCAAATATAGTCAGCAAACTGATGGAGCACCAGATTATGGCCACCGCCAACCAGATTATTAGCAACGACATTGCCGAACTGATTGCTCTAGAGTTTGATATGGAGCTGATAATCGAATACAAGAAATCAATTGAGGAGCAAATACGAGAAGAGTTCGAGAAGCGCGAGAGAAAATATCTCAAGAAACGAGCAGTGGTTGCTGCAATGCTTGGACATGTTGACCATGGCAAAACGAGCCTATTAGATAAGATTCGATCGACCCGCGTAGCTGCTGGAGAGGCTGGCGGTATCACACAGCATATTGGTGCCTCCCAGGTTAGCTGGGACACCAAGACGGTGACATTTATAGACACGCCGGGACACGAGGCTTTCACAGCAATGCGGGCAAGAGGCGCCAACATGACTGATGTGGTCGTTCTAACAGTCGCTGCTGATGATGGAGTGATGCCACAGACAGTCGAAGCCATAGCACACAGTAAAGCAGCAGGAGTGCCCATCATCGTAGCTCTAAATAAAATCGATTTGCCCGGCTGTGACATAAATCGCATTTATTCGCAGTTGGCTGAACATGACTTGACACCCACTGAATGGGGTGGAAATACGGAGTTAGTAAAGACCAGCGCAGTTACTGGTGAAGGCATAGATGATTTACTTGAATGTCTCGACTATGTAGCTGAACTACTCGAATTAAAAGCTGATGATACAATACCTGCAACAGGATGGGTCGTCGAGGCAAAGCTGTCACCACAACAAGGCCCAGTAGCAACATTGTTGATCAAAGAAGGTCAACTCAGCAAAGGCGATATCATACTGGCCGGCTGTGCTTATAGCAGAGTCAAAATGTTAAGGAACAGCTACGGCAAAAGTATAAAAACTGCTACCAGCTCAATGCCGGTGGAGGTCATGGGCCTTAGCGATGTCCCCCAAGCGGGCGACAGATTCTACTGTTTAGCCGATATAAACCGAGCCAAGGCCGCTGCTGAAGAAAATAAGACATTATCAAGAGAAACTTCCCTTGCTGAGCGAACCCAGGTGACTCTCGACAATTTATTCAGTCAGATTGAGGCGGGCAATGCCAAGGAACTGAATATAATCATCCGCGCCGATGTGCAAGGTTCCGTTGATGTCCTAACCAAATACTTGTCTGACCTCAGCACTAATGAAGTTAAGGTGAATATTCTGCATGCAGCGCCAGGCGGAATCACTGAAGGAGATGTTCTACTTGCCGAGGCATCAAACGCCATCATAATTGGCTTCAACGTCGTTGCTGACGAATACGGTGCTAAGCTTGCCGAGGCTAAAGGCATCGAGATAAGGCTTTATAATATCATCTACCGTATAACCGAAGACCTGGAAAAATCCATGGTAGGCCTACTCGAGCCAGAAGAGACAGAAAAGAGCCTTGGCAGAACTACAGTCAGAGCCACATTCAAGGTTTCACGTATTGGAACCGTAGCAGGCTGCTATGTTAGCAGTGGCATAGTAAACAAAAACGCAAAGGTGCGATTGATCCGTGACAATATCGTGCTTAGAGATGGTCTGAATATAGAGTCCTTAAAACACTTCAAAGATGACGTCCGCGAGGTCAAGACAGGACTCGAGTGCGGCATTAAAATAGAAGGATTTGATGATGTTAAAGTTGACGACATTCTCGACTTCTACGAAATTGTTGAGGTAGCCAGAACGCTTTAGTTGTTAAGCGTCTTTTGCGCTGAGTACGCAGTTTTTTTTTAATAATCCAATTCTCGAATCGCAAACGATCAGATTATGATGCCGACACGAAGACAGGAGAAAGTTGCTCGTGTGGTCATGAAAGCAGTCAGCGACGCAATTACCAACCATCTTAGCGACCCGCGTATAGAGGGCCTCGTTAGTGTCACCCGAGTAGAGATGTCTGCTGATTTGCGTAGCGCAGATGTGTACCTTAGTATTCTGGGCAAAAGTGATGCTGACCAAAACAAAACCTTTGCTGCTATTACACATGCCCGGAGCAAAATCCAGTCACTGCTGGCAGGCAAAATGCAGAGTAAATTTTGCCCCATTTTGCAATTTCACAAGGATGAAAAATTTAAAAAGACATTAGAAACTATGAAGCTGATTGACAGCGCAATGAGCGAGTTAGAAAAAGACCATGCAGGTGATATTACTGATTTGCCGACACAAAACCAATGAACCTAACTGTTCTACCATACGTCGCTCGTTTGCGTTGCCCTTTATGGTTAGCCCTCATATTGTGAGAGGCAGCTTTCATGAAGAATAGCAGAGAATATTCCAAAAAGGTGCAAAAGCTATATCGTAAGCTTAAGCGCGGAAGTTCTAAGGTTCAAGCGGTTGTTTACGAAGAGCCAACAGATGCATTAGTCTACGCGACCATAAGCGAAAACACCAATGACCCGGCAGCCCATTCCGCACAGAGGCGATTTGCTGAGCATTTTATTGATCTGAACGACCTGCGGGTCTCTAGGCCCGAAGAGATTATTGAGGTCCTTGGTGAAGATGCGCCTGAGAATAAAGAAATAGCTGCGAACCTTTTAAAGATCCTGAAAGCTATATTCAACACATATCACACTGTCAGTTTAAAAGCCTTAAGTAAGATTGGCAAGCGCCCAGTTAAACAGGCTCTTGAGAAGTTAGACGGCACCAGCCGTTTTGCAGTTAATTACTGTATGTTGACAGCCTTTCAAGGGCATGCCATACCTTTCACCAGAAAAATGATAGAGTATTTAAAAAACAACGATTTAACCGATCCCGATGCCAATGAACAGGAAATAGAAGGTTTTTTAACAAGACAGATTTCAGCCAAAAACGGCTACGAGTTCTACTTCCTTTTGAGACAAGAAAGTGAATCATCTCGAGCAAAGCGAAAGACAAAGATTAAGACAAAAACCAAAAAGCTGACCAAAACAAGAAAGAAGACTAAATAATCGAACTCTATAATATAAACAGCAGATTTGATTGAATTTGACGAGAGACGAACCCATGCCAGAAAAGGTGCTGAAACTTGGTATTCCCGCCGGCAGTCTGCAGAAAGCAACGATTGAGCTTTTTACAAAAGCAGGATTTCACATTCTGGACTCTGAGCGGAACTATCTGCCTCACATTGACGATGAGCAGATTCGACTTACGATGTTGCGAGCACAGGAGATGAGCAAATATGTCGCCGATGGAGCTCTCGACGCCGGCATCACCGGTTATGACTGGATAATGGAGAATGGGTCCGATGTAGTAGACGTTTGCGAACTTGCATACAGTAAAGCTACGAGCAGCCCTACCAGATGGGTTTTGGCTGTGCCTGCCGAATCACGTGTAGCTAAACCAAAAGACCTCCGTGGAGGCATAATTGCGACAGAACTGGTCAACGTAACAAGGAGATACTTCGCCGATAGAAATGTCAAAGTCAAGGTGGAATTTAGCTGGGGTGCTACTGAAGTAAAGGCTGGGCTGGTGGATGCAATTGTAGAGCTCACCGAAACAGGTGCATCGCTGCAGGCGAATAACCTGCGGATTATCGATACGGTTATAACCTCAACAACAAGGCTAATTGCGAACAAAAAAGCCTGGAAGAACGAATTCAAGCGAGAAAAAATAGAGAATATTTCCATACTGCTCAATGCAGCAATCGAAGCTCGCAGCAAGGTGGGCTTGAAAATGAACATAAAAAAGAACAACTTGAACTCTATACTTAAAATCCTTCCTGCTGAAAAAAGCCCAACCATTTCAAGCCTGGCAGATTCGGATTACGTGGCAATAGAAGTGATTATCAATGATACAATAGAACGGACTTTAGTACCTGCTCTAAAACGAGCCGGCGCTTCTGGCATAATCACATACCCCTTGAATAAGGTTATACGCTAAAATAACTACTACAAACGTGAGGAGCATAGATACGATGAGTAACCCTTCACGAAAACTGGTCCTTTTATCGGCATGCCTGTCAGTAGCTTTTTGCAACTGCCATAAGTATGAGCAAGCTTCCGAAGTCTCCGCTGAGCCAGCAAACATTGTCGCCAAGATTGATGACTATATCATTACTAAGCATGAGCTTGAGCAAAGGCTAATGCAAGAGCTTCGCCCAGATCCCTACGAGCAAGCAAATCAAACTGAGCCCGTTGATACAGAAACTGTGCTTTTGAAAATAATGGCTGAGAGGGCTATGATAATTGAGGCACGTAAGAACGGCCTTGTTGAGGATGAGATGATCAAAAACTCCATTAGACGGTTTAGAGAAAGAAGACTTGTCAGCATGTTGTTGCAGAAGCAAGTCCAAAGTAAAGTGGTGGTCACTGAATCAGAAATTAAACAAAAACTAAAAGACGACCCCACGCTGGACCAAACACGTGCCCGGGTTTTGCTTGAACAAGAAAAAACGCTACCACTGCTGGAAGAATACTATAGTCAGTTGCTTGAGAAGTTCAACCTTCAAAAGGTCAAAGCTAACTTTTCCGATGCCACCAGTATACACCAAAGACTTCTGCTGAGACCTAAGCAGCCTCGCAGCCAGAGTTGGATACTCACTAGTCAGGTCAGAAATGAATTAACTCAGGAAGAGAAAAATATTGTTCTGGCAACTTATGAAGGCGGAGAAATATCCCTGAAAGATTGGTTCGATACTCTAATGGAAATGGCGCCGCCGCGACGCCCCAGAGACCTGGGCACCCCCGCCGGTGTCGAGCGGTTGTTAGATATAACTGTGAGGATGCCGATTATGGTCGCTGAGTCCAAGTTGATGGGGCTCGATAAGGATGAGGACCTAATAAGTAAGGTGAGAGAACTTGAGGACAGGAGACTACTTGCCAAGGTCCAGCAAGAAAAGACCAACAATATCAAAGATCCCACAGAGGAGCAAATTGTTGCTTATTTCAACAAGCATAAAGAGGTATTTGCAAAACCTGAATCATTGGAAATCGATCAAATATGGTGCAAAGAATACCAAGCAGCCAAAAAAGCAAAGGATGAACTTAATGCGGGCAAAGATTTTGAATCGGTAAAACAAAGCTACTCTTTGGATACAAAAGCCGAACCTTTCAATACGTATCCGGGTGGTGAGGGCATATTCTGGAATGATTTATGGCACGGTGAGCCAAATGATATCATAGGGCCCATAAAGGGTTTTTATCAAAATGAGATCAAATGGCGCATTGTTAAGATACTGCAAAAGAAGCCAAGCAAACCGATAGAATATTCCAGTGATATCAATAGCAATGTCAAACGGAATATGATGAGTGAGAAAAGAGAGAAAGTCTTGGCCAAATACAGAACAGAACTTCTGGAAAAATATCCATACAAGATTTACACAGCAAGAATCAAAAATATCGACCCATTGAACATACCTTAAGTGAAAAAAAACCACAGAGCAGTTGCTGCACCACAAAAGGTCGCTTTTCTCGTCCCATTTGCTCTTGTGACGACTAACACTAAGCCACATCCATTTGCAGCAAATCGCACTCGTTTTACCTGTTTCTAATGGAAACTTAGTTGAATCTTTGCAGCCGAACAGGCCTAAAAACTACCTTTAGGAAATTTTGTTGCAAATAGTGATTCAGGGAATAGTATCTTTAGACAACAATTGCACTAAAGGCCAAGAACTTGACCTTTGACATAGTGAATATGAACATTTTGGGTAGTTCTTCGTTGTTAGTTACATAAGTATGATGAGCCTGAGAAAGGGCGACGGTGATCAGCAAAACTAAAGGACACAGAACGGCACTATCAAGGTTATCCTGCTCAACCGTGGGCAGTGCACTCGATCTTGCGATCGGCAGATTTCCCAACACTGTCCGTATAGAAACCACCAATGCCTGCAATGCAAAGTGCGTAATCTGTCCCCACCAGGTGATGCAGCGACCAACTTGCAATATAGACGATGAGCTTTACCGAAGAATAATAGATGAATGTGCCGAATTTGGATGCAGAAATATTCACCTGCACAACTTCGGTGAGCCGCTACTCGATAAAAACCTGCCTGAACGAATTCGATTCGCGAAACAAAAGGGCATAAAAAAAATTACAATATTTTCAAATGGCTCTCTTCTTACAACGGAAAAGGTGGAGCAACTTATTGATGCCGGACTTGATGAAATCAAGGTCAGTTTCGATGGAGCTACTAAAGAGGAGTTTGAGAAGATACGAGTCCCCCTTAAGTTTGACGCTATCGTTGGCCAAATCAAAGAATTGGTTAGTATCAGAAATCGCAAAAAAGCTCCGTTGAAGATCAAGGTTGCTTGCTGCAGTACATCGGATAAAAACGAGACCATGCAGCTTTTAGAGAACTGCGTGGATGATTTCTCGTTTGGCAAAGTGCACAACTGGGCAGATAAAGATGTCAATCACCCAGTCAGATCAGGCACCAGTCACGGCGGAGCGTGCCGGAGCGGGATACGAAAACCATGTTCTCGTGTATGGCAAACGTTCACCGTTCTGTCCAATGGGAAGGTTGCACTATGCTGTCTGGATTACGAAGGAAAAGTTGACTTGGGCAATGTGATTAATAAAACTATCTCTGAAATTTGGACCAGCGAATCCTATAAAATGATTCGGCTGCTGCATAAAAAAGCTCAACAGGATAAAATATCAATCTGCAGAAACTGCATTAAGTCGTTTTGGTGAGGATGAACTTGGCAGATGATTTGCTTATTTAATAGCATTTGTTGTATCATAGTCAACTCTCAGGTAATGGCGGTTGGATGACGATGGTATTCATTTTACATAGATACATATTCCGTGAACTTTTCAAAGTGTTTGTGCTGACGACGACGGCTCTGACGCTGATACTCACTCTCGGCAGCATCCTACAGCCTATTCAGCAGTACGGTCTGGGACCACAGCGAGTAGTCGATATTATCATCTATTTTTTGCCCATAGCACTTACATTCGTTTTGCCAATGGCAGCTTTGTTTGCCGCTGCGCTGGTCTACGGCCGACTTGCAGGCGATAATGAGCTGGATGCCTGCAGAGCAAGTGGCATCGGTCTGATGACGCTTGTTTATCCAGGCTTTGCCCTGGCAATTATGATTGCAATAGCAAATGTCATTTTGAGCTTTCACGCATTGCCTTACTTCGTACACCTAGCAGAAAAATCGCTCAAGGCCGACGCTAAGCAAATACTCTTCCGAAATATACAACGGAAAGGTTATTATAAGCCGCCAGATGGAAAGTATTTAATTTACGCTGACCAGGCCAATCCAAAAAGCGAAACGCTTTCCGGTTTGATTGTCGTTGAGGCAAAAGATGGAAAAGCGAAAAAGATCATCACCGCTGAAAACGCAAGGATACACTTCGATCCGCATGAAAGATTCAATGAAGTACACTTAGCAGCACACAACATCAGCCAAATGGCTGCGGAAGACGATATGTGGATCTCTGCAGAATGGCTATCAGTACGGCAGGAGTTCGGCCCGTTGTTGGGCGATGATATCAGATTCAAAAATGTTGAACAGATCAAAAAAATTCAAGCCGACCTTATGCGCTTCTATCCGGTTGAAAGGCTGGCTCGGCAGGTATACACACAGTTTACTGCTGAACTGCTCGCACAAGATATAACAGCTAAGGTAGTCGGTAATCCCGGTAGTTTCTATGAATTGCCTGGTCGGCCCAACTCAGTCAAATTCAGCGCGAGTCAATGTAACGTGCAGGGCGAGAAAGGAGTTCGATTGTCCGGGGATGTTATCGTTACTGAATACGACACAAGGAAAAAGCAACCTCTTCAGACCCTACGCTGTGCGGAAGCATCATTACATATAGAGGGTGACGAGTTGGCCCCAACTTTAACAATAGATATATACAATGCACGCGTAGAAGGCACAGGAGATTTGAAACGAAGGCACGTTATCAGGGGCCTTATCCCGCCAAAAGTCGCCGACATCAGAGATATGTTTGAAACTGAAAACGTTCTTTCCGCCATTGCCAAGGCCTCGCAGTCATCGGTATTGCAGAAACAACCGAGTCCGGCCCTCACAGATATGCTAAATAAGCTAAATCAGAAGATACAAAAAACACTTGTCGAAATAAGATCTGAGAAGCATTCCCGGCTGGTATTCGGAATAGGTTGTGTTCCAATGATAATGATCGGCATCGCCGCAGGTATTATTAAAAAGGGAGGACATATATTAAGCGCCTTCGGTTTAAGCTGTGTGCCCGCTGTCGTGCTCGTAGTCGGCATAATCAGCGGTAAACACATAACCGAAAACCCCAGTTCACAAAGCATCTCTGGTATAGTGCTGATGTGGTTGACGGTGGGATTCTTGATGCTTGTGGCGGTTACACTATTTTACAGGCTGTTGAAAAATTAATTGTTGGGGACAGCGCACTGCCTGCAATAAGCATGAAATTGGAAACACGCTTAACAAGATACGTGAGATGAAAATAATAGATAAATATGTTGCAAAGAATTTCCTGACAGGCTATGCAATCTCCTTTTGTGTTTTAATAGGCCTGCGAATAATCATCGATTCGTTTGTGAACCTCGACGAGTTTGCCGAACACACGGAGCTCGGACCATTGGCCGTGATAGGGAACATGTTGACTTACTACAGCTTGAACATAACTCTTTACTTTCGGGACTTTGCAGGGATGATAACCGTGGTAGCAGCGACCTTTTCCCTGGGCAAGATGATTCAGGCCAATGAACTTGTTGCCATAATGGCTTCCGGTATCAGCTTAAGAAGATTAGTCGGGCCAATCATTGTTCTGGCAGTTTTGCTGACAAGTCTGGCGGTGATAGATCAAGAATTCGTGATACCATCTCTGAGCGACAAGCTCGTTCGTAGACCCAACGACCTTCCGGGCCAAGAAGCTTACGATGTATGGTTTGTCATCGATGACAATGGATCACTGCTTTGCTCCCAGAGGTTTGACGTTAAAACCTCAATCCTCCACCAGCCAACCATCATCACGCGTCGTAGAACAGACAAACCCGGCATCTGGGAAGTGACAGGCCAAATATCAGCCGACAAGGCAATATACAACACTCATACCGGCAAATGGGATCTTATCAATGGTCGATTCATCGGAAAGGACTCACAGACTGGTGCACAGCCAATAACCTCTTACAGCAGTGACATCACCGCAAAAGACATCCCCGTCAGGCGCAAGGCCGGATACAAAACGTTATTAAGCTCGCATCAGTTGGCCGTCTTGGCCGCCCAGAGGACAAAAATCAAAGACTTAGCACAACTTTATAGTCAAAAACATTTCCGTATAACCGATCCCATCATCAACTTGGTTATGCTTATGGTGAGCCTGCCGATACTAGTATGTCGTGACCCCAAGTCAATGAAGTCTGCAATTATGATTAGCTTTGCTTTGACTGCGACTTGTTTTGTTACGACTTTTATCTGTAAAATGCTTGCTGCTGAGGTCGTGTTTAATAAAGTGATGCCTGAGCTATGGGCGTGGCTTCCAGTCTTTATATTTGTGCCCATCGCTTTTGTAGAACTTGATGCGATGAAAACGTAGGGTCTTGTGGTTGATTCCCACGCACATTGCGCGATACTCAGAAATGTATTTTCAACTGAATCCCTAGCGCATTGATGTCTTTCCATGTCCCCGCTGATTTGCTCGACTGCCGTAAATAATACAATCCGCCGTCCAGCCGTTTCGAGATCGGCGCAGAAAGCCCCGCATAAAATCGGTTCCGATTTACACCTGCGCCCTCAAAATCGACAAATATCTCATCTGCAATATAAGGCTTTAGCTTTAGCTCCGTAAGCTCAATAGGCAACTTCACTGTCAGCTTGTTACGGTATCGCCATACGTCTTTCTTGTCCTCTCTATCACGATACTCAAACCTTGATCTGTTGCTAACACTGACACCGTTCAGTTTGCCCTTGAACGTAGCGTTTAGGTGCGGCCGATTCTCTTGTTTCCATTGGCCCGCACTATTCTTTTCAAAAACCAGCCTGAAATTCAGCCCGACATCCAGCCAATCCGCCAGTCCTCTATATACAAATCCCAAGTCCGAATGCTGGTAATAAAGCTGACTTGCATCGTCCCCAAATCGAAATTCCTCCTCGAACTTCCCGCCCCAATTATCAGTCACTTTGAACGAAGCACTCGCTGTGCTCCAGAACTGAAAATCTCCATCGTCAAACCCAAAGCTCGAACTGCCAAACATACAAACAAATAACGCCGTGACGAGGCGCACTTTTACTCTACTACTTTTGCCCATTGGCCTTATCCTTTCCTTGTGGAACTTGCGACTTGTATTCTTCCGCCTTGTGGCGAACAATTTTACCTTCAACCATATATATCACGTCTTCAGCTATGTTTGTTGCGTGGTCTGCAATTCGCTCCATATGTCGGGAAGCTGAAAGTAGGTGTACGAGTGCTTCTGTCTGCTTGTGTTTTTTCTGAATCTTCTGCTGTACCAAAAGGAAAATCTGCCGGTTCATATCGTCAACTTCATCGTCGTCCGCGCAAACCCGATGCGCAAGGTCGCAGTTCATATTCACCAATGCCTCGAGACTGCTTCTAAGCATCGCCTTGGTCTTCTCCGCCATCTTCTCAAGTTCAATAGGAAATTCTATTCCTCTCTGCTTTGCCAGATACTCGCCTCTCTCAGCAATATTCACCGCCAAGTCACCAATTCTCTCCAGGTCATTATTTATTTTCAAAGCCGTGATAATAAACCGCAGATCAATTGCGACCGGCTGGTACAGAGCCAACATTTTCAAACACTCCTCCTCTACATCCACCTCCATCTGGTCAATCTCAATGTCACCCTGGATCACCTTCTTCGCAAGTACTGCATCCTTATCCTTGATGGACTTCACCGCCTGCAGGAATCGATCCTCCACAATACCGCATAGTTTGAGCAACATCTTCTTGAGCCTGTTGATCTCTCTTGTCATGTGAACAGTCATAAACTTATTCTCCCTTACCCAAATCTGCCCGTAATGTAGTCCTCCGTTTTCTTCCGGCCAGGCTTGGTAAATATCTGCTTTGTGGGTCCCATCTCAATCAGATAACCCTCATACAGAAATGCCGTCAAATGCGATACTCTCGCCGCCTGCTGCATATTGTGCGTCACAATCACTATCGTATAGTCTTTGACCAGCTCATCGATAAGGTCTTCTATCCTGGCCGTTGATTGCGGATCAAGTGCGGATGCAGGTTCATCCATTAAAAGTATTTCAGGCTCAACCGCCAGGGCTCTGGCAATACACAATCTCTGCTGCTGCCCACCTGAAAGGTCCATTGCGTTTTTATACAGGCGATCCTTGACTTCGTTCCACAGTGCCGAACGCACCAGAGATTTTTCCACAATCTCACTTAGTTCCTCGCGATCTTTCACCCCGTGAATCCGAGGTCCATACGCTACATTATCAAAAATAGATTTTGGAAAAGGATTGGACTTTTGAAAAACCATACCAACCCTCTTACGCAGTTCAACAATATCCGTGTCACGCTGATAGATGTCTTTACTATCAATTAGCACCTGTCCCTGTGTTTTAGCGCCATCGATAATATCATTCATCCGATTCAGTGCTCGCAAAAAGGTGCTCTTTCCACAGCCGCTCGGCCCAATAAGCGCTGTGACCTGCCTTGCTGGAATATTCATCGAAATCTCAAAAAGCGCCTGCGAATCTCCATAGTAGAAGTCCAATTTCTTTACCTGAATCTTAACTTCCGTATCCTTTGCCTGCTTGGTTTGTACTTCTACCATCGGTATTTTCTTCTAATATGAATCCGCGACAGGATCGCCGCGAGATTAACTCCGAGCACCAGCACAATCAAAACAAGTGCCGTTCCATACGCCATTGGCCGGACTTTATCCGCTTCCGGATGCTGTGTCACCAAGATATAGAGATGATACGGCAGCGCCATTACCTGATCGAATATCGACTTAGGCAGCCTCGGCAAATAAAATGCAGCCACCGTCAAAAGTATCGGTGCCGTTTCTCCCGCCGCTCGCCCAATCCCCAAGATCGACCCCGTCAACATACCTCCAACCGAATAGGGCAGCACATTCCTGCGTATCGTCTGCCACTTGGTTGCTCCCAGTGCAAGACTTCCCTCCCTGAATCCCTTAGGCACTGCCCGCAACGCCTCTTCGCTCGCAACAATAATCGTAGGCAGAATCATGCACGCTAACGTCAAACACCCTGCAATAAGTGATGCTCCAAATTGCAGAAATATTACAAAAAGTCCCAGGCCAAACAGCCCAAAGACAATTGATGGCACTCCCGCTAACGTCACGATTGCCAGCCGGATTGCCCGTGTAAATCTGCCCGCCTTTGCATATTCCGATAGATATATTGCTGTGGCCATCCCCAGGGGAAGTGCAATAGCTACCGTACCTGCAACGAGTAGTAATGTCCCCGCTATCGCGGGCAGTATCCCACCCTGTGCTCCGCTGTTTCTCGGCATAGCCGTCAAAAATTCCCAGCTAATCGCCGGTACACCATTCCATACAATCGTCCCGATAATCGACGCAATCACGAATACAATGGAGTACGTTGCTCCTCGTATGACCCAGCCGGCTATTTTCTCTGACCTTGCTGTTCCCATTATCCCATCCTGTATCTCTTTAGCACCCTTTGCGCAACCATATTCAGCACAAACGTCGCCAGCAACAAAACAATCCCCACACAGAATAGTGCTCTGTAATGGTCACTGCCGAACGCGACCTCTCCCATCTCCGCTGCAATTGTCGCCGTCATTGTTCGCACCGATTCAAAAGGCGACGCAGTTATTACTGCCGCGTTACCGGTCACCATCATAACCGCCATCGTTTCGCCGATGACTCTGCCGGTTCCCAACATCACCGCTGCAATAATTCCCGGAAGCGCCGCAGGAACCGTCACACACCATATTGTCTGCATCCTGCTGGCGCCCAGCGCCAGCGATGCTGCCTTATAAGAGCCCGGCACACTTCGTATTGCATCTTCGCTGATGCTTATCACCGTTGGTATTGCCATAAGCCCAAGAAGCATCGCACCTGCTAACGCCGTTAGTCCGCTCGAAAGGCTGAAGCACCATTTGATAATCGGAACCAACATCACCAATCCAAAGAACCCAATCACTACCGATGGAATCCCCGCAAGTACTTCAACAAAAGGCTTCAATATCTCTCTCTCGATGGGTCTGGCCAACTCCGAAATGTACACCGCTGCCCCCACACCAAACGGAATCGTTAAAATCATCGCCAACACCGTAACCAGTGCCGAGCCAGCTACTAACGGTAGAATCCCGTAGGATTCTTTCTGAAATGAAACTGGGATCCATCTGGTGCCAATAAGTTCATCCGCACCCGGCTCAGCCAAAAACGGCCCACCCTCCTTGCCTAGGAACACGAAAATACTTAATACGATGAGAATGCTCGTCGACGCCGTTGAGACAAAAAATAACTTTATCGCCTTTTCCTTCCAGGCTCGTTCCATCAGTTAATCGCCACGTACCCCGTTTCTTTCACGATCTGCTGCCCCTCAGCACTAAGGCAGAAATCCACAAAGTCCTTAACCGTTCCTTTGGGTTGACCGCTCGTGTAGAGGTACAAAGGTCTTGCAATCGGATACGCTCCGGACTTGACCGTTTCATCCGAAGGCATAATAGCCGGTGAACTATCATCCTTCTTCACAGGCACGATCTTTACCTTATCCGAAGCTGCAACCGCATACCCCAACCCCACGTATCCAATCGCCCACTTATCGCTTGATACAGATTGGATAATCGATGATGTAGCCGGCAAGAGTTTAGCATCCTGCATATAGTCCTGCTTATTTAACACCATCTCCTGAAAGAATATATACGTACCTGAACTGGATTCCCTCGATAGAACCTCAACCTCCTCGTTGGGCCCACCAACATCGCTCCACCGCATTGTCTTACCGGTAAAAATCTTGCTCAATTGCTCTAAGGTAAGCTTATCTACAGGATTATCCGGATGAACCACAACCGCAATACCATCCTTAGCGACAGCCATTTCATATGGATGCACATTCTTCTCCAGCGCCAGCATCAGCTCCTTATCCTTGATCTTCCTTGAGGCTGCACAAATATCTGTCGTACCGTTAAGTAGCGCTGCTATTCCTGTACCCGAACCACCGCCTGTGACCGACACTTCAATATCAGGGTGCTTTTTCATAAATGCCTCGGCCCAGTTGCTGACAAGGTGAACCATGGTGTCTGAGCCTTTGACTGTTATGAATCTATCTTGGCCCTGCTCACCTCGCTTTGAGCATCCGCCGATCATTGTAAATGCCGCACATGTCAATACTACAACCACTGTTACCCTAACAATCGTAGTTTTTTTGTTAGCCATTTCTCTTTCTCCCAAATTCTCTATCGTCATCTTCACTTATAGGTGCCTCTGGTCCCTCGTCAATGCAGAACTCACCGGACGCTACACAACATTTGCCAACACCTCTTATTATCTAATATACATTCGCAATTTGAAGGGAATATGAAAGAAATGTGAGAACTTGATGAATAAGTAAAAAAATTTTAACTATTAGCCAGTAGCCGAAAAAGGCATTTCCCTCCCCACTTTTTTGCTTTCTGACAAATCTTGAAGCATCATCCGAGTTAATCCTGGTCGGTTTGCTCGTCGAAGTAGTCAAGGTCACTCAGCGGCAAAATAACCGAAGTAGCGATATTCACCAGATGTGACACCAGACGCTTGAAATATCTTGCGATCAATGCAAAACACACCGCTTCATTAACAGTCAACTTGCTTTTAGCTATCTGGGCAACAATTTGGTCGCAGCCCTTCCCAACGCGCCTATGGTAATCCCATGCCGACTTTGCCTTATCTTCGTCGGCCTCAATAAATGCCCGTTTGGTCTGCTCAAACAGCGTCACAATTTCCTTATCAACGTCATCGAAGTACTCTGAATAGACCGTTCTGTCTATTGGCTTTTCCAACAGCTCTGCAACTTCATAGAGATTTTTAGAATAGTCCCCTATCCGTTCCGCGTCCTTGACAACACTCATCATTACCAAACATGCCGTGACATTAACCGTCGGCTGGAGCGTAAGATGCTCGACTATCCTTCGTCGTATCGTTTTCTGAAGCAGATTCACCTTCTTGTCAATGTCGTATATCTTCTGTTTCAAATCGGTCTCATCCCTATTCTCAAGGAGACGGTCACAGACAATTTTGAACATCGCGTCCGTCTCATCGAGCATTTTCTTGAAGTCCTCAAAGACCTCCGTAAGAAAGTCCTTGCCTTTCCAAAAACCAACCAGATTCTTGAACATCTTTTATTCCTTACCTATATGTACTTTGATATGAATATTAATAGCGCCGGCACAACGAAAAACACTGCCAGTACATAAATCAGCGCATATCTTCTTTTTTGGGCAGCCAAGTTACCGAAAGCTAATGCAAGGTTTATAGGTATCATTCTAATGGCCTTCACAGGAAAGACCATTAAAACTCCTATTGTATTAAACAAAAAATGCTCAAATGCAACCACGATAGCAGAAATGTTTCCTGTGGCGAATGATGCCAGAATGCATGTGGTGGTTGTCCCAATGTTTGCACCCATAGTCACAGAAAATGCCGCTTCGACGGTAATAACACCTGCTGCCACGAGGGGAACCAGTAAAGAAGTTGTAACCGAACTGCTTTGAACAATGATAGTGAACACCAATCCTGCAACAAGCCCAAGAATCTTGCTCCTCGTAATGACATTATCCAAGATAATCTCTGCCCTCTTGATTATCAATGACCTGATACAGCACACAAGAAAGTAAAGAGATAGAAACAACATCAACAAAGACACGACCAACATCGAGATATATGCACATATACGAGCGACAGAAAAGGAGTCAATAGCCGTGACGATGAAGGCTTGCATGGAGTGTACAGCAGGGCTGGTGGCCAATTTGATAGGGCTTGTGAATTTGATTCCGCCTACATCTTTGAACAAAGTCCCCATCAAAACAGCGAGCTTCTCCAAGACCCCCGTTGCCAGCTCCAACGGAAACAGAACGCATACGCAGATAAAGTTGAAAAAATCGTGTACGGTTGCAGCACCCACAGCTCACCTGAATTCGTCGCGTCTGGTGAAGTGCCCCAAAGATACAAGCGTATTTGTTACCGTGGTTCCGATGTTCGCACCCATAACGATGTAAACGCCACTACCGACTGTAATAACACCAGAACCTACCATGCCAACGACTATTGATGTTGTTGTCGATGAGCTTTGAACAACGCTCGTAGCAAGTATTCCAACGAACAAGCCCACAAAGGGATTAGAAGTTGTCCGAATCAGATTTTCAGCAAAGCCTTTACCGAATCCTTTGAATGCTGCTCCCATCAGCCCAATACTGACCAGGAACAGATATAGTAAAACCCCCACCAACAATAATCGCGAACCGATATCGAAAGCCTTCTTCATATATGCCCTTCAGCCCTATCTGTGAAGCATACGCGATGTATATGAAGGCAATATGAAGCATATATGAATATTTGATGAAGATCCGCCGCAGATGCACTATTTTCTGGGCAGCGCTACAAAAACCCTGGTGCCTTTGTTGACCTGGCTCTCAATGCGAATTGTCCCTTTGTGCGCCAGCACAATATGCTTGGCTATCCCCAGTCCCAATCCTGTTCCCCCAAGTTGGCGCGATCGAGCCTTGTCCACACGGTAGAAGCGCTCAAATACCCGCTCTTGATCCTCTCTTGGTATGCCGATGCCATTATCTTCTACTACCACACTCACCGTGTCATCTTGGTCCTGAATCCTAATTTCAATCCGCCCACCCTCTGGCGTGTACTTTATTGCATTGTCTATCAGATTCACAAATACTTGCTCGATCTTCGCCCGGTCGGCCTCGATTTCAAAGTCATCGCCCGCCGTGCTGATACTGAGCTTGTGCCCTTTATCACTCATAGCCCGCTCAAATCCCATCGCAACTTCCTCAATTGTGCCCTTAAGGTCAAAAGTGCTTCTTTCAATACATCCCTTCGATAACTCAAGCTCACTCAGACTAAGAAGATCGTTGATAATGTTACCCAATCTGTCCGTATGCTCGCGTATCACCGCAAGGAACTTCTGAGCCTTTGCCTTATCATCGATTGCCTTGTTTTCGAGCGTCTCTACATAACCTTTAATAAGAGTCAACGGCGTCTTGAGTTCATGCGAGACATTCGCCACAAAATCCGTCCGCACCTGGTCCATACGTTTTAGATTTTCCATCTGTCCTTGCAATTCATCGGCCATCATGTTCAGTGACCTGCCTAACTGCGCGAGTTCATCTTTACCCCTGACTTTTACCTTTCTGCTAAAGTTGCCCTTCGCAATTCCATCCGCTGTTTCTTTCATTTCCCGGATCGGCGCGGTAATGCTGCGGGATACAAAATACGCTGCCGTTAGAGCAATTGCTACTGCTGCAATTGCACCGACCAAGACCACTCTATAAATGGACTGTATTTCAAGCTGAACCTCCGAAAGCGGTAACGCAATCCGGACAATACCAAGAATCTCGCCTGCCTCGTCCACACGAACTGCGACGTACCGCATATTGTAACCGAGTGTATCGCTGAGCCGGGTGCTTCGCCCAAACCCGTCTTTAACTGCCTTAATAACCTCTAACCTGTCTCTGTGATCCTCCATCTCGGCTGGCTTTCTCTCGGTTTCCCCCAAAACCTTCCCATCCAGATCTATAACGGTAATTCTAAAACCGAAACGTTTTGCCAGTAACATTGCTTTTTCTTGAATAGCCGCAGAATTTGCCACTTTCAAATCTTCCCGTAGTAATTCTCCCACCAGTATCGCGTTGCTTTGCAGCTTCTCGGATATTTTACCCTCAAAGTTCTCTCGCAGGCGCAGACTCACAAAGAAATTCAAAACAAAAACAACGATAATCGTCAGAAATGTAAAAGCACCGAAGAACTTCCAGATGATTTTGCTTCTCATCTACATTTCCTTGAATCGGTAGCCTGCTCCCCTGACAGTCTCGACATAATCCTTCGCATCACCCAACTTGCGCCTTAGCGACTTTATGTGCGCATCAACCGTTCTGTCACAGACCACAGAATCATCCCCGGAAACAGCATCGAGAATCTGCTCCCTGGATAGCACTATCCCTGCTCGCCGAGCCATATACTCCAGGATCTTAAACTCTGTAAACGTAAGCGAAATATCCTCACCGCCTATCGTCACTTTGTGCCTTGTATTATCTATTATGATGTCCCCTCGAACAATCTTGCTCACTGGCCGTTCTGCACGTCCCCTCCGTAATATCGCCCGGATCCTTGCGACAAGCTCCCGAGGACTGAAAGGCTTGGTCATGTAGTCGTCCGCCCCCAATTCCAAACCCACGACTTTATCCGTTTCCTGCGATTTTGCGCTCAAGATTATCACAGGTATCTCTGCCGTCCTGCTGTCATGTTTTAGCGTCCTGCATACCTAAAACCCGTCCATCACCGGCAGCATTATATCCAGGATAATTATATCCGGCTTTTCTCTCAGGGCCTTTTCAATTCCCTTTTGTCCATCTAACGCCGCGATAGTCTCGTATCCCTCCTCTTGAAGGTTATATTCGACCATCTCAACAATGTCCCGGTCGTCCTCAATTATCAGTATCTTGCGTTTGCCCATCACACCGAACCTTTGCCTGTTTTTGCCGCCTCGCGGATTTCTCTATTTATCCTCACACTGCACCAGTTGCGTCCACACATTGAGCAGTAATCCGCCGCAGGCATCTCTTTCGCCCCCGTTTCCTCACATGCCTGCAGGTGCACACGCTCAGCAGTTTCTGGATCAATCGCTCTACCAAGATGCCCCTTCCAGTCCAGATTACTCCGCGCGATGCTAAGCTCTTTGTCAAGCTCTGCTGTGTTTTTCAAGCCGCGCGCAACATCCGCCGCATGAGCAGCAATCCTTGCAGCAATAACTCCTACCCGCACATCCTCTGCGTTAGGTAGTCCCAGATGCTCGCTCGGCGTGACATAGCACAGAAAAGATGCGCCGTAAAATGCAGCAGCCGTGCCGCCAATCGCCGATGTTATATGGTCGTAACCCGGAGCAATATCCGTCACTACAGGCCCAAGCACATAAAACGGTGCACCGTGACAAATCTCTTGTTGAATCTCCATGTTGTACTGAATCTGATCAAACGGCACATGCCCAGGTCCTTCCACTATTACCTGACAGCCGTTTTCTTGCGCTCGCTGCGTAAGCTCGCCCAATGTCCGCAACTCCGCTAATTGTGCCTCATCCGTCGCATCCGCAATTGCTCCAGGCCGAAGCCCATCACCGAGCGAAAAACACACATCATATTCGCGCATCAGGCCGCACAACTCATCGAACATCTCATACAAGGGATTCTGCCTGTTGTGATGGAGCATCCACCTGGCAAGTAGCGCCCCACCGCGACTAACAATTCCCGCCACACGCTTCTCGACCAATGATAAATATTCCCTCAAAACACCCGCATGAATCGTGAAAAAATCGACCCCTTGTTTCGCCTGCTTTTCAATCGTAGCAAGGATCACCTTCTCATCTACATCCTCAACGTTTCTATCCTGTATTACCTGATAAATCGGCACCGTTCCAAACGGCACCGGACACCGCGCAAGAAGCTCCGACCTAATCTTATCCAGGTCGCCTCCGGTACTCAAATCCATCACGGCGTCCGCACCCGCAGCAAGAGCCGCCTCTAACTTTTCTATCTCTGCCTCTAACGAGCAACGCTCGCTGCTTGTACCGATATTGGCATTGACCTTCGTCAACAGTATTCTGCCAATTCCCACTGGTCGAAGGCCGATCTTTAGATGCACTTTATTTGCCGGTATCACCACGCGCCCTGCTGCCATCTCAGCGCATAACGCTTGCGCCTCGACGCCCTCAGCCTGAGCAATGAACTGCATTTGCTCGGTAATCTTCCCGGCTTGTGCCGATTGCAATTGTGTTGTCATTTGTCCTATATTCCCGGCGATAAATAAAAAAGTCGCTTTCGCAGGAAGCGACTCGTTTTTTTCCATCTTAGTTTATTCGGCTCAAACCGCTTTCCTACGCAGGCCTCATCGATTTTTAAGCGATTATCCTGATCAGGTTCAAAGGGTCTTTTCTCAGGCCGCTTCGAGCCACCCCTAGCGAACTAACCTATTATATCTATTCGGCAGCTGTGGTCAATCAATTTGTGTGCCCTTTTACATGTGCCCATTTCTGACTCTGGTGGATTATTAATGCACTACGCATGACACAATACGAAATACGCGTTACGCACAATGGATTGTCATCACCAGGCCTATCCAACAGGCCGTGGCAGTCTCCAGATGTGTCTACCCCCACGTTCTCCGACCTTATTACCCGCTGTCCTCTATCTCTGCCTGATCGAACGCTTCCAGAATACACTGTCTTATTTCGCCCAGAAGCACGGCACATTTATACGAATCCCACAGTAGATAGCCGCATAGCGTCAGAAGCAGAACTGAAATGCCTCCAAATGACAGCCACCTCATCATGTTCGTGAGTAGTTGCAGCCAGAACAAACCTCCCAATGCAATCGGTATAGCCAACCCAAGGCCCAAGTCAAACTTCATTGCCATCACCCTCGTTCTCAGATACCTCTGCCCCACCGGCTCAATGTCCATTTTTAGCTTCAGATATTGCCACCATTGTTCCAAATGACTGCCGTTACGTTTTCTCTTGATTATGTTGTCCCACAAACTTGATTCTACCCAGCTTCCTACGCTTTCCACAATTAGACCCGTTGTAGTCGCCAACGTAACAAGCACACCAAATAGAACAACCTGGTTATTTTCCCATACTTCTACAGCTCCGGGATAGTACAAGCGCGCCACAAACACATATGGGCAAATCGCTATGCCTCCAGGCACAAATACCGTTGCAAATAGCTCAAATACTTCCCTCTTGAAAAGATTCCACGTATTCATTTCCGTACCGCCTTTGGCACGCTCATTAATCAGACTTACTTTCTATCTTAAGCGCTTTGTCAAACAGATGAAGTGTTCGTATAGAGTCATCAGTGAAATAGCTCCGACTGTTGCTTATTCCATTTCTTATCTCCCTCATCAAATCCGGAAAATACCATATCGTTATCCCTGCATTCATCGCTTTTTTCTGCGCTTTCTCAGTAGCTCCCCAGGTTACTACTATTTTGCGGTAATTCCCTTTCTAAAAACCATGTCTCTTTGAAGTCTGAATGACTCCGCGCGTGGCGAACTTCCTTTTCACGAAATAGCCTATAGTGCGTCGTTGCTCAGCTACCCTCTCACGTCGCCGAAGCAGTTCTGGCTTGTATGGCTTCGCAATAAGCTTGCTGTAGGCACCTGAAACGGATACTGTGCTCTCTATGTGATAACGTTCCTCCGTTTTTAAATCGATTGCCAAAAGGTCAATTTCATATTGACCCAAACATTTTACGTTTGGTATTGTTGCCCAGCCTTTCACGTAGCGGACGTATGCCTCGACAATCTTTTCTGTTGTTTCCATTGTTCCAATCCGCTTCACTACCCCGTCAGAATACCGAGCGACTACCTACACATTCGAACTAATCGGCCAGAATGTCGTCAACGATTAGGACGTTTTGTTCCCTGTACTGTCAGAGCTGGTTTTGTGGCAGGTCGGCGGTAAAAAAAGGTAGCAGGGCGGCAGTAGTTGGTCTTACTAAACTTCCTTACGCAATTTGTTGAGTAGAACGCCCTGCAACTTGTGTAGCTCTAAAAGGTAGCCCACGTATTCGCCGGCTTTTGGCTGACCCTCCGCTGCTTTGCCCTTTCTTGAGGCTTGTGCTTTCTTTCTCTTAGATTTCGCCATTTTTTTTACCTTTTTGTTGACGAAATTCGCTTTTGTGTCCAAAATAATAGACCTTGGTTTCGTGTTCGGCGATTATTAACACATTTACGTAATATTGCAAGAAATAATTTCGTAAAAGCGAAAAAATATGGGAAAATTTGACGCAAAAGTGGCAAGTGATCGAATTCGGCGTGTCCGGCAGCAGCATTCAGGCGACAGGGGAAAGAGTAAATTTGCACGGCTTTTAGGCATAAGTCCTTCCACATACAGCTATTACGAAAAGGACAGGGTTCCGCCAATTGATATTCTGATACGGATAAGCGAAGAAACTGGAACGGATTTGCACTGGCTGCTAACCGGAAGCAAGAGTGAAAGTGGCATTGCAGCCGGGCCTAATGCGGTACTGCTGCGGAAAGTTGATGAATGTCTTCGGGAAAATCCTGAGCTTGGTGAAGCTATCTTAGCCTTCGTTGAGTTGCTGCGTGAGAAAAAGGGCTTTGAAAAAAGAGCAGATCACGCAGCTTCTGTTGGTAGAACGGATCGGCCGGCCTGGATTCCGGTGCTTGGTCGTACCGCAGCGGGGATTATCCATTTCTGGGATCAGACGTCGTTGCCCAAACCGCAGCAGGCCGTAACCGAACTTGATGACTTGGTTAAAAAGCATATCGGCAAAACAATTGTCGGCACGATGGATGGCATAATTCGGATTGACTTACAGACCCAACCTTTGCTGGACGGCGTTAAAACTCCACAGGTCAATCTCATTCAGGTAGGTGGGCAAGAATACGAAGAAGTTGTTGAGTTCATTGAGTGCGAGAACATCCGCGGATTATTCCCGGATTGCTTTGCGCTGCGGATAGACGGCGACAGCATGTCGCCGAGGATAAATGATGGCGACATTGTGATATTAAGTCCATCGGTATCGGCAACCCAGGGACATGTTGCTATTGCTCGTCTGGCGAATCAGATAGGTGTCACCTGCAAACTAATACGGACCACCGAAAACAAAGTGCACCTCATACCAATAAATGAAAGATACGAAACCAAGGTTATGCCAAAGAAAGAATTGCTTTGGGCTCTTGCGGTTCTCGGTCACGTAAGCCTGTGAGGGGGACAGTGTGTAACCCCCAAATAAATTTGGGGGCTAAATATTGCTCGCTTAAGTTGTATCCCTTTTTCTCGCTGACAGCAGGATCAGGTTTCGGATACCCTCGGCATCTCTTGCGGCAAGCCAGCGCTGCCTGAAGTGTTTCTCCTGTGCGATCTGAGCGATAGCCATGAGGGCTCTGAGATGATAGTTCCTCTCGTCTCTGCTACCTGTTAGAACAAACATTATCTTAACTGGTTCCGGCGAGTGCGAGAAATCAATCCCATCCTTGGCTCGGACAAGTAAGATATCAAACTTCTTCTCGCCCTCTACGATAATATGCGGTATGGCAAGACCAGGCTCAATAACTGTACTGCCCTCGGATTCACGATGAAGGAATTTCTCGAAGAGGACGTATTCATTTATTCTAAGCCTCTCTGCTAAGATCGTCGAGACTTCTCGCAGAACATCCTCAGCAGGTTTTCTTCCTTTAATATCGAGGATTTCGCACTGTTTTATGAGTTGGTCGAATCGATCTTCAATTATCTCGTCCCGCTCGATCAGGATATCGCGAAGCTCATTTTCGAGTGTCACCGTTTTCAACTCTCGGTCGGTGACGCGTTCAACAATGTGCATAACAGCCGAGGCTCTGCTAACCCGCCGGGAGACGTAGAGTATATACCACGCAGCACTGCAACCAATGAACAGCGCTGTGATCAATAGCGGCACCCGTCCCATATCTATCAAAAGGGCACTATAAGCAAGAATTGCGAATACATACGGATAAGGATATAGAGGCGATTTGAACCTCGGACGATAGCTTTGTATCTTGCTTTCGCGCATTATGATTACACTGGCGTTAACGAGAATAAAAAGTATTATTTGCATCGTGGAAGCAGTTTTTACCAGCGATTCAATGTCGAGAAGGACAATCGCTGCTATCATAAATCCCCCCGTCAGCAGCACACTAACATGGGGCGTTTTGAACCGTTTATTGACGCGTGCCAGGACCGATGGCAGCAACTGGTCTCTGCTCATTGCCATAGGTGCCCGAGAGGCAGCGAGTATACCTCCATTTGCAGTCGTAACGAACGCAGCGATAGCAGCCACACTTAACAAAGCAAATCCTGGCAGGCCCATGACGTTGCTCGCTGCCAGAGATATTGGCAGCAGACTATCCGCAAGCTCTTTACCATCTACAAGACCAACTGTAACAGCGACCACCGCAACGTAAAACAGCGTTACTACAAACCAGGCCAGCAGCATTCCCAACGGCAAATTTCTGCCTGGTTGTCTAACCTCTTCTGCAATGCTTGCAACTTTGGTTATGCCGCCAAAACTTATGAATACAAGTCCTGCGGTTGCGAATACGGCCAACCAGCCTGCTTCGAGAAAGCCGCTGTATCGGCTTGGATTAACAGCTTTGCTGCCAGAAAATACGAATAATGTAAGTATCACCAACAGCACCGCTACCAGCAAAACCTGAAACCGGCTCGTGTGTTTGACGCTTACGGTATTAAGTGCAGTAAATACCAGGCAGCAAAGAATCCCTATCATTTTTAGATGCCAAGGCTCAAGTCGAATCTCAAGGAGCATTTGCAGAACGATTTCAATAAGCACCGCCATTCCAACAACTGCGAAGGCACTTTTTAGCGCCAGCGAAAACCAAGCCACTAGACCACTGAATAGTCCCAAAAGTGGCCCAAAGCTTCTTTCTACAAAAAAGTACGTTCCTCCTGCGCGGGGCATGGCTGTGGCTAATTCGGCTTTGGCCAAAACGCTGGGAGTAAACAAAATGGAAGCAAAGAGGTACGACAGAATGACTGCTGGTCCCGCCTTCGTGTAGGCTATGGCAGGCAAAATAAATAACCCGGAACTTATCATTGCACCCGACGCCACAGCAAAAACATCAAGCAAACCAAGCTGTTTCTTTAGCTTAGTCATTTAAAACCTTTAGTTCACGCTTGTGTATTGTGCTCAGTGTAAAAAACACACAGGTGATAAACATAGGTTATTCATACTCTTGAACTGCGGCCACATTATACCAAGAAGCTGTAGTTTTTAATAAGAATACTAATTTATTGAAAAAGGTTGTTGCGTCTTATATTATGGCATCCACGGTCATCATGTAGCATAAAGTTCAAAAAGTCGACATTGGACTTAATTATATCCCGTGGCTTGCAACAGAAAATTACCCAAGTTAAAACGGATGCAGAGACTGTCAGCCATTATTGCTTTACTGCTAACGGTTATTGCTATCTTATGGTCAAGTACTGTTTGTCTATCTTCGCAGGAGCCAGAAAAGGAACAAATTATGAACCAAGATAGCGAAGTAATTTCGACGCCTGACATCAACGACCTCACTATCAAAGTGGTTTATGACAATAACCCATACAATCAAGAATTGGGAACCGCCTGGGGATTTTCAGCACTTATAACCGGCACCGACAAAACCATTCTCTTTGATACCGGCGGAGATGGTTCCTTGCTGCTCAACAATATGAAAAAACTGGCGATAGAGCCTAACAACATAGATGTGGTAGTACTATCTCACATTCACGGTGACCATACCGGCGGATTGAGCAGCTTCCTTGAAAAAAATTCGAGCGTTTCTATCTATTTGCCGGAATCGTTTCCCACAAAATTTAAAGAAAACATACAAAAATATGGAGCACAAGTAGTTGAGGTTAAGCAGGCTTTGAAAATTTGTGAAAATGTTTATTCTACCGGCCAGCTTGGAAGATTGATAAAGGAACACTCGTTAATTATCCGGACAAAAGCAGGCTTGATAGTGATAACCGGCTGCGCGCATCCAGGTATCGTAAAGATATTAACCACGGTGAAAGATTTTATGAAAGGCGATATCCTTTTAGTAATGGGCGGCTTTCATCTGGAATGGACATCTAAACGCAACATCGAGAAGGTTATTTCAGCCCTTAAACAAATGAACGTACAGTATGTCGGCCCCTGCCATTGCTCAGGCCATAAAGCAAGAACATTATTTAAGAAACATTTCGGCACAAGGTACATAGAAGTCGGCGCGGGCAAGGTGATAAAAACTGCTCATCTACAATAACTTGATGTGTTCAAACATTACATCTGGACAATGATAATATCATCCAGCGATCGCTTCGGCACATGGTGGGTACCTTGGCTATCGCGCCAGTACTTTATGTCGCCGGAAGGACCGACTGATTCTATTACTGCCATTTCCTTTGGTTTGCCAAGTGCAAGAACAACAAGTATCTGAAAACGAGCCGGGATATCTAATACCTTTCGAAGCTTATCCCTTTGCACTAAACCGATTATGCAGCCGGCCAAGCCTCTTTCACGCATCCCCAATAGAATGCTCTGAGCTGCAATACCACAATCACAAGCGAAGTCATCTGTTATTTCGGTATCGCCAAGAATAACGATGTATGCCGCGGGCCTTTCACCTTCGATAGGTCCAGGCCAATCTTTTAGATATCCTGCCCAGGCAAGGCATGGAAAAATAAGGTCGTTGCTCCTTGGCTCACAGGAAAGAATGTATTTAAGTGGCTGCATATTGCCTGCAGATGGTGACAGCCTTGCAAGGTCTACAAGTTCTCTCAGCGTTTGATAGTCTATGGGTACGTCCTGGTAGAAACGCCGACAACTTCTGTTCTGTATAATTAAGTCCTTTATCATATTGGTCCACTCAAATTGATAAGACGGCTACGTGTCCTGTCGTTCGATAGTTACTTCAAGCAGCCAGCCCTCAAAAAGAATGACATCATTATTAAACGTTATATCGAGGCGTCCATCACGCAAAACATGGTCAGCTTCGAAGGGTTTACCTGCTACTTTCACATCAAACTTTACAGACAGCCAGTCCTGTGGAACTTCAAATGTAAGAGACTTAAGGCGCAATTGGCCCCATCGCATTTCGATTTGCTCTGATTGTGTTTTATTGGTTCGCTGTTGAGAGAATGTTGCCCAGCCTTCGGCAGCGGTAAAGCCAGCCTCAAAATCCTCCGGTGTTATCTTAGGTGCAAAGCCCAGGTGTCCCTTTGGGCCATGATATTCGTAGCCGGCAAGCGCGGTATAGACGCCCCAACTGGCCATTGCACGGGCACAATGCTCGCTGCATTCGACCTCGTTGAATGGGTTGTGCTTGGATGGATGGTAGCGGCGGTGGATACCATCGCAAATGGCCAAAGCCTCGGCGACCATTCCTTCCCATACCATATGACCTGCAACCTGATACTCGGTGCCGGTCCAAACCTCATTTCTATAACGAACACCTTCGTCGAGATAAGTGCTCTTTGGCCAGGTGCAAATCAAAAGGCCAGGCTCATCAGGATACGCAAATATGCGCTCAGGCTTGTGCTCGGCGTAATAGGGTCCAACATCCGGTGCCCAATTGTACTTCCAGACAGACTGCAGTGCTGTTTTGACATATTGTGGCGGATATAAATAGCCCAGACCGAGTTGATGCGCCCAACCTTGGCCAAATAGCTGGTCCGATAGACAACCTTTTCCATATTGATGTTTGGTGTGCTTGTCTAAATCAACGCGCTGAATAAAATATTCACCGTTCCAGAGTTGCTCAATAGTGAGACGTCTTCCACTTTCAAAAATCTTACGACAACGTTTGGCAAACTGTTCATCGTCCATCTCTTTGGCCATTTCTTCACCGGCTCGAAGTGCAGCCAGATACAATGAGCCGATAAAGGTGTTGGGGCCCTCGAAGCTGACGCCGAAGGTATTGTGTTGGCTGGTTTCGATAAGGCCGTCCTCGTTACTATCCTTGCTAATCGAGAATTCCAGCGCCTTTTTGATGCGCGGCCAGTTGCGCTTTAGGAAGTTATAATCAGCAGACATTTGGTGCTCGCGATAGGCCTTAAGGATAGTGCCACACTGTCCATCTGCGGAGTATGCACGATTGCCTCGAAAGCCGACAAGCCCGCTTTCATCGTCAAATCCTTGGCCAAAATCCTGCATTTCTCGGGCACTGCGTTCAAGCTCAGGAAATAGCCTTGCAGGTGCATGGGCATAGTTCCACACGTGTGTGCAGGTATCCGTACAACAACCAATACCTTCCCATGCCCAGAATTGGCCGTCCTTGTGCCACTGGTAGGTCCCAGTAGCAAGATTGCATACCGGTGAGTGTAATCTGAAAAGCAGCCAGCGGGGCAGAGTGCTATACTCATAGTAGGTCTCGTACCACCTTCTGGTTCCATCGACAAGACGCTCTCGCTTATCGAGAACATAGTGGACCACATCAACAACGCTACTAAAACGATTTGCATATTCGTGGCCATTCGGATGGTTAGGGAAAAACCAGGCCAGAACAAACGTAAAGGTGTACTTAGCCATTACCGGTAATTGCACTGTGGGTGTCAACAGCACGGCACTTCGATTCTCCGTTATAGGATAGGAAATATCCTCTTCAGCATGAAGGTTTGGAGCAACTTCACTTACCAAAGTAAGCAGATCTTGGGCAGCCTGAGAGCTTGCTGCGCCTTCAGTCAGAGCCAGCGCCATCGAGCCATAATCTTCGAGCTTATCGATTGGACCCAGAGCAATTTTCGGGCGCTCATGGGAAAGCTCGATCTGGCTCTCAGCAGAAACTCGCGGCATAGGCATCTGTTCTGCTGTGTGCACAATCATGGCCCGGCCCTTCTCTGTAACGATACGGCTGCGGTGAAGAGCTTGGATTTTATTTGCCGAATGCATGCAGACAGCGTTTTGCAGCCAGGCCAAGATGCAGATGTGCTGGTCCTCGGTAGTAGTATTCTCAACGGTGACGCGGAACAGTGTCGCCGGCAGGGCTGAGTCTTTCGCATTCAACGGTATAAATGGAGAAAGGACCTCCATCTCAACTTTCACTGGAAGATCATCGTCATGATAGCGGACAAGCCCAATCGGATATTCACCGGTAAATTCAACGGCACCAAATCGCTGATCCAACTGCCTGACAATGGCTGTGCCGTGTTTCTCTATAATCATAGCAAAGCCTGAATCAACCGGCGAATCGGGCTTGTAGGTACGGTAAAAGCTTTGCCCACCGTCGGTAGAGACATGCTTATTAAAAATTTGCCAAAGCCCCAGTGTTCCATCGCCCCGAAGATAAAGCTTGCCTGTGCCGATACCGCCGATCGGCATTCCAATCGTATCAAGGTCTTTGCCCCGAAAAGTCTCACGCCGGCCTCTTTGAAAAAGACGTCGCGCATTTTCGGGTGTGAGTGCCTTGTCAGCCGGCATGAGGTGCTCGCTCTGTGCCTGAGTCGCTATAGCGCAATCAAACGGCATAAAAGAACCGCAGGCCACAAATAAAATCAATGTCATCCAGAGCTTTTTCATTTTTGACTCTTTCCGATTTTTAATCCTCGTGGATTTTATCCTTAGCATGGACGTATTCTAAAGGAAAAGGCTCAACCTTGCCAATCAGTTTGATGAATAAAACTTAATGGCAAAGAAAAGCCTGTAGTTGTTATAGGCTTTTCCGCGAAAAAGATGCCTTTGAAGCAGGTTTGGTTAGTATGCTTCCGGCTTGGCAATATTACCTATAACACAGTGCTTGACAGCTCATCAGATTCTAAGAGCTCTGC
>Ga0315549_1000868_pt1 | contig 34329 bp, 22 predicted proteins | sample SalMarSW160200MG_FD_203101 | JGI IMG/M metagenome (GOLD analysis project Ga0315549, IMG submission 203101) | Salt marsh sediment microbial communities from the Plum Island Ecosystem LTER, Massachusetts, United States - Salt Marsh Sediment SW1601-200 ... | reverse complement strand
AAAATTGTTTTTGGCTTTTTGCTATATCATTATAACTTTAGTTGCTACAACACTAGCGTTCGGATTACTATAAAATAAGCTCAAACGGCAGTTGTAATTTCGACAAAAAAGCAAAAGGACAAACCCCGTGAAATGGATTTGCCCTATGAAAAACGATATCACAAATATTTTGAAGCTCTGATATTTACATTTCCATTACAGTGACCATAGGATCGGCTTATTTCCATCCATTTTGGAAATATCTGTAACGATAGTCTTGAGGCGCCCAAGGAAGCGCGTCGGCGCTTTACGAGGTCGCCCTCCAAGACCATGTTAGACGGTGTCAGCGTCCACGCCGCCCACCGGGTCCCATGCCACCACCTCGGGGACTCATGCCAGCTCCACCAGGTCCCATCTGTTCACCACAGGGACCCATGCCACGCCCTCTGGCGGGTGGCTCATCGGTCAGGGTTACACCACGCTCCGCAGCCCGCTCTTTCATGCGCTCATGATGTTCCTTGCGGATTTGTTCTCGTTCCTCGGCAGTTTTCGCAGTGCGCATTTTAGCACGATATTCCGCACGTTCTTGCTGAGTCATGAGCTGGCTACCGTAGATTTGCTCTTGCTTTTGAACTCTTTCCTGAGCACGCTCCTGATCAGCTGCCAATGCGGATCCAGCAGACAAAGACAGAACAATTACCAAAGCAAATAGCACTAATATTCGTCGCTTCATGATTAACTCCTTTGCTGGGTTGTCTGGAGAAGATGTGCGTAGCCATCACTGCAACCCGTTCAGTGGGCACGCCTAACATTATAATATTAAATAGACGTCTTGTTTTTGTTCCATATAGGGCACTTTAATTGACGTCTATATAGTATTCCCATATAAAACAAAAAATAGCCTGATAGCCGGCCATAAAAGAGGACAACATAATTTTAGAACAGTATCATCCAATTTTCAGATACATTGAAAAAACCGCAGGTCTAAGCATCTTAAATTTCATGTCATATATCGTATTTCTTACAAAATAGCAAAAAAGGCAAACCCCTCACAAAGAGTTTGCCCCTACGATATCCGAAAACACAATGTTTTTAGAATTATGTTGAGATTTGATCAAATGCAGATATTGAAACCTTAAAAAAGCTGGCGCCATTTTTGATCCTGCCTTTTGAAGAAGATGATTGGATGATTCTTATTTTTTGAACTTACCTCTGATCCCGACAATACGGATTAGTTTAGAACATAAAAGCCCGATCTCAGCCACAAAGATTTAGCCTCTCTTGTGTCAAAGAATGGTTAGGTCCTATTTGAAACAAGTCAAGGAATTGTTACCATTATTTACCGATTAACGATATGACCCATCTATGCAAGCGTTTGAAAAATGATTGAGATCCTTTATTTTTTTTCAATCACATTTATAATGTTGTTGTGAGTCCCGAAGCAATTGGGGTGTAGTTGATCATTTTGTGGATCTTCCTTCCACTGACCGTCTACCAAAAACTTGTATTCATAGTTCCCGGGAGAAAGCATCACCTGTTTTTTCCATGTCCCATTCTCATCCTTACGCATGGGATGTTTCTTCGGGCGCCAGTTGTTGAAATCTCCCATCAAGAAGACTTCCTTGGCCTCAGCGTTTTCAAGTGAAAATGTCACTTTCTTCCGTTTAATTTCCTGTCTTTTTTTGATTCTTGTCATTTAATACCTCCTTAAATGATACGTATTGATTCAAAAACATAAAATATCCTGTTTTGCCTATCTATTGGATCATCAAATCACCTTCCCGGATCATGGAAGATATATTATATCTGTCATATCAAATCTTAAGTATAAAACTATGCCACTCGACCTTTAAAGACAGCTTATTGTAATGTTTGTTGTGTGTCAAGCAAAATATAACACAATGTGGTAACTATGCTTCGGTAAAAAGATATGTATTTTATGGAAATTAAAACACACGACTCTTTGTCTCATATCAATCTCTAATTTTTTTCAGATATCCGGGTTTAATATTTCTTCTAAATTTGCCTTGCTGATAGGTTTTTGATAAATCCCATCAAAGCCTGCATCCTCTAATTCATTCATGTCAAAATTATAAAGATAACCAGATAATGCATATATCTTTAAATCAGGATTCAAGATTTTCACCCTACGGCAAAGGTTTAAGCCATTTAACCAGGGCATTCTCAGATCCGTAATAATCAATGAAAAGTGTTCATCATATCTCATGATATGTTCGGCCTCTTCTGAGCTGTCAGCCGTAACAACCATATGACCAAGTTTTCCCAATAATTTTTTCATTAATTTCAGATGGATTAGATCATCATCAATAACAAGGATTTTTTTAGTGCTCATATCGACAATTCACAAAGCGAGTACAATGAATGTATAAAAACTTTGAAGGGTTTCTCCATCAGAATAACCTTCTGGACAGAGGTTAAAGAGTTAAAATGAAGAAAAACAGAAAGCAAGCAACAATTAGAGAATGGGCCCTGCAGATTCTGTGATGTTAAACAATGGAAATTGAATCAAGACGTAATAAGAAATTCAGAAGATAAGATATCTAAATTCATTAAAATATAAAATTAGCTTTTGTCAATAAAAATAATTATAATATTGGCAGGTTGTGGAACTTTGTGGTATTGATGAATGAGGCTTTTATCGATGGGTTGGGGAAATGTTTAATTTTTACGACAGCTTGCCATGATCGGAAATCCATTTAATTAACATATATCAAATTCGAACTGTAAATATCAAGTCCTGATCGTTTATAGGTTACACCCTTAAGGATTCTTCTCAATATTCCCCATAACACCTTTTCTTGGTTTAGAAATTATCATAATTGGATAACTCTGAGTTATGGAACAGGAATATATCTAAACCATTTCTTGACTTTAGTTTAAAAATATGGTTGTTTAATGAGTATGAGTAATGAAAAAAAATCAAAAATAAACCGCCTTGTCAGTCAGTGGCCGAGAGGGACGCCCGCTACCGCATCCTACTTAAACACAGAGGGCTTCAGCCATGATCTCCTTACGAAATACAAAAAGAGCGGCTGGGTTCAGCCTTTCGGAAGAGGTGCCTATATCCTCTACGGAGACAAAGTGGAATGGCCCGGAGCCCTTTATGCCCTTCAAACCCAACTGGGCCTGAACGTACACCCCGGGGGAAAGACTGCCCTTGAGCTAAAAGGGTACGCTCATTACCTGCCCACTGGTAAAAGAAAGGTATTTCTGTACGGAAAACAAGGTCAGGTTCTGCCGAACTGGTTCAAAGAGGAGCGTTTAGGGGTAGATATCGTCATGACCCGGACCAATCTTTTCCCTGAGGAAAGTCAGGGGAGTTTATCCGAATTCAAGGAAAGGGACTTTTCCATAAGGATATCTTCCCCGGAAAGGGCAGCCATGGAGATGCTTCACCTGGTGCCGGGAAAGGTCGGTTTTGACGAAGCATTCCTGATCATGGAAAACCTTGCTACCCTCCGATCGGAAATAGTCCAGAGACTGTTAGTCATGTGCCGGTCCATCAAGGTTAGGAGGCTTTTCATGTTTATGGCGGAAAAGCATGGTCACCCATGGGTATCAGACCTGGACGTTTCGCGGCTTGATTTGGGCAAAGGAAAACGAATGATCGTCCCGAAGGGGAAGTTTGATAGAAAATACCGGATCACCGTCCCCAGTCACCATTACGAAGAGGGCGAGGGATGAAAGACACGGTCTTCTACAAACAGGCGGAATTGCTCCTGAGAATTCTGCCGTTGATATACAAAGAAGAGGTGTTTGCATTGAAAGGAGGTACTGCAATCAACTTTTTCGTACGGGACCTCCCCCGTCTATCCGTGGACATCGATCTGACGTACCTTCCTGTAAACGACAGGGATTTTGCCCTAAATGAAATCCGTAGCATTTTGCTACTGATATCCGAGGGAATCAAGAGAAGGATACCGGGAACAGGCGTCATCCCGAAGAGAATCCATGGGACTGAGGTCGTAAGAGGCCTGATTGTCGACCGAGAGGGTGTAACAGTTAAGATAGAGCCAAACCTGGTTCTCAGAGGGTCTGTGCACCCCCCCGAAATAAAAACGTTATCGAAAAAGGCTCAAGATCTCTTCGAGTTGTCTATTCAAAGCCGTACCCTTTCACCATATGATTTGTATGCCAGCAAGATCTGTGCTGCCCTTGATCGCCAGCACCCGAGGGATCTCTTCGATGTTCATTTACTTCTAAAAAGCGAAGGTCTTAAACCTGAAATAAGAAAGGCTTTCGTTGTCTATCTTGTCAGCCATCCAAGGCCCATGGTTGAGATCCTAAGTCCTCAGCAGAAGGATATAAGAGATATCTTTGAAAAGGAATTCAAGGTTATGATAGCCGAAAGCATCACATTTGAGGCGCTGGAAACGACGAGAAATAAACTGGTTGCGATACTTCGAGAAGAGTTGACACCTGATGAAAGAAGATTCATTGTATCAATGAAGCAGGGCCAACCCGTTTGGGACCTTCTCGAACTTGAAGGGATTAAGGACTTGCCTGCCGTCAAATGGAAGCTCTTGAATATTTCAAAAATGGACCCCACAAAACATCGAAAGGCCGTTTACAAACTTAGAAATTATCTGGGTGTTTGACTGATATCATCGTATATGATCCCGCAATGTCAGACATATCTCAGGTTTTTGAGGTGACTGATATTTTCACCTATATGCGCACTATCACAGGTCTTAAAAATATCTTCGGACGGGTTTATAGCTGACTAAATTTAACGTTCAATCTGCCCAATATACTGGCAAGATGAACTTAATTTTGGAACGGGAAGGCAGGCCATTTCATTAAACCTTTCGTCTTAATTGCCGTTAATCTTATCCCTCAACTTCCCGGAACATATAAACCTAACAACCTTTCTTGGTTCCAGCATCAAATCCTCACCAGTTGCTGGATTCCTGCCTTTTCGTTCATCTTTCTGTTTAACACAGAATTTACCAAAATTAGAAATCAAAACGTCCTCACCTGATGTCAGAGTGTCTTTGATGATTTCAAGAATGGTCTCAACAATTTGATATGATTTATTCTTTGGTAAACCGGTCTGGTTCTGGACTGATTTTACGATCTGAACTTTTGTGAGTGTCATGGCTTATGCTCCTCTGTTTTTACAAAATCCAAGATAAAAATGCGGTTCCAACGATTATGCCAAGAATCCCAGATAGCCTGTATGTTTGATCTGATAATGAATTGAAATACCAATCCATAAATTTATCATACAAGCCCTTGGAAATTAAAAAGAAAACCACGCCTTCAATGACAGCCATGAGTCCAATTACTCTAAAAAGCCATGGAATACGTGTGGCTGGTGCAGAAAGGATAAAAAGGATGCCAAATATAAACGGTAAGGTTGAGAGAATTTTTTGATCAATATTGCTGAATATACTTTTCACAATATTTTTGGTTTCATTGGTATAAAGAATCGAGCAACACCCAATAGAGATATAGACTAAGCTAATTGCATAAAGAAACCATTTCATAATCATTTCCTTGTATGGTTAATGGTTGTTGTGGAAAGACTTTATTGCATGAAGGAATCTTTATATTCACAAACACCACAACATTTGTCAAGATATTAATAGGTTATATGAAATATAGGTGTGAATGCAATTGAAACTGTTCGGTTTTGTTAACGTTAATAATCATTCCTAATAACCTAAAATCCTTGACAAATAATTTCATAGGAGTAAGGTTTCAAGTGATCTTCGAATTTTTCCTTTAATTATAACCTAAATCTTGCAAGAGTCGGAGGCTTTCATATGCAAGGCACTTAAGGGTGAAGTCATAGTGAACTATTACGAACGCTTAATAACGCAGCAGATGAAAGCCTCCGGCTCGCCCTTTGGGGTGAAAATTAATGAATAAAAAAAGATCATCATCCGATTTACCATTTGGGTAAAACATATATTTATATGATTTTGTTTAACCCCGCTTCAATTAAGAATTATAAAGATTTTCATTAATTTTCATGCAAGATTCAGGTATAAGGAAAGGTTTATAACTTTTCGAAGTCAGGCTCAAAGACGGGTAGCGGTGAAATTTGATTGAGCTATGTTTCTAAAAAGACAAGATGAATTAAATCTGTTGCTCCTATATTCTTCACGGTTGGTATACTCTCCATAATAAATCTTGCATTTACCCGCCACTTGGGCTGTGAATTTTATTTTAAAGTTCAATAAAGATCCACCTGACCTGCCAGTTTAAAAATATAAGAAAGGGTTGCCCATGCCCGGTCTGTAAAATAATAAAAAACAAGATATCATCCAGGCGTCCACAAGGGAGGCAAATTTTGAATGTCTTTGAACTCAGAGACCAGCTCATAATCGATTACGCTGATTACATTAAGAGTTTTATCAAAATTCAAGACCCGGAAATAGAGGACCTCGTTTATTCCGAGTTAGAAGGAGGGCTTCTATGGCCCGATCCCCTGATCCAACTCAATCCTTCCTTTGAAATCGGTGAGTCGATCGATCAACTCGTTGATGAAGGTATACTCCATTCTGAATGTTCGCGCATATTTCGTATCAAAAAAAACGAAGAACTGGGAAAACCAATCCACCTATACAAACATCAGGCCGAAGCGATTAAAATTGCTCATGGGGGCCACAACTACATTTTAACAACCGGAACCGGCTCCGGGAAAAGCCTTGCTTATATTGTCCCCATTGTGAATCATGTTTTAAATAACGGTAGCGGTAATGGTATTCAGGCCATTATCGTATATCCCATGAATGCTTTGGCCAACAGCCAGTTTAACGAGTTGGAAAAATTCATCTGCACCGGTTATCCGGAAGGAAAGGAGCTAATCAGATTCGAAAGATACACCGGTCAAGAGGATGAAGAAAAAAAAGAGCAAATTGTCAAAAACCCACCCGATATCCTGCTGACCAATTACGTCATGCTGGAGCTGATTCTCACGCGCCCCTATGAAAGAGATCTTATCAGTGCTGCCAAGGGATTAAAGTTTTTAGTACTCGATGAATTGCACACCTATCGAGGCCGCCAGGGGGCTGACGTGTCCCTTCTTGTTCGAAGGTTGAGAGACCGCCTGGAAGCGGATGAGTTGCAACATGTGGGAACATCAGCAACCCTTGCAGGAGCCGGACCCTTTTCCCAGCAGCAGGTTCAAGTCGCTCAGGTTGCCTCCAAAATATTCGGCTCCATCGTTCATCCCGGTCACGTCATCGGGGAAACCCTCAAAAGGACGTCCGATGAGCCGGATCTTTCGGATCCTGGGTTCAAGGCGAAGCTTGCAGAAAGAGTGGCAGATTCAAACCGAAAACCGCCGGTTCCTTTTACTGACTTTATTGCTGATCCATTGTCACGATGGATAGAATCCATTTTTGGGATTACCAAAGAGACTGAAAGTGGCCGCCCCATTAGATGCCTTCCGCTGCCGATAACCGGAGAATCGGGTGCAGCTTCTAAACTCAGTGAATATACAGATCTCCCGGACGAAAGGTGTACCGAAGCCATTAAAGAGGGTCTGCTCGGCGGGTACTATTGCGAACCCAAACCGGTGGATGGAACACCGGTCTTTGCCTTTCGGTTGCATCAGTTCATTAGCAGAGGGGATACGGTATACACTACAATTGACCTGGAAAACAAAAGACATATTACGGTGCAGGGCCAGCAGTTTGTCCCGGGCGACCGACATCGTTTGCTCTATCCAATGGTCTTTTGTCGGGAATGTGGTCAGGAATACTATTCTGTTCGAAAAACAAGAGATACCGAAACCGGTGAAGAAGCATTTTTGGCAAGAGATCTTCTGGACCGGGATTTTGGGGATGCAGATGAACTGGGATTCCTTTATTTTAGTTCAACCAATCCCTGGCCGGATGATATGGAAAGCATCTTAGAGAAAATTCCGGACGACTGGATAGAAGATGACGGTAAAACACGCCGGGTTCGGAAATACCGCAAAAAAGATTTACCAAAAACTTACAAGGTGGGTCCGGATGGTCGTTTGAATCCCGAAGGGGTTTCATGCCAGTTTATCGGCTCTCCGATCGTTTTTTGTCTCAATTGCGGTGTTTCTTATAGTTTTAGGGGTTCGGATTTTGCCAGGCTGGCTTCTTTAGGGGCCGGTGGCCGAAGCTCGGCAACAACCATTCTTTCTCTTTCCACAATACGGAATCTCGCCAGACAGCCCCATCTGGAAAAAGAAGCCAAGAAACTGTTAAGCTTCACGGACAACCGGCAGGATGCATCCCTTCAGGCCGGCCACTTCAACGATTTTATTGAGATAGGGATTATCAGAGCAGCACTTTACAAAGCGGTTGAGACCGCCGGTGTGGATGGACTTCAATACGACAATGTGGTTCAAAAGGTTTACGAGGCCTTAAATCTGCCAAAGGCACTTTATGCCAGTGATCCTGAAGTTCGCTACAACCTTGAAAAGGAAACCAATAAGGCCCTTAGGAATGTTATAGGATATCGCTTGTTTCGAGATTTAAAACGAGGCTGGCGGGTAAACCTTCCCAATCTGGAGCAGTGTGACCTTCTCAACATCGAGTATTCGTCTCTTGAAGATCTTTGCCGGAATGATGACGACTGGGCGGATTGTCATCCTGCCCTGTCCCAGGCTTCGCCCGACAATCGTTTTGCAATATCCAAGGTGTTATTAGATTTTATGCGACGATCCTTGGCCATAAAAGTCAGCCATCTTGACAGCGAAAGGCAAGAGCAAATCCAGCAGCAAAGCTTTCAGCGCCTCATTGATCCCTGGGCAATTGATGAGGATGAAGTCATGGAGCATTCCAGCATTCTCTTTCCCCGGTCTAAAAGAAAAAAGGGAGATTTTGGCGGGAATGTCTTTCTGTCTTCCAGAGGAAAATTCGGCAGGTATTTAGCCCGGGTCAGTACATTTTCCGATTACACCGAAAAGCTCAAATTAGAAGATCGCGAAACACTCATTTCGGATTTGCTGCGCACCCTTCAAAAAGCTGGTTTGGTGGAAATTGTCAAAGAAGCCAAAAAAAGCGAAGAGGTCCACGGTTATAAGTTACCTGCATCGGCCATCATCTGGAAAGCCGGAGCCGGAAAATCCGGATTCTACGACCCTCTGAACACACCGAATGCGCCTTCTACCGGCGGCAGCACGAACGAGTTTTTTAAAGAATATTATGCCGCTATTGCCTTAGGAATCATAGGCCTTCGAGGGCTTGAGCACACCGCCCAGGTATCCTATGATGATCGACAAAACAGAGAGAAATGGTTTCGTACCGGTGACCTGCAGGTGCTGTTCTGTTCCCCAACTATGGAACTGGGAGTCGATATTGCCGATTTAAATACGGTAAATCTTAGAAATGTCCCCCCCACTCCGGCCAACTATGCCCAACGAAGCGGCCGCGCAGGCCGTGGCGGACAACCGGCCCTTGTGTTCGCCTATTGCACTGCCGGAAGCTCACACGATCAGTACTTTTTCAAACGGCCCGAACTTATGGTTGCCGGTGCGGTGACTCCTCCCCGGCTCGATTTGACCAATGAAGATCTGGTTCGTGCCCATATTCACGCCATCTGGCTGGCAGAAACCCGCCAGGATTTGGGTAAATCTTTAAAAACCATACTCGATCTTTCCGGCGACGAACCCAGTCTTAAGCTGCTTGACAGCGTACTTGACAGTTTGCGAAATCCACATGCCAAAAAACACGCTCGCCAGCGTGCATTAAATATCCTAAGCACGACTACAGAAGAGCTTAAGGATTCCGACTGGTACAGCGACACATGGGTGGATGAGTGTATGGCCCATGCTGAGCTGAACTTTGATGCTGCTTGTGACCGCTGGCGCAGTCTCTATCGTGCAGCCCACAGGCAGGCCAAAATACAGAGCAGGATAATTCGGGATGCCTCCAGAACCCGTGAGGATCAGAAACGAGCCGAGCGTCTTCGGAGGGAGGCCGAGGCCCAGTTGAAGCTTCTGCGGGACGAAGCCGCCAATGTACTTCAGTCTGATTTTTACAGCTATCGATATTTTGCAAGTGAGGGATTTTTGCCCGGATACAATTTTCCCCGGCTTCCGCTTTCGGCCTTTATCCCGGGACGCCGGGGAAAGCGCAGCCGGGAGGATTTTCTGACCCGCCCGAGATTTTTGGCGATTTACGAGTTCGGCCCCCAGGCCGTGGTATACCATGAAGGCTCCCGCTACATGGTCAATAAAGTAATTTTGCCGCCGACCGAGAAAGAAGAGCTTCCCCTGTTTCGGGCCAAACTGTGTCCGTCTTGCGGATATTTACATCCCATGACAGACAGTGAGGGGCCGGATAAGTGCGAGCATTGCAAAGCGTATCTTGGTGCGCCGTTTACCCAGCTTTTCAGACTGCAAAACGTTGCCACTCGCCGGCGGGATAAAATCAATTCTGATGAAGAGGAACGGTTTCGACTGGGATATGAGCTTAAAAGCGGATTTCGTTTTTCCACCAGAGACGGCCGGCCGACCTATCGGACTGCCGATGTTTTGAAGGATGATGAACCCCTGGCGGACCTATCCTATGGGAATGCTGCCACGCTTTGGCGGATTAATTTGGGATGGACCCGACGCAAAAAGGGAGAAATCGGCTTCCTGCTGGACATGGAGCGTGGTTACTGGTCCAAGAGAGACAGCGTTGACGATCAAACGGAAGATCCTGATATGGGTCAGCTTATCACGCGTGTGATCCCTTATGTTGAAGACCGCCGCAATTGTCTGATTTTCCGGCCCCGAAAATACTTGGAGCCCACCGAGATGGCGTCTTTGCAAGCAGCACTGAAAAATGCCATTCAGGTCAGATATCAGCTGGAAGACAATGAATTGGCGGCCGAACCTCTCCCGGATCAAATCGACCGCAAAATGATTCTTTTATATGAATCCGCCGAAGGCGGCGCCGGTGTCCTGCGGCGTTTTATCGACGATCCGCAGGCCATTTCCGAAGTTGCCGCCCAAGCCTTGCGTATTTGCCATTTTGATCCCGCGACCGGCAACGATGAAGGCTCGGCACCCAAGGCCAGAGAACGCTGCGAAGCATCCTGCTACGATTGCCTGATGAGCTACAGCAACCAGCGCGAGCATCCACTTCTGGACCGTCACGCAATTCGAGATATTTTATTAGATCTAAAAGATGCCACCATTTCAGCTTCTCCGGCTGAAAAGCCCAGGGCCGCCCATTTTTCCAATTTGAAAAAGCAATGTGATACTGAACTTGAACGCGCATGGCTCGACTTTTTGGAAGAATCGAATCTGTATCTGCCTTCCCATGCCCAGCATCTTATTACTGACTGCCGGACGCGGCCTGATTTTTTCTATTCACAGCATCAGGCGGCAGTTTACATCGATGGACCCATTCATGACTTTGAGGATCGACATGAGCGGGACCAAGATCAGACCGAATGTATGGAAGATCTGGGCTATCTGGTGATCCGGTTTCATCACCGGGAAGACTGGGAGGCCAAGATCGATCGTTTCCCAAATATCTTCGGGAGGATTAAACCATGACCTTTGCCGTGGGATCGCTTGTCAAAGCCAGGGGCCGGGAGTGGGTCGTGCTACCAGAATCCGAAACGGATTTGCTGGTCCTGCGGCCTCTCGGGGGCAGCGAGGATGACATCACCGGCATTTATCTGCCGCTGGAGCCGGTGGAGCAGGCCTGCTTTGACCTACCCGACCCCGGAGCACCGGGTGACTACTACTCCTGCAACTTGCTTCGCAATGCCGTGCGTCTGGGGTTTCGCTCCAGCGCCGGACCCTTTCGATCGTTTGGCCGGCTGGCCGTGGATCCCCGGCCCTATCAGTTGGTTCCCCTGCTCATCGCATTAAAACAGGATCCGGTTAGAATCCTGATTGCCGATGATGTGGGGATCGGAAAAACCATCGAAGCTGGCTTGGTTGCCCGTGAGCTGATAGATCGCGGTGAAGTTCAGCGTCTGGCTGTTTTGTGTCCCCCGCCGCTGGCCGAACAGTGGCAGATGGAATTGAGAGACAAATTTCACATCCATGCCGAACTGGTGCTGACCAGCACGGTCAGCCGCCTGGAGCGCAACCTGCGGGTAGGCCGGTCGCTTTTCGAACACTACCCCTTTGTGATCGTCTCCACCGACTTTATTAAATCGGATCGCCGGCGCCACGAATTTTTTAGAACCTGTCCGGAGCTGGTGATCGTAGACGAAGCCCACACCTGCGCCTTTGCCGGTGAAGGCAAAGGTCTCCGACACCAGCGCCACCGGTTGGTTTCCGGGTTGGCCCGGGACGAGAACCGCCATCTGATCCTGGTCACCGCAACCCCTCACAGCGGAAAAGAAGAGGCCTTCAGGTCTCTGCTGGTGTTTCTAAAGCCCAAATTTTCAAACCTGCCCAAGGATCTTTCCGGCCAGGAAAACGAGCATCACCGTCGCCGACTGGCCGAGCACTTTGTGCAGCGCAAACGAGCTGATATCAAAGAATACTTGGGTTCCGAAACCGTTTTTCCGGAAAGAAGCGATCAGGAAGAAAGCTACCGGCTGTCGGCCGAATATAAAAAAGCCTTTGAACGCGCCATCCAATATGTGCGCCAAAGCGTGGAAACATCAGAAGGCGGCAGGTTCCAGCAGCGGGTCAGGTGGTGGTCGGCCCTGGCCTTGCTACGGGCCATGGCCTCCAGTCCGGCCGCTGCAGCGGCAACCTTGCGCAACCGGGCGGCCGTAGCCGATGCCGAAACCCTCGATCAGGTGGATGAGCTGGGTCGAAAGAGCGTATTGGATTTGTTTATCGACGATGCTGCCGAAACTTTAGATGTTGCGCCGGGATGTGATGTGGAAGATCCCGGCGACAGTTCGGAACGCCGGCGCCTTTTGCGACTGGCCCGTGATGTCGAAAAATTAAGCGGCCCCAAAGACATCAAGCTGACCCAGGCCGTCAAAATTATCAAAGATCTTGTCAATGAAGACTTTCAACCGATTGTTTTCTGCCGGTTTGTGCAGACTGCCCATTACGTGAACGAGGCCCTGCGCAAGAGCCTTCCTAAAAATGTGGAGGTGACGGCTGTTACCGGCATGCTGCCGCCCAAGGAGCGTGAAGACCGCGTAAAAGAGCTTTCCCAAGCGCCTCGGAGGGTTTTGGTGTGCACGGATTGTCTCAGTGAGGGAATCAACCTTCAGGAGCACTTCAATGCGGTCTTTCACTATGATCTTTCGTGGAACCCCACGCGCCATGAGCAGCGGGAAGGCCGGGTGGACCGCTTCGGTCAGCAAAGCCCGGTCGTTCGGGTAATGACCTTTTACGGCATCGACAACCAGATCGACGGAATTGTTTTGGATGTGTTGCTGCGCAAGCACCAGACTATCCGCAATTCGTTGGGCATTTCCGTTCCGGTCCCCTTCGATACCAATCAGGTGGTCGAAGCCATTTTTGAGGGACTGTTGCTCAAAGAAAAACCCCAGGTCCAAACACAGCTCATCCTGCCCGGATTTGAAAAGCATTTTGAGCATGAGAAAGCGCAGCTTTACAAACTCTGGGATGCCGTCGCCAACCGCGAAAAGCGCTCCCGCACCATGTTTGCCCAGCAAACCATCAAGGTGGAGGAAGTCTGGCAAGAGCTAAAAGCCGTCCAGGAGGCCACCGGTGCCGGTGCAGATCTGGAAACCTTTGTCCAAGAAAGCCTTGCCGCATACGGTGCAATAGTCAGCCGAAACGGTGTGCTCTCGGTAGACCTTAAAGATCCGGAGATTCCCGAAGCCCTGCGCGAGATTGCCGGCAACGACCAACTTAAGGTCTGCTTTAATCCCTCTTTTAAGGAAGGTGCGGTTTATTTAAACCGGACTCACCCCATGGTGGAAGGGATTGCCGGTTTTGTCATGGAAAATGCCTTTGACGGTGAAACGCCGGCCGTTGCCAAACGCTCGGGAGTGATGTCCACCTATCTGGTTCAGCGGCGCACTACACTGCTATTGGTCCGGTTTCGCTACCATATCATCACCAGAATCAACGATATCGAGCAGCCCTTGCTGGCTGAGGACTGTCAGGTGTTGGGATTTGAAGGCACGCCTTCAAAGGCCGAATGGATTTCACCGGACCAGATTGAAGCGCTGATCAAGGCAAAGCCGGATGAGAATGTGCTGAAAGACAAGGCCGTCTATTTCTTGGAAAAACTTGTGCAGGAATTTGACGCCCTGTGGCCCTATTTGGACCAGGCTGCAACAGCCAACGGCGAAAAGCTTTTGGATGCACACCGGCGAGTGCGCAGGGCTGCCAGGCGAAAAGGTGTGCAGTATCGCATCGAGCCGCACCTGCCGGCTGATATCTTGGGAACCTATATCTATCTTCCTGCCAGAGAAAGTTGACCATGCAGATCCGACGCAAAGATGTCTTTATCACCATTCGCACCGAAGGGGCTATCCTGCCTTCGGATCTGCTCCAAAGGATCGCCGAACCGGCCAAAGATATCCCCGGTTTGGATGAAGCCGCCTATCACCTGAGCGGAGAGCGCATCAACGAGGCCGTCAACCGTGGATGGAATCGGCTCCAGGGCGCCTGGAAAAGCTTTCAAAACGCACGTTCTGGGCTCCCTGAAACAGATTTGGGTACCCGCATAACGCGCGAGCGCTGGCTGCTGCCGCTGTTCCAGGAATTGGGCTTCGGTCGTCTTTTGGTTCAAAAGTCGGTTGAAATCGGCGGGAAACCCTATCCCATCTCCCACGGCTGGCAGCACACACCCATTCACCTTCCCGGCTTCCGGGTCGATCTGGATCGCCGCATGGCCGGTGTGGCCGGTGCAGCGCGTATGAGCCCTCACAGTATGGTCCAGGAATATCTCAACCGCAGCGACGATCACCTTTGGGCCTTTGTTTCTAACGGCCTTAGTCTGAGGGTCCTGAGAGACAACGTCAGCCTGACCCGCCAGGCCTACCTGGAGTTTGATCTTGAATCCATGATGGAAGGCGAAGTGTATGCCGACTTTGTGGTGCTGTGGCTGATCTGCCACCAGAGCCGGGTAGAGGCGGAAAATCCGGCCGAGTGCTGGCTGGAACAGTGGTCTAAACTGGCCCACGATCAGGGAACCCGCGCACTGGATCAGCTCAGAGATGGTGTGCAAACGGCCATCGAGGCCATTGGCTCCGGCTTTTTATCCCATCCCAAAAACGAGAGTTTAAGAGAAAAGCTCAAATCCGGCACACTGGACAAGCAGGAATACTACCGCCAGATTTTGCGGCTTATGTACCGGATGATTTTCTTATTCGTGGCTGAAGACCGTGATTTACTTCTCACGTCCAAGGCCGATCAGAAAGCCCGTGAGCGCTACCTGCGGTTTTATACCATGCGCCGTATTCGTGAGCTGGCCGGAAAGAAAATCGGCACTCGTCATTCGGATCTTTTTCATGGCGTTCGCCTGGTCATGGAAAAACTGAGGTCAAATCAAGGTTGTTCGGAGCTGGCGCTTCCAGCCATGGGAAGTCTTTTGTTTTCCAGAGATGCTACTTCGGACTTAGAGGGCCTTGAGCTGGGCAACCGCAGCCTGATGGCTGCCGTTCGGGCTGTCAGCTTTATTTCCTTTGAGGGTAAGCGCCGACCGGTCGATTTTAAAAACCTGGGCTCCGAGGAGCTGGGAAGTGTGTACGAGTCCTTGCTGGAGCTGCACCCGGAGCTAAACTCGGATACCGGTGCATTTGAACTCAAAACCGGCGGCGGACACGAGCGCAAGACCACCGGCAGCTATTACACCCCCTCCAGCCTGGTGCAGTGCCTGCTCGACTCGGCCCTGGAACCGGTGGTGGAAGAAGCTCTTAAAAAGGAAAATCCCGAACAAGCCATTTTAAATCTCAAGGTGTGCGACCCGGCCTGCGGCTCCGGGCATTTTCTGGTGGCGGCTGCCCATCGCATGGCCAAGCGCCTGGCTGCCGTGCGTACCGGTGATGAAGAACCTTCACCGGAAGCCACGCGCATGGCACTTAGGGATGTTATCGGCCGCAGCATTTACGGGGTGGATATCAATCCCATGGCCGTGGAACTGTGCAAGGTCAGCCTGTGGCTGGAAGCCATGGACCCGGAAAGGCCGCTTTCGTTTCTGGATCATCACATCCAGTGCGGCAACAGCTTGCTGGGCACCACACCGGCGCTTTTGGAGAAAGGCATTCCCGATGATGCCTTTAAACCGATTGAAGGCGATGACAAGGAATATTGCCGGATATGGAAACAACACAACAAACAAATGCCCCTGTTTGAGGGAAAAGCGCAAACCCCGAAGCAATTTAAAGTTCTATCGAATGAATTCCTTAAAGTCGCGGAAATGGATGATTCGACCCTATGGGGTGTTAGAGAAAAGCAGGCCTCTTGGGGAAAAGCAACTCAGTCAACGAGCTATCTACATGAGCGGATACTGGCTGACACCTGGTGTGCGGCCTTTGTCTGGATAAAAAAACACAGCACTAAGTTTACCGCTCCCATTACCAATGTTTTATTTCGAAAACTGGAGACCGATCCTTCAGCTATAGATGAAAATGTGAAAACAGAGGTTCAACGCTTATCCGAGCAGTATCGCTTTTTCCACTGGCACTTGGCCTTTCCGGATGTTTTTCAACTTCCCCAAAAAGGCGAAAAGCCTGAAAATGAAGAAATGGGTTGGAGCGGTGGATTTGATGTTGTGGTAGGCAATCCACCGTGGGAGAGGGTAAAGCTTCAGGAAAAGGAATGGTTTACCGGTGTTCGACCGGATATAGCCACTGCATCCAATGCCGCCAAGCGGCGCAAAATGATTCAAGCGCTCAAAGATGATAGTCCGATAGTGTATAAGGCTTTCTTAGATGATCGGCGCGAGTCGGAAGGCATCAGCCATTCGTTTAGAAATTCTGGACGATACCCGCTTTGCGGCCGTGGGGATATCAACACCTATGCAGTATTCGCCGAACTCAAGCGTAATGTCTTATCACAAAAGGGCAGAGTCGGTTGCATTGTGCCTTCCGGTATTGCCACAGATGACACAACAAAATTCTTTTTTCAAGATATCATGGATTCAGGTTCTATAGTGAGCCTATACAGCTTCGAGAATGAAGAATTTATTTTCCCAGCAATTCATCACTCTACGAAGTTTTGCTTACTAACTATGGTTGCACCATGGTTAGAAAAGCGACGGGTAGCTGATTTAATCTTTTTTGCTCGGCAGGTAGAACACCTTAAAGAAAAGCAGCGCCATTTTGTGCTTTCATCGAACGATATAGCTCTTCTTAATCCTAATACCCGAACCTGCCCGATCTTTAGATGCAATAAAGATGCGGAACTAACTAAGTATGTCTATCGCCGCGTGCCTGTTTTAATCAGAGAAGGGAGCCGGGAACATTCTGATGATAATCCATGGGACCTTAAATTCACAACAATGTTTCACATGGCCAATGATTCAGGTTTATTCCGCACACAAGAACAGTTGAAGGATGAAGGCTGGTGCCTCAAAGGAAATATCTTTCACTCAGAAGATAAGGTTTATCTACCGTTATACGAGGGAAAGATGATTCACCAATTCGACCACCGCTGGGGTACTTATGAAGGTGCAACTCAAGCTCAACTAAATGTTGGCACACTTCCTCAGCCTTTATCTAAAGATAAAGAAAAAAGTTATTTCGTAATACAACCACGTTATTGGATAGATAGAGATAGGATTAAAGAAAAATTAACTAAAAGTGACAAAAAAGGCAATATAATATGGAAGTGGGACCGCGATTGGCTAATAGGTTGGCGTGATATCACAAGCGCAGTCGTTTTTCGGACAACAATCGCCACAGCTTTTGCACCAAACAATTGCGAAGGGGGCCTATTGTTGATGTTGCCAGGGATCAATGTTGAACGATCTCAAACACTTTTAGCTTCTTTGAATAGTTTTGTCTTTGATTTTGTTGCACGCCAAAAGATTGGTGGAACTCATCTCAAATTTTATGCTATGCGTCAATTACCTGTTTATCCTCCAGTAAAATTTTCACAAATAAGTCCTTGGACGAATAGCTCCCAAATCTTGCAAGACTGGCTATCGTTGCGAGTACTTGAACTGACTTACACGTCATGGGATCTGGAGCCATTCGCACAAGACTGCGGGTGGCAAGGTCCTCCGTTCAGATGGGACGAAGATCGCCGCTTTCTGATCCGATGCGAGCTCGATGCGGCATTCTTCCACCTCTATCTTGGCAATGAAAATGATTGGAAACAGAAAGGTTCAAAAGAGCTTTTGGGCTATTTCCAAACACCCTGCGATGCCGTCGCTTATATAATGGAAACCTTTCCGATTGTAAAAAGAAAAGACATACAAAAATATGGCGATTATCGCACTAAACTTACAATTCTAAAAATTTTTGACGAAATGAAAAGGGCCATGGAGACCGGCAAACAATTTCAAAAGATCCTTGATCCACCAGCAGGTCCGCCCATGGACGCCGAAGGTAACTTCTTATCCATGTATAGATGGGATCGCAATAATTGGCCGGTTCATATTCACCAACCATTTCAAGAATGGGAAGAATCGCTTTTGTCAGCTTGGTTCGGCGTTTGCCAGAAACGCTGGAACTATCTTCAAAACGAGCAGGTATTCCCATGGGACGGACGTGAGGCTTTTGTTTATGCGCTTATTCCGCATCTGATCCAAGAAAAGCCCGGTAAGAGGTTCGAGTTTTATCGTGACGCGGCGTTGCTGGTCTCACGGTCCAATCGCTTTGAAACCTTGTTGATCGACGAGGAACTCCGCCACAAATACCGGCAACTGATGAGCAGTCTAGATTGGCTTGATTTTCCTGACGAGCATCGTATCCGTCCGTTAAAAATCAGAGAAACGTTGCAAAATAAAGGTATTGTCCAAACCAATCCAGTGTCAGGTGAAACGACAGTTCATAACGAAGTCAAGTTGCCACCTTTGCCGAGTGAGTTCAAACCCCTACTACCTCTTATCCAAAAATCAGCTGACAACCTAGACAAACTACAACGCAATGCTCTAGAAAAAGCTAAAGACGCAAAAATCACTTTTACACCGGATGAGATTTCTAATGAACTTAAAATGTTGATGCGGGCTTAGGGAGATACCAATTGGATCGAATAGTCCATAAAAATAACATTAGCTCACCACGCCTGTGGATTAAGCGGATAGCCCTCTTTGAGTCCTCTGAGAAAAAAGAGACTCCAATCCGAAATGTCGTTTTTCAGCGTGGTCTCAATATTGTTTGGGGCGTTGAATTACCCGATGAAGCCGGAGTCAATATTACTCATCCTGTGACCATTTCCGGGCATTCTGTCGGAAAGACGATTCTCTGTCGATTGATTCGCTATTGTCTGGGGGAATCTACCTTCGGCAATCAGAGAGTTTTGAGCCGTATTCGATATGCTTTTCCCAAAGGATGGGTTGGGATGGAACTGGCTGTGAACGGCCAGGATTGGGCGGTACTGAAATCTCTAGACCTCTCAGGGAATTTTACGGCAGGTCAAGAAATTACTGTAGAGGGGCTATTCGATCAAGACCGCCAGAAAAACCAATACCGGAGATTCATTGATAATCTACAAAATGTTATGATGTCGAGGTTACATTCGAGCGCTCCTCCCGACTCAGACAAATATTATGAATGGAGACATTTACTTGCCTGGTTGACTCGAGATCAAGAGTCGCGCTTCCAGAGCCCACATGACTGGAGATCTCCGCGGAGTGGGTCGGATACTCCAAAATTTCAGAAGCCCAAAGAACACGCGCTTTATCTGATTCGTCTGGTTTTGGATTTGGTTCAAGACAAAGAACTTGATGTGTCCCGAGCGATCACTGAAGGAGAGCGAGAACTCAAGCAACGAGAAACACAAATAACAGAATTGAAACGGGAACCGGAATATAGTTTCAATGAACATGATAAAGCTATTAAAAGATTACTAGATGTGAAATCAACCGAGATGTTAAATATTGACGAGTTGGATCTTACGTCACCAGTTTTTATCCGGCGGATGAAGATCGAGGGCGCCATTTCTACTATTCAACGCGATCTTGAGAGAGTTGACCTGAAAATTGCTCAAAAGCGTATCTGGCTGGCCTCGTATGATGAGCAACACCGTGCCTTTCGAGCTGCACTTGAAGTGATCGATGAGGCGACCGAACTCAAAGACGACCAAGAATCGGAAGACGATACCATACAAAAACTTCGAGAACTTCGAGGGAAGAATTGTACTTATGGTGATGTTCTCTTTTTAGACTGTTCTTATGTACAAGAAAGATTGGAAAAAGCGGAGAAGATTATCGATCTTCAAAAGGTGCGCGAAGATCAGCGCCAAGTTTCTGAAACCGAAATGCGACTAAGTATCCTCGAACAGCAAAGAAAAGATCATGACCAGATAGTTGAATTGCTTAATCAATTACGCCAGAAATTGGCCAAGGATATGGCCGAAAAGCGTGAGAAGGAATTAGAATTGGCAGAACATCGTGAAAAATTGCAACGACTTGGGCATCACCTGGAACAACGTAAACAAGCGATAGAACTTATTGAAGGTCATAGACCGAACACCAAACTGCAGCAGGAAACCATTCGTGCCAACGAACTACAAGATATCATAAAACGACACCGAGAAGAATTGAATAGAATACAGAAAAACCATAAACATCAGTTGGGATCGATCAGTGAAATATACGATAGCATCATAAAAAGAGTGTTGTCATCAACTTACTCTGGTATTCTACAAATGACGAAAGGAGAACCGCAGTTTCACATAGAAGAAACGACTGACTTATCGGGAGAAGCTGTCGAGACTCTGGCCTTGGTTCTGGCCGACGTAGCGGCGATGATATGTTCCTGCAAGGGTATTGGACACCATCCGCGTTTCTTATTACACGATGGCCCCCGTGAAGCAGACCTCGACCGGCATATTTATAGCCATTACCTGAGATCTATGTGGACATTGACCAATGAATTTGGAGGCCCAGAAAAAGCGCCATTTCAATATATCGTAACAACCACTAGCAAACCTCCGGATGAATTGAAAGATGCTATTTGCCTCCGTCTCCAGGCTCATCCGGAAACCGAAATGTTGTTTAGACGCTTGCTGCCGAATCTCCCAACACAGGAACAAATCACACTATTCGGTGAATAAGATGAAATGTAATACAATAATTGCGAGAGTGATCCTATGTGAGCGACCCAGGATTATATCGAAAATCATTATTTCATACAGGAGACGAATTTAAGTCCCAGATTGTATTTAACTGATAGAGACTCAACGTTCAAGAGCGAGTTGAACTTTTGGCACAGTTAAGTGTATTTATAATGATGATGTCGATCACTTCATAGAAACTTTTCCGATTGTAAAAAGAAAAGACATCAAAAAATACGGCGATTATAGAACCAAACTTACAATTCTTCATATTTACAACGAAATGAGAAGGGCCATGGAAACCGTTGAACCCTATCAAACGATTCTTGATTTACCACCGGCCGATCCAATGGTAGCTCATTCTGGAGTAGAGTAACAATTAAACATAAAAGTTATTAGAAAAAATGAACTATAAAGAACCTACTGAAATACTTACTTCTGATGAAAAAGCACAAAACGAAAAAAAGAGAAAAGCGCTCTTTGATCTTGTGTTTTCTGGGGAAGGAATTCTTTTTGTGGGGGCTGGATGCAGTATTCCATTAGGTTATAATAGCTGGGAAAAACTACTTATAGAACTTGAACAACTTGCAAAAGTAATTGACGGAGATTTTAGAGTTGATGAAGTCCATAGACGAAGGAACCCTTTAAGTTACGTTCAAAAAATAAAAACTCATATTAAAGAAAAAACAGATTCTTTTTCCCGATATCACAATTTTATTGGCAGACAATTTAGCCCTCAAGGTAATAAGAAGTTATTTAGAGATCTACATAAAGATCTAGTTTGTTTACCGTTTAAAGGAATTATTACAACTAACTATGATAATTCGCTTGAATTCGCCTTGAAAGCAACTTTTCCTGAAAAAGTTAGATATGATTCATACATTATTCAAGCTAATAATGCACACCAAGTCTCGGAATTTTTATTATCACTCGATAAAAAAAATGAGCTCCCGTGCATTGCACATTTACATGGCAGATTTGATTCAACAGAGTCTATTGTTTTAAGCTTAGATGAATATGATGCAGCATATGGATGGAGTATTACGAAAGAAAAGGAGTTTTCTGTTAGCTCTAAGACCAAATCAGAAATGGTGCCTAAATGGACATTACATAGAAAGTTGTTATGGGCCATTTTGGCTACACGGAGAGTTGTATTTGTCGGATTTAGTATGAGCGATCCCTATTTAAATGCGATGTTAGATACGGTCAGTAAAGATTTGTGGAATTGGGGTCAGTCAGTTCACTATGCAATTATGAGCATTTCTCCTAAAAACGAATCTTATAATATAGCTAAAATGAAATCGCTAAAAGAGGATTATGGGGTTGAAGTTGTTTTTTATGAAGATTTAGATGATACACACTCTGGATTATATAAAATGCTCTCCGAAATGGCAGAAAAACATAGACAAGCAATTGCTTCAAAAAAAGAACAAAAAGTTTATTACTCAGATGTTGAGGTTACAGAAACAGAAGGTGATAAAATAAACCGTATAATCGATAAAAAAGATTCATCTGAATGGATTGTTGAGGTAAATGAACGCATGATAGCAAGGATTAACCCAGATGAAAATAAATCGTGATCAATTACTTAATGAATTAGAAAAATTTTCACTGAATGGTAATGGTGTTGTTATAGGCAGGCCAGGAGTAGGAAAATCATACTTATTAATACAACTTAACCAGATGTTAAAAGAGAAAGGTATCCCCAATCTTATTTTGCCTATTGATCAACTCGGGGATGGAACGGAAAGCGAATTGCAAAATGAGCTTTCCTATGAAGGTGATTTAATTTCATGGTTAATAAAAATAGGCAGTTATTTTGACTCTGGTCCAGGAGTTATTTTATTTGATGCTTTCGACGCCGCAAGAAGTGAGGAGACTCGTAGACGTTTTTTAAAAATTATTCAGAGAGCTGTAAGAGAATTAAAAGGTATATGGCATATTTTGGTCACAGTACGGACGTATGATGCAAAAAAATCTCAAGATCTTTTGGATTTATTTCGTAGACCATCTGACTCTGATCCTAAAGAGTATTCCGAGAAAGATATTCTATGTAGGCATTTTTCAATTCCTTTACTGAGTGAAAAAGAAATTGAACAGGTTTTTGATCAAATCCCGAACTTAGACAGCATTTATAAAGCGGGTTCATCAGATTTTAAAAAGTTACTTAGAGTGCCATTTAATTTATGGCTGATAGAAAGAATTTTAAAAGTTTCCAAACCTTCGCCAGATTTCAGTGCTATTGGTTCAGAAGTTCAATTATTAGGACTATTTTGGGATCGCAGAATTAAATCAAAAGTTAATCGAGATGATAGAGAATTAATTTTGATAAAAATAGTTAGAGAGCTTGTCGGTGAAAAGTCACTATCTGTAATAAAAGAAAAAGCCTATGACCCTGTAGTTAAAGATGCTTGGACAGAGTTATTAAGTGATGAAATCTTGATTGAATTGTCGACAACAGGTCAACGAATAGCATTTTCACATAATATTCTTTTTGATTATGCTGTAAGTGTTTTGCTAATTGAAGATGATCCAGAGAAACTCATTAATTTCATAACAGAAGACCTTTCTCGGCCAATTTTTCTACGTCCAAGCCTGACGTATTATTATACCCGGCTATGGTATAATGAGCCATCTTTATTTTGGGAAGGCTTTTGGTATATTCTTCCAATCCCTGACATTCGTTTAAAGTTGTTTGCTCGCTTATTACCAACAAGTGTGATCGTCCAAGAAGCTCGAAATGTTGAGCAACTCACTCCATTAATTAATAAATTAAAACAAAATGAATCAATGGCAGAAGATGCCATGATTCGACTTTTGCAAGCTCTTCGCGCACTTAATATAGATCGCGATAATTTATGGATTAGCTTTTTAGAAAAAACTTCAATACATCTTTTAAGAAATTTTGCATGGGATTTTACAACGCTGACATCTGAAATACTCCAAAGGGCTATTGATAGACACGATCGGGCTACAATTGAGACTTGCGGCAAAATAAGTCGTCGTATTCTCGAATGGGTTTGGGAGCAAAGAGAAGTAAACAAAGATGCTTTTATAGATAGTCTTGGTGGCACATGGGCTGTTCCTTTAGTTGCCAAGACTTTTAATACCGATCCGAAAAAGTCAAGAAAACTCCTGGAAAAAGTACTTGATTTGACTGATGAGAAAGATTTCCCAATTAATTTCATATATAGACTATGCAGTAATTTAGCTAAAATATGGCCGTATGATCCAGATTTTACAGGCTTGACGTATCAAAAAGTTTTTGGCCATTATGAGACCAGCGAAGATAAAACCAGTTTCGGAACTCCTGTAATGACTATGCTAAGCACGAGAAAACAGGATTATCAAGGTTGTCAATATTTACTTATAAGACACTTTCCTAAATATTTACGTTCAGCCTCCAATTTTGCGACTAGCGTTGCAATATCATGTTTAAACCAATACATTATTAGTTACCATATTGTCAGGTACTTAAAAAAAGGTGTTAAACTTGAAGATTTAACGGAGAAATTTCAATTCCGAGGTAAAACCGCACATTATCTACCAGATGGGAGTTACATTTGGGACAGAAACCATTACGTAGATCAACCAATCAAAATGGCAGATGAACTTTTTAATTATATCAAAGAATTATCCAACTCAGAAAAAGCTCACGGTGAATTAGAATCTCTAATTGATGTATTACGAGAAAATGTCTTGGTCTCATTTTTCTGGAAGCGTATATTATCAGCTGCATTAGAAAATCCTATGGTATTTTCAAGCTACCTTTTTGATCTTTGCAAGGCAAAACCTATTCAAACAAATACAGAAACCAACTATGAACTTGCTAAATTCCTTGAAAAAGCTGCAAGTGAGTTTAAAAGTGATCAGCTCGTTCAAATCGAAGAGTCTATTTTAAAAATCCCTAAGGGGAAAAAAGACGAAAATGAAAGGGAATACTTAATAGATAAAAGAGATCGTCTTATTGTAAGGATTCCGAAAGATCTGTTAAAAACGGACGGAGCTAAAAAAATCAGAGCTGAAATGGAAAAAGCTGGGAAATTTCCATCAGACAAGCCACCGGTCCGATTTGAAAGCTGGTCGGAACCCTTTACAACAGAAAAGTGGCTTAAGGAACAAGGTGCTGATCTCGATCGACCAGAAAACAAAGAATTGCAACAGTATTTTGATCTATTGGATAAATTCAAATCAGAATGGAGCAACAAAATTCCCAAGGAAGATTCCATTGATTCCATTTTGCCTATTGCAAAAAGTGCATTTGTTTGTCTCAAAGACGATAAAGGAGCTGATAAACCAGTAATAAACGCAACATGGACGAAACTTGCCGAATGCGTTGAAACTATGGCTAGAGGGACAATCGACCCCAATAGTGATGCTTTTCAATTTTGCAGAGAAGTTCTCCTCCTATGTTCATATCATGATTCGCCGGAGCCTGATCCGGAATATGATAAAGAGTTTAAATCACCTTCGTGGTCTCCAGCTCCTCGTAACGAAGCCTCACAGGGCCTTCCATGGTTGGCTGTTAGGAAAACTGATTCAGATATTTTAAATGCAATTGAAAGTCTATCTAAAGATGAAGTGCCATCTGTCAGATATTTATTGATCAATGAACTATATCGCACTCACAAAAATGCGCCCGAGTTTTTTTGGAGGATAGCAGAAGATATTGCTAAAAGAGAAACCAATATTGTTGTGCAGAGTGCCTTATGCTTTAGCATCGGACAAGTCATTGCTATAAAGGAGAAGAAGGGAGTAAATGTTCTTGATATACTGATAAAAAGAAGTTTTCCTGTTGAAGACTCTAACTTGTTGAGTATTATTATGTCGCTTTTAATGTGGCTTACGTTTGTTAGGAAAAATCCATGGGCAATAGAACAAGTTGATAAGATTTTAGAAGATCCGATTAATTTTGGGATACCGCTGAGAAAAGCTACTTTTAAGACACTACAATATATAACTCCTCAAAAATTGAATTCTAAGGAAGACAAGGAAATTAGCGATAAGGCTATTAAGTGGTTAAGTAGAGCTATTTCTTCGGCTGGTAATGCAATTTTAGAATTAATAAATGAACTAGAAAAAGAACAAAAAGAAGAAATAAAAAACAAACTTAGAGAAATCTATGGGGTTATTGATGAAACAATTTCTCAGTTTTATTTTAGTACCGGTTTTAAAGAAGAAATCGATGAGCAAGAAAAGCCTATTAAGGAAAAACAGCTTAAAAATTATTATTTTACAATCAAACCTTTGCTGGAACAAATATTAGAATTTAGGACTCAAGAAAGAGGGGGTATTCTATTTGCCTCTACAGCCCATCACTTCATGGAGCTTCTTAATATCGTTTTAAAATATGATCCAAAAGGTGTGCTGCATCTCTCAGCTCGTGTTGCTGAAGCTAGTGAACCTTTCAATTATAATTTAGATTCTCTTGCTATCACTGAAGTAGTGAAATTAGTTGAATCTATTCTTACAGATTATCGTTATGAGATTCGCGATGTTCAGTCGCTTCAAAATTTACTGAGCCTTTTAGATGTCTTTGCAAAAGCAGGTTGGGCAGAAGCCCTCCATTTAGTTTTTCGTCTTGATGAAATTTTTAGATAGTTTTTTAATAGGAGGTCGTTTTGAAAATTCAAACAATTCTTGATCACATTGATTCAGGTCACATTGCACTCCCTGAGTTTCAGAGAGGATATGTTTGGAACCGGGATCAGGTCCGTAGTTTCATGCATTCTCTTTATAAAAAACATCCTGTCGGCAGTCTGCTGGTGTGGGTTACAGGTTCAGACGCTGCGCCAGCAAGAGGAGACGGAGAACTTGCACCAGGAGTTGTAAAGCTTTTACTACGGGGCGTTCGTGCAGAGCTTGCTTAAGAAAATCACCTAAAAAATCTACAACCTTTCAACCTGTGTTATCTCCGATAATTCACAGCCCTGCCCAAACCTTTTATAAGAGAATAATCACAAAAAACCGGCAACGGTCAAAACTCATATGGAACAACAATACTCAAATTTATTCTTCCAGGTTATCTGATCTACTGGGAAAAACTCGCACACAACCGCTGGAATATTGATTTACGAACGGTATTCATTTGAAAGAATGAATGAAGGTGTGCTTGTTACCGTCAGGGGCCAGGTGTGTTTTTAATGTTCTTCGCCATTATAAAATTGCCTCGAGATAGGGACGGATGATCCAGGCGGGGTTCTTCCGCGCCGCGCGGCAACGCCACATGCACCTCGTGTAACCGTTCCACCATGCACATCCTTGTCCGATGTCGGCTCGAATATCTCGAACTCCATGCGCGGCGCATAGCCCACTGGCTGAAACACCTTGTAACGAAGCGCCCGCTTGCGGCTTGCCTTCTTGCACAGCCAAAAAGACCGCATAAGCGGAATCTCCGCTCCGCAATTTGGTGATTCGCATTTGACTGTCCGCGCCCAAAGGTAGGCTATGGGTTTTGCACCATCGGGATCGACCCGCCCCCGGCAAAGGGGTCCAACACCAAGGGCGGCTCGTCAGGATGAGCAGCATGAACCAAATCCCGACCAGTTTTTAAATAATTGGCGTCCGAAGACCGGTCCCAGTTGGCAAAATCGGCGATGAATTCAAGGATGACTTTGCGAAGCCCCTCATCACTTTTGATCCTTGCACTCCATCCTCGTGGGTGATTTGGATGGCCGAGCAGAATGTTGCGGGCTTTGATTTTGAACTCATCCGGACAATGCGAATCGCAAGGGTCGGGCAAAAGCAGCGCCATGAGCATGGCCCGGCAGGAAGCTAGCGGCCGCCGTGCCCACCACAGGTGCAATGTGGAAGGATGCCCGTGGCGAATCGACTTCTCACGGACGGCGTGCCTTGAAACTTCTGCAATAGGAAAATCAACTTCAGCCAGGCGCTTACATTCTTTTCGTATCATCATGTGCCCTTATTGTGACCCTTTTTCGATCCCGAAACAGGGTCTGGTCCGCTCAATTTCCGCAGAATGCCAGACAGCACCATGCAATTTTTTATTGCTATAAGTTGCCGTGCTTTTCTCATGTCATTACCTATTTCATTACCCAATTCATTGGGTATTACCCAATTGCCATTTACCAGTCTTGCGCCATTGGGCATTCTGGCCGCGTCCCAAACACTCCACTCGATTCTCCGATCGTAAGTTTTTCAAAACACGACGGATCATATCCACACTGACGTTCGGGCACGCGTTCCGCAGTTCGGCGATGCTGAAAGGAGCGAGAGTCCTGTCGATAGCTTGAAGCATGAGGCTTGTCTTTTCTCCTTTGGGACTCTGAAGTTGACCCAGACGCTGTTCGAATTCCCTGTAGGCGGTTTTTATGATGAAAAGGGTGTAATTGATGTAAGGCCAGGGATCATGTTTGCGCTCGTGCCAGCCATGGGAGCTTTGCTCCAGGGTTTCGTAGTACCGTTCCTTGTTCTGCTCAATGAGACGCTCCAGACTGATGTATCGGCCGACCTCGAATCCCAGATGGTAGCATTGCAGGAGCAGAAGGAGCCGCGCTCAAAAAATAGCTGTTTTTTGGTCTTAAGCATACCATTTTGGGTGCTAAATAACAGGTCTACCGTTCGCCATCATCCGAAATGATTGTTCGGCTTCCTTTGGAATCATTGTTTTCGATTACCGAAATATGCATTTTGTAACAATTCTCTTAATTATATAAGGAGTTACAGTACCGTAGTTGTTTATGCAATCGATGTTTTTTTATTTCTTGACATTGAACGTTCACTATTGTATGTATAATTACAATTTTTTGATCATATTTATACAATAAATTGTACTAATTTATAGAGCAAATGGATTATAGAATCAATAAACAGACATTGTTGGATGTTTTAGGACAATGGAACGGATTTTTAAGACGTAAAATCCACCTCATTGCCTGTGGAGGAACGGCATTAACCTTGTTGGATATTAAACCAGTTATGATATTTCGGAAGATCGTATAAGTGTGCACCTTGATTATTTTTTAGACCTCCTTGGAAAGGAAAAACTATATGGTGAATAATAAATTATTTGAAAATTTAGATCGTCTTGGTTTTTCACTTATGGAACCAAAGGAGGATTTTAATGCGGATAAAACACTTGCTGAGGTTGTTAAAAGCAAAGACACACGGTTATGGGAAGCATTCCCTGTATTGCTGGCTAATGCGGCCCATGAGTATTCTTTTGATAAGGACCAGGTCCTGAAGAATTTAACAACGAGGGAGGATCAAGAAAGTTTTCAAGATTTGTTATTATTGTCACTGGCTCTGTATCAATACTATCATTTGTCATTTGTCTGGTCGAACCAGCTAAAAAAGCAACTATCAGATCAAGACCTAGTACAACTGCGAAAGTTCAGAAACAATATAGCTCACAGTGATGTTTTTTATGTCGGTAAAAAACGGTTTATCCCTGATCGATTATTCGAAATATTTAATAATTATTTTAAAAAGGATTCTGAAAAAACAAAACAACTGAAAGAAAAATATGAAGATTTATCTCTTGAGTATGCTTTGTCTCAGCTGTTTTCTCCAAAACAAAAGGAATTATTTAAAAAGAAAATAAAAGGTGAACCGCTAAATAAAACCGAGAGAGAGTATTATTCCCGTGCCGTAAAGAAAAAAGTCTCCGCCCTGGCCAATCCGGATCTTCACCGCCTTGCCCAGAAACTGATGCAATATTAGTTTAAAATAAAAGGTATAAGGATTTTTTTGAAATACGATTTAGTTTAACAGGTTGCTTTTGGGGTTTAAAAGAATGGTTTAAGACGATTTTAGGGCCTGTTTTAGGCCTCTTTTGCTGTTATTATAGCTCTTGTATCTTGGACCCCAAGCGCAAGCGGTCATCGTTGCTTAATGAGCATGCAATTAGGTTATATAGGTGTGATATTTTAAAGTATTTTTATGCATAATACCCTATTTTGGGGTGTCTAAAATCTTCTCTTATAAATTCAATGGGTAAGGCATAAGTATCACCTCAAGTCGTGAGCCAGGTTTGCGCAAGTTGCAAAATCTCCTCCAGCGGAATGGCGGTAATCTTACTGTCAAGCGCATATTTCTGATCCCCGGGATATATGACCCACAGATGTTCCAGTCCCAGATCTTCAATGGCAATATGCATCGACCGCTTTCGCCCGGGAGCATCTGTGTATTTAAATTCAAAACCATGCCGTTTACCGGCGATCGTCACCATGAGATCAAGTTCAGCACCTGCATGTGTTGCCCAGAAATAAGCATCTCTGGTTCGAAAAACATGGATAATATGCTCCAGTGCAAAACCCTCCCATGACGCGCCAATTTTGGGATGCCCCCGCAAGTCGGCCAGGGTTGAAACCTGCAGCAAGCTGTGAAACAGACCACTATCACGGATATATATCTTGGGCGCTTTGACCTGGCGTTTTTTCAGATTTTCAAACCACGGTGGTAAGACCCGAACCATGTAAGTACCGGTAAGAATATCGAGATATCTCCGTGCCGTATTTTCAGCAGTGCCAAGAGCTCGGGCAAACTCCGCTGCATTCCACACCTGCCCATGGTAATGGGCCACCATCGTCCAGAATCGCCGAAGGGTTTCCGCGGCAATGGTGATGCCAAACTGGGGGATGTCTCTTTCAAGAAACGTTCGGATAAAGCTTTCACGCCATTGAGTACTGTCAGGCTCAGAATCGGCAAGAAAGGCTTTGGGCAAACCACCCCTTATCCATAATCGATCGCGATGCTGCACCCCGACTTCCCAAAGTTGAAAACCTGCCAGATCAACGAATCCGATCCTTCCGGCCAGAGATTCCGAAACACCCTTGACCAAATGCGGCGATGCCGATCCCAACAACAGAAATCTGGCATTCTGGCGGGATCGATCCACAAGTACCCGGAGCAGCTCGAACAATTCCGGCTTTCTTTGAATCTCGTCTATTATCACCAGGTCGGAGAGATCCTTCAACGCCTGCATGGGAGCAGAAAGACGCTGGATATCAACAGGGTTTTCCAGGTCAAAAACTGTGGACGGCTCTTGTTCAGCGATGAACCGTGCCAAGGTAGTCTTACCGCACTGCCGCGGTCCGAGCAGGGCAGTGACAGGGTGTATCTGAAACGAAGTCTCGATTTGACGGATGGGTTCTGGCCTAGGAATCATGTGTCCATATTAAACCTTGAAATTCCTCATGTCAACTGCTGATTTTCAAGAATATTTAGCGCACATAAAAAATCAGATAGCCACTATATGAAATAACTTAGTTATATTACTGCTTATCCCTACGTCCCCAAGGGGATTTGAACTCCTGCTGTCCCGACATAAAGTCGGGATGTCTCCCGCAGAGCGACCCCAAATCCATAAAATGTAGCGCATGGGAGAATTCGCGCCGGCTTATTGCCGCCTCACCCAATGGCGTTTTATATCCAATCGGGGTCGGGCCGTTATACGGGCCGTTCATGCAGAACTTGCTTAAAAAAAATCACCTAAAAAATCTATAACCTTTGAACCTGTGTTATCTCCGGTAGATCACAGCCTCACCCAATTCTTTGATAAGAGAAAATCTCAGGTAAGGGGCCATTGGGAATACTCCTCTCATTGGTAGTATTTTTGGTATCGCCGTTGACCTGGCAAAGGTCGTTACAGTTTACCCTATAGCTGCATAAAAAATATGCTAAAAATATGTTATATTAAAACATTTCTATATGTTACGCATATCTCACAGAAGCTTTTAGAATAAACCCAGCGTGAATTCCAGAAAAAAACGTTTCGTAAGGCAAATTTTTAACCCTTCGGAAAGCCCATGATACCGCAATTCCTTCGTTGCCAAGGGTTCGCGGTAGTTTATTACAGCGTCACCCTTGGACGCCTTGGACTTACGGCATCCTGAGCTTTTGCAACGATAGGGTTTATAAGACGAGCAAAATCGAAAAATATTGGAAGAAGCCATGAAAATAACCTACTATAATTTTTCGGAATTTTCGGTGCTGGCTTGAACCCAGATATCAATCTCTTTGGTATATCGGGGCTCGGCATGAAACGCCAAAGCAAAGGCGCCGACAATGCAATACTGGACGTCATGCTTGTTTAATAATTCTAAAAACTCTTCGTAATCTTTTTCTGTTTCCACGAAAGTTTATCCCGGATGATTTAAAAAACGCTTCACGAAGAACTTGAACAGTTTCAAGGCGTTGGGAGGCAGAGAATTTTTTGTAATACTCTTTTTCAAAACGCCTGGCATCCTCAAAAGAGCCTGCTTTGTTTACCCATATTTCTTTCATAACCTTTTCATAACATTAAATAATTTAAAAATCAACACTCGCCTGTCGGTATTTAAAACTGTAAAAAATAAAGGCACTTCATTTTTCACAAAGGATAAAAGAGGGAAGCCGTAATGAACTAACATAAATGTAACAAGCAAAGCCCTATGTTGCAAAATAGTAATATTTACTTCTTGCCTTTCTTCAGAACTATCCGATTTAAATCAAATAATAACAAATAGATATATCATTATCTGCAATAAGCCTCAATCTGGCATATTCCTTGCTATAAGATCTGTCAAAAATCTAATCCATGGAAAAGATAGAACATTTACCCCGTTTTCGGAAGCTGGGCCTGGGGCAGCCTGTTTAATGGAAACGGATGGCTCGAGGGCTTGGGATTCATCGATTTTGCGGGATCCACCGTGGTTCATTCCGTAGGCGGATGGGCGGCTCTGGCCGGAGCCATTGTTCTGGGGCCTCGTACGGGAAAATATGCAAAAGACCGAAGTATAAAACCGATTCTGGGCCACAATATACCGTTGGCGGCCTTAGGGGTGTTTATTCTCATGTTCAAATTCATTACAGAAAAAAAACCGGGCGTGCCTGCCGGTCATCGGAACGGGACAGGCAGGCCACCTGACAAAAGGAAAAAAAAGATGAAAACGAAAACCTGGATTATAACATTAATAGCTGTCATTGGATTGTGGGGTTTTGTATTTGGGTCACTGAATGTATGTGCAGAGGAAAACGAAAAACCAACCGCTTCCGCCGATGTTGCCATTCTTAGCAAATATATCTGGCGGGGGCAGGAATTGAGCCGTGGCAGTATCGTTATTCAGCCTTCCATGACGGTCAGCTACATGGGTTTTTCAGGCAATTTCTGGGGCAACCTGGACACCGACAAATACGTCGAATCCGGTGAAGATCACAAATGGAACGAGACCGATTTTACGCTTTCCTATGGCAAGGGGTTTGGCATGTTGAGCGCGGAAGGGGGCTATATTTATTACGCCCTGGACGGTGTTGATGACACCCAGGAGATCTTTCTGACTCTGGGTCTTGATACGCTCCTTTCGCCGTCGTTGACGGTTTACAAAGATATCGACAACGCCCCGAGCTGGTATTTCCTTTTGGGTATTTCTCATGCATTCGAGATCACGGAAAAGGTCTCCCTGAAACTTTCGGGATCGATCAGTTACTTGCTGAGCGACGACAAGGATGCCTATCCCGAGATTGACAATTACGCGTCTACGGGCGATGAATTTGAAAACTTCCACGATGGTGTGATTTCGGCAAGCCTGCCCGTAACCGTTACCAAATATATCACCATCACCCCGTCGTTGTCATATACTTTTCCGCTTTCAAGCGATGCCAGCGACGAAATTGAATGGCGTAGCGCGAATTTCCGCAATAAGACCAGCGGCGGCGACAACTTTATTTACGGTGGCGTAACCGTGAGCATGGCCTTTTAGGAAAGCTATGGATTTTCGCATCCAGGCGGTGCGGCCCTTTAAGTAGAGACCTTTGAAAAACGCCCTATGAGAGCCGCATCTGTCCAAACGTTTCGGAATTTCTGAAGCTCATTAAATTATAGATCTTTTGCTTTTCCTAATATAAAAAAGCTTCTGTCAATACAAGAATGTAGTAATTGTATTAGATCTTCCACTCTTTCGAAAGACAGCGGATATGAATATCTTTGCATACGGCACCTTAATGATACCTTCTGTAATGCATGCGGTAACAGGCCGTCATTTTCGTTCACAAAAAGCGATTCTTAGAAACTATGCCCGGTTTACGGTAAAAGGAGAATCGTATCCCGGAATTATTCCGATAACGGATGCGATTACCGAAGGGATAGTTTACTTTGATGTGGATGAATTGTCATTGGAGCAGTTGGATACATTCGAAGGCGATTTGTATGAGCGGACTCGGATACGGGTAGAAACGGAAGCAAAAGAAATGCAGAATGCCGAAACTTATGTAACCAAGTCCAAGTATCTGGGGTATCTGTCTTTGAAAGGATGGGATGTGAAGGCATTTATTAAAAAAGATCT
>Ga0315549_1000866_pt1 | contig 34389 bp, 34 predicted proteins | sample SalMarSW160200MG_FD_203101 | JGI IMG/M metagenome (GOLD analysis project Ga0315549, IMG submission 203101) | Salt marsh sediment microbial communities from the Plum Island Ecosystem LTER, Massachusetts, United States - Salt Marsh Sediment SW1601-200 ... | reverse complement strand
AAAGGCAGAAGCAGCAATGGGCTCGCCGATACTTCCATCATCTATAAGTTTTCTGGCTGTCTGCAATCTTCCACCTAAAAAAGTATCCGGAGCAGATCCAATGTATAAGTTCTTACTCTTTGCAAGCTCAATCATTTCTTTTCCGTCATCAAGATCAATAGCCAAAGGTTTTTCTGTATAGGCATTCTTTCCTGCTTTTAAAGCAGCAAGACATATTTCGGCATGTGATTGCGGATTGGTCAAATTAAGAATTATACTTATATCCGGATCTTCCATTATCTCTTTAACACTGTATACTTTGGCTATATTGTATTGTTTCGATTTCTCTTTTGCGCGTTCCATGATCTTGTCGGCACATGCTACAATTTCCATGACAGACCACTTCTGCGAATTCTGGATATAAACATCAGAAATATTTCCACAACCGACAAGTCCGATCTTTAATTTATTCATAAAACTTCCTTTCTTTTTTCAAAAATTTTGTTTATATTATTATGGAATTGGTCGATATAATGTTCGTTCATGCACATATTAAATCACCAATTATTTTTGTTATGACAGGGAGGGGCGTTTTTTAAAATACCCCTCCTTGTCCCTCCTTTTTAGAATCCAGGTAAGTAAGCTTCATAAGATCCGGACTCAAAGTCAACAACCGGTGTTTCCATAAAATTCCAATACGGATCCCACTGCTGGCCTGCTTCCCATCCTTCATTAACAACTGTAATAACAAATGGTGCTAACTGATCAGTTTCATCGATAGGCGACTGGATAATCAAATGTGTAATCCATCCAGCTGATATTGATTCCATTCCTGCACTACTACCGCCTAAGGATACTGAAGGAATATCGCCTGGAGTATAACCTGCTTCTTCTAATGCTATTCCTACACCTGCGCCCATATCATCACTATGTGACCATATTAGATCAATATCGTCTCCATAGCTGGTAATGAAGTCGGACATTACACGTACAGCTTCGTCTTTTACCCAGTCTGCTGGTTGTGTAGCAAGAACTACAATTCCTTCATTAAGTACATCTTCAAAACCTTCTGTTCTCCCTATAGATGCATCCTGCCCCGTAGCTCCTTCTACAATCACTACATTTCCTGTATCGCCTAATATTTCATTTGCTACTCCTCCTGCAACTTTACCTTCTTCAATATTGTTAGGCCCGAAATATAAGGCTGTGTATGGTACTGATTCCTCTACAGGTGCACCATTACCCATGATTACAACTATTCCCGCATCATATGCTGCCTTGATACCTGTAGCTATTGCCTGTGAATCTACAGGAAATACAACAATCGCATCAGGTTTCATTGCAATTGCATCATCCATCTGGCTGGATTGAAGCTGTGCATCAAATTCTCCATCAAACATGAACATTTCAATACCAGCTTCATTTAGCCGCATTTCCAGATTTTCAGAATACAGGGGTGGATAAGGAGATTGCATTCCAATATTTAGCAGAACAACAGTCTTTTCTTCAACTGCCTCTTCCTCAGCTACTTCCTCCTCAGCTACTTCCTCCTCAGCTACTTCCTCTTCTTCCGCTGCTACTTCCTCTTTTGCCTTACAGCTAGAGAGTGAGAATACCGCTGTCATAGAAATGATTAACACCATCGCTATAAGCAATAACGAAATCTTCTTCATCTTCTTACTCCTTTTTTTATTAATTTTATAAATAGATACAGAGATTTATTTTAGAAGATAGAATCTCCTTAAATAAATCTACTTTTTTGTCATAATACCCTCCTTTCTTATATTTATTATGCAATTACTTTTATTTAAAAGCATTCATATAGAATGCTGCCCCCATAATGTTCTCCACTGAATTACCTACAAGTACTTCTTCTTTTGAATATTGATTGAATCAATAACTACTATTAAAATCAGCAATAATCCTCTTATCATTTCTTGTATAAACGTTGATATTCTCATAATGACCATTGCGTTATTCATAATACCGAGAAGCAAAATCCCCTGAAAAGCCTTAAAAATACTCCCCTCTCCACCTTCCATACTTATTCCGCCAAGCAATACGGCAGTGATAACAAAAACAGCAGTGGAACCTCCAATTCTACCTGACGCTATATTTAATTTGCCCGCTAACATGACACCTGCTAATCCTGCTAAAAATCCAGTTATGGTAAAACAAAGTATCCGTACTGTATCTACCTTGATCCCAAAAAATTTACTCGCCGTGGCATTGCCTCCTATAGCAAATACATGTCGGCCAAAAATTGATTTCTGTAAAATAATTTCAAATATAATCAGCAGTATAATAAAGACGATAACCGATAATGGTACTTGAAATAATTTGGTTTGAGAGATCAGTATAAAATTTTCGTTCGTGCCTTTTATAGTATGCTCTTTTGTAAGCGCAAATACGACTCCATTTAAAAAGACCATTGTGCCTAATGTAACAGCAATTGATGGTAGTTTAAGTTTTGTAGTAATAAAACCATTCATTAAACCGATGACAGCGCCTCCGATAACTCCTGCAAGTATTCCTGTAAATACACCATAAGATTGAAACATCACTGATAGGACCGCACCGAATGCCATGATAGAACCAACTGAAAGATCTATCTCTCCAATAATAATCAATAGTGCCATTCCTATAACAATCATTCCTTCAAATGAGATAGTCTGGAAAATATTTGTTATATTTTCAAAAGTTAAAAAATAATCCGAACTGATCGATAAAAATATTCCGATAGCTAATATTACTAGTAATATCTTTTGTTCAATTAAAAAATTTCTAAATTTTTCAGCTTTCAATTCTTTTCCTTACTCTAACATCAATAATTATTGCAATAATTATCAAAATTCCTTTTACTATATTCTGGAACCCATATGTAACATTGTATAATGTTAAAATATTAATAATTATTGCTAGCAATAGAACTCCAACAATTGTTTTAAATATGCTGCCTTTTCCACCAGCTAAGCTTGTGCCGCCAATTACTACAGCAGTTATAGCGTCAAATTCAAAACCGACTCCTGTTACCGGACTTGCTGTAGTCATTCTCGAACTATAAATTAAAACTGCCAGAGCGACAGAAACGCTTGATATAATAAATGCTATAGTTCGTACTCTATTGGATCTAATACCTGCAATCTCTGCTGCCGAAGTATTTGTTCCGACATATTTTATTTGTCTTCCGAAAGTTGTTTTACTTAGTAATATATGATAAATAATTGCTATTATAAAAAATATATATACATGAATTGGTATTCCAAGTAATTTACTGCGCCCAATAACTCCAAACCAGGTACCGGTAACTCCGGATATTATAGCTCCATTTGTATAGAGCAGGGCTATTCCAGAATATAATGAAAGTGATCCTAAGGTTACAATAATAGAGTTAACTTTAAACTTTGTAACAATAAAACCATTTAAAAACCCTATAACGACCGCTAATAATAATGGAATGATAATCCCCAGAAAGTTATTCCTCTGCTGAAAAGAAATAGAAACAAGATTCAGTAAAGAAAAAACAGAACCCACCGATAGATCCAGACATCCGGTAATTACCACTAAAGTCATTCCGCAACTTATAACCCCGATTACTGTTATTTGTTTCAATAAATTCACAAAATTGCCAGTGGTGCGGAAACTGGGAGTAAAAATAGAAAACATCACAATAAGTAAAATCAGTATTATTAACTGCGATTGGTTTCTTAATATATTTGTAAATTTAATTCCTTTTATTCCCATTTATACTCTCATTACCGATCTAATAATATTTTCTGTTGTCACGTCCTTTTCTGAAAATTCAGCACGTATTTCTCCCTTTGATAATACAATCACTTTATTCGCTAATCTGGCTACTTCCTGAATTTCCGAAGATAAGATAAGTATCGATACCCCTTTAGAAGCTAATTCCTTTATTATCTTGTGTATTTCCTCTTTACTGCCTACATCTATCCCTCTTGTGGGATCGTTCAAGATCATTAATTTTGGTTTTATGGTCAACATACGCGAAAAAATACATTTTTGCTGGTTACCTCCGCTAAGATCAATGATTGCTGTGTAAACCGCAGGTGTTTTTATGGACAATTTATCGATATAAAGCTTAGAAAGCTCTATTTCTTTTTTACCATTTAAAAAGAATTTATTTTCTACATTGAATAACCAGAGTGGAGAGATATTTTCATTTACACTCATGTCCAGGAAGAGAGCCTGTAATTTTCTTTCTTCCGGAAGATAAATAATTCCATATTTTATAGCATCAGTAGGATGTTTGATAAATATTCTTTTCCCTAAAAAATAAATTTCCTTGGATTGTGCGGGCCATAGACCTACAATACTTTTTACCAGTTCATCCTTTCCGGATCCCATTAATCCTGCTATTCCGAGAATTTCCCCTTCGTGCAACTTTATATTAAAGTCTATAATCTTATTTCTTATTGACAGTCTTTTAATTTCAAAAATTATTTTTTGTTCTTTAAATACATTCTTTTCCGTAGTCTTTAATTCATGCCCGATCATTAAAGATACAATTTTATTCGTATCGAATTCATTTTTTTCCAATACACCTTGATTTTTCCCATCTCGAAAAACACTTAACCTGTCGGCAATTCCAACCACTTCATCAAGTCTATGTGAGATGTATATCACACTGATCTCTTTCCTTTTGAGTTCTTTGATGATTAAGAATAATTTTTCTACTTCTTTTTTAGTGAGTGAAGATGTGGGCTCATCCATGATTATAATTCGCGCATTTTTAACTGTTATTGCTTTAATTATTTCTATGAATTGCTGTTCAGCTGTAGTAAGAGATGCTAATTTTTTTCCGGGATCTATTTCAATATCAAACTCTTTCAATATTTTTTTTGTTTCATTGATTAATTTTTTGAAATTTACAAAGCCGGGGACCCTGCTTCTCGGTAACTTTCCTAAAAAAACATTTTCAGCAACTGTAAGCTTCTGTATATTTTCCAACTCCTGATATATCATACTTATACCAATAGCTCTGGAGGCTTCTACACTCCCGATGTCCGTTTCTTTGCCATCGACAAGTATGGTGCCTGAATCCTTTTTGTAAGCCCCTGATATAATTTTCATAAGAGTGGATTTACCGGCACCGTTCTCTCCGACAATTGCATGGATTTCTCCTTTTTTCAGATTAAAATCAACTTCATCCAGAGCAACAGTACCTGGAAAAGTTTTTACTACTTTCTTTATTTCTAATAACAATTATCTATATCCTCTTTTTAATTTATAATAAATAGGCGTAAGATTACTCATTAATTTTATAAAAAGATTCTTTGCTTCAGATAGACCTATTCACTAATACAACTAAATTTATTCAATTAGATTTATTCTATGTCCCTTCTAATCAGCTATAAAAACATTTAAATATCATAATAATTTATCCAAAACCATACCAACTGAACCAACTAAACCTGCTTTTCTCCCCAACTCAGAATATTTAATATTAATATCTTTTTTGACTGAGGGCAGAATGTTTTTCTCTGCAATTTTTATGATTTTTTCTTTAAAAACATCTCCCCCTCTTATATACTCCCCACTAATAATTATTAGCTCAGGATCTATAACCGCCGTAATTATTGATACTGCAATACCCAGCCAATACGATATCTCGTCAACAATTTTTATTGATAAATTATCATTATCATTAAAACACTCAAATAAAGTTACCGGTTCAACTTTAAAATTATTATCTTTGTATTTCTTAACCAGAATTGAATCTTTATACTCGGATAAATTCATATTTTCTTTTATTAATTCATTAATCCTTACCGTATTTATCAATGCATTAAGACACCCATTATTACCACAAACACATTTAGGACCATCAGGGCATAACTTTATGTGTCCAAATTCACCAGCAAAAAGATTTTCACCAGTTACACATTGATTATGTAAAAAGAATCCCCCACCTATTCCATAACCAGTTAAAATTACAGCAAAATTATTTAATTTTTTTGCCAAACCAAACATTTTCTCTCCATAAGATCGTACTCTATTTTCATTACTTACATAGACATTAATTCCCATCCTCTCCTTTATAATTTCTGCAATTTTAATATTCTCCCAGTGGGACATATAGGGAAGTAAGCAAATAACACCATTTTCTTCATCCACTATTCCTGGCACACCGATTCCAATACCCAGCACCTTATTTTTTTCTATAGCAGCCTCTTTAATAATTTCTTCAAACATTCCAATCATGTTAGAAATTATTTTTTCATGACTTGATTTAATATTATTCTTAATACTCTTTTCAATCATAATATTGGTATTATAATTAGTCAGTATTGCCTTAATTTTCTTTGGACCCATCATTGAACCAATAATATAACCAGCATTCTCATTAAATTTTAATAAAACCGGTCTTTTACCACCTTCTTCTGTCGACTCTCCTAAACCAACTTCCAACACTAAATCTTTTTTAACCAATTCTTTTACTATATTATTTATTGCCTGTTGAGAAATATTAATTCTTCGAGCTATATCCGATTTTGTCACCAGAGTTTTTTCTCTTATGATGTGTATAATTGATTTTGTATTTAATGTTCTTATGTGTTTGGGTTTTCTGGGCTTCATTTAATAAATCTTATAAGTTGTTAAACTTAGTTTATATACTATATTGTAAATCATGCTTTGTCAATCTCTATTTGTAATATTATTTACAAATTAAAAGTGAATCGTTTTTTTAAATTTATGATCATACTTTTCCGGCACCGGCTTATGATCAAATCCATATCCTGTGATTTTTTTTATGTGTCATAAAACTTGCTGCAATGGGCTTAAATATGATATAAATTAATATTATATTCTTTATTAATCGCAGCGGCAGGTAATATGACTTTAAAAATACCTAAACAAAAAATATACGTTAAGATAAAAACCTTTTCTTCGGTAATAACAGGCCATATCCATGTTATATCGGGCGGCAGGATTGTCGATTATCTCAGTTCCCAGACCAGTAAGTTTATACCTGTAACAGATGCTCAGGTTTATCCTTTAAGAAGCGAAATCGAGCCTGACTTAAATATCAGCGGAAAGAATGAAGTCGTATTCCTGAATGTAGAAGATATCGAAATGATTACTGAATGTGAAGAAAAAGAGATAAAAGATTGAAAATCCAGACGCTCACTTTCCGCGACAATAACTATATCATTTACAAGTAATTCTTATAACCGGGTAAACCGGTTCCACCCCTGCAAAACTATTTTATATTGCTGACAATTTCTTTTGCCCAGCTTGCTGCTCGTTCCAGTTCTCCTTCTTTTAGCGGCCCTTTCGTGCCAGTAACATAAAAGCCTTCAGGAGAAACTACCGGGACTCCTCCATTAGCTTTAAGGCTGCTGGCAATTTTCCCTGAAGCAAAACCAAATATTTTTACCCAATTTGCAGTCAATCTGGTATCGAATGCAGCTACACTGACATCCTTAAGAGAAGATCCGGTAACAGTACTATTCAGAAAATTCTGCATTCCAGGTGTCGGTCTGCCGCCATAAGTCGGAGAACCCGCTATAAGAAGATCTATCGATTCCAGATCCGAAGAAGACACTGCACCTACACTAAGAACCCTGACGTCTTCCTTGATAGCCTCCCCAATAGCTTTTGTAATTTTTTCCGTATTTCCATTGATGGATTCATATACTACTAGAGTTTTCATTAAATACCTCCATATGGTTTATAGATTCTTTTTAGCCTTAGGGTTTAAATATTCCCATATTCACTAAAATTTGGCAAATCAAGCTTTAAATTATATAAAAAAATCGAGTATTAAAGAAACCTGAATAAATTGTGAATCTTTTATATCTATTTAAGGATTCTTAATGGTCCAGTCATGTTCCCCTATTGCCCTTAATAATATTTTACCTTCAAAATAATTCCAGGTCATTCTTATATGCGCGCTTATACTCGTTTCAAAAATATCCTCTTTTCCTTTTATTTTTTTGGTTCTTAACGATGGATGATGGGGATTTTCGGAAAGTATTTTTAATTTGGCTTTTATTATTTTCTTTGTATCATCAGAAAATGATTTATAATCTTTCCTGAACCTTTCGGAAAAATATATCTCCATTTTATTTTTCTAGTTTTTCTACCAAATTCTTGAATCCAGAAGTTCTATGGATTTTTCCGGACTTTATATTCACTTCGACTTCTTTTTCCCTGGCCTGCCAGTCCTTTGACCAGAACCAGGATTGCGATCTGTCTATAACCAGAACGGGTTTTATTACTATTTTGTCTTCTTCAAGAGTTATCTCAAGATTATCACCGGCTTTGAGATCTAATTTTTTTATAATTTCTGCCGGTAAAGTCACCTGTGATCTTTCTCTTAGTTTGGTAACCATTATCCTCACCGCCAATTAAATAAGAATTTCAGATATTCGTATTATACCAAATTCAGAAAAGTAATTGAATAATCTTTATTCTCTTTCAACAGTTATGGAAGCTTTGGTAACTATCGCTGCAATAGCGCCTATCGCAGCCCACACCGGGAGAAGGATTGCCCCGACTACTCCAAGGGTTAGAGGAATCTGGATCAGGGTTTTTCCTTCTTCACTCTTGATGGTAATTCTCCTGATGTTTCCTTCTCTTATTAATTCCTTGATTTTTCTAAGTAAATCTTCACCTTTTACTTCAAACTCTTCTTTCTTTTCTTTGACCATTTTTATCCTTTCTTTTTATTAGACTTTTAAAATTTCTTATTTTTAAAGATTTTATTACATACCTATAAAACAGTTTAAAAATTCTTTAGGACTTAGAATTTTTATATTCCCATATTCTTTTAAATCTAGCAAATGATTGTCTCCGGAAATAATATAATCTGCCTTATTAGTAACGGCACATTCTATAAATTTATTATCATCCGGATCATATTTTATTATTTCAATTTTTATCGAGATTGGTTTATATAAAATATTGATCTGTTTCTTAAAGAGGTCCAAAAGTTCTTTAAGCTCCTGCTCACCGGCAAACCCCAATCTGGATAAAACTTCAAGATATTCCTCAAGTATTTCGCTGGAAATGCATAACTTTATTTTTTCTTCTTTCCATAGGTTTATTATTTTCCTGGGATTGCCTTTTTTATTTAAAAAAGATGATATGAATATGTTGGTGTCTATTACTACTTTTATTTTTCCCTGCTCCTGGCTTCCTTTATTTTTCTATCGATATCTTCCGGTTTAAAACCGCTACTTTCGATTTTATCAGAAATCCTATCCCAGAGACTATCGACTGCAGCAGCAAAATCGTTCTCTGCAGTATAGGTACTTACAAGCTCCCTTACTTTTTCACTTGCTGTCTTGCCCTCGATTCTTGCAATTTTGGAAAACTTGTTTTTTAGTTCTTCATCTATTCTTATGATTAGTTGTTTTTTCATAATAGTTAAATTAATTACTTACTTTTTATATATTGTATATATTGTATATACAATATAAAATTATTATCTTTTTTGCAAGTGGAATTAGTTTTTATCTAAAAAGTGCTCAGGAACCTATTAAGTAAAAGTTATTCTATATATTTATCTATTATTTTTTCAGCTTTACATTTTGAAATATTAAAACTCTGCCAACTTTTTTGATTTTCAAGATCTAATTTTTTTCCATTGAAATATTCCAAGATTTCCCCGGTAATTTGTTTTACTTCTGAGTCCGATGAACTTTTAAACGATATAAGAAGTCCCTGCATTTCAGGTATAGCATCATAGGATAGACTTTTTAAATAAACCATATCGATTTGTCCGGTCTCAAAATAACGATTAATGTTATTTTTTGCTATTATGACATCTACATTTGCAAAATTCATTATTATATAGATTGCAAGTGAGATTATAAAATAAGATTTAATTATAGGGAGCTTCGGATACCAAATATAAATAATATTAATAATAAACAAGAAAAACAGCATTATCATAAAAGTCTGAACAAATATTCTGAGATATGTAAATCCATATGCCTGCTCATAAACCAGCATTCTGTAAAACGCTGATACCAGTAAAATAAAGGTAGAAATTACAAGTAGGGTAAGAAAAGTTCTAATAACAACAAAGATTCTTTTAATGTCTTTTTTTACAAATGTAATACCTATAAGTAGAATTCCAAAATTGATAATTGATACAATAATCAGTTCGAAAAAACCTCTTCTTGCATATTCTGCATAAGTGTAAGAAGAAGGCAAAACAAAAGAACTTCCACCAAAAAGATATGTAAACTGAATAATAGAGAATATAGCGTAAATTACATTTATTAAGACAAGTAAAGTCAATAAAATTACAGGATCCAAAAATAATTTCCATTTTATTTTACTAAAGGTAGCCATTTCTCTCTCATTAAAGGCTTTTATTAAAGCCCATAGAAAAGAAACCGTATAAACTGAAATTATGATTATTACAAAAAAATGCTTGATAATTCTTGAAATGGAGGTGTTTAAAAAAAGATTCTTGAACACAATATCTGCTGATGAGAGAAGCCATATAACAATTGCCAGAATTGGAATAGAAATCAATATACCCAGGAATATTTTTGGAAGAACTCTACTTTTACTATCATTACCTCTACGATCAGCTGTCTTGAATAACGTTAAAAATGGTTTATGTATAAACCCGAAGGGCACGAAAATCCTCTTTGCAATATCTCCTATAAACCTTATATCAGACCAATCAGATCTATTTACCTTTGTAATCAAGGAACTAAACATTATTATTAGAATAGGAACGATCAGAAAGTTTAAAATCCTTAGTATTTGATTAGAGTAGATGAAGAAAGTAATTGTAAGTAATAATATAGGGACTGTAAATAACCACATCAGATTATTCAATTTTCTTAAAGAACCCCAAAAGCTTCCTAAAAGTATCAATAGAATCAGAACAATAAAAATCAGATAAGAAATACCCAGTGTCTTATCATAGAAAAAAATATCGAATGAAACTCCAATTATTAATCCATAAAAAAGAAACCAGTACTTTTTACGTTCTAATTCCATTGAATTAATATCCAGTATAAAACTTTTTATTTAAAATCTTTGGAAGTATCAATTACATATTATATAGCTTGGTATTATAACAATTATTATACTTAAAAGAAATCTGTAATAATAATAGAACTTTTTAAATTTGATATGATTGGCTCCCCTGAAGTAATAATAATACCTAATAACAATAAAATTCCGGCACATAATGCTAGCATTATCCCAATTATAATCATGATGTGAAAACGGTTAATCATTTTTTTGTATGGTTTATTTAAATCCTGTATAGAGTCTATTATAAGGATTATTGTATTATCAAATATTGACCTGAAAGATCAATCTATTGTTTTAAGTAACCGTCTCCTTAAATATGACTTAGAAAATAAGACTATTGGAATTGAAACTATATATAAAATCAATATAAAAATATTAGGAATCATTCTGACCGTACCATCAAGAAATTGTCTTATAATTTCATTACTGTAGAAAAATCTCCTGATTATTTCAGCAAATAGGACAAATACTATTCCAAAAGCTACCGGTAATATAAACATCCAGTAATTATGCGTTGAAGTCAGTTTCTTTGTAACAGGTATTAGAATGAAAGAAATTATAAAAAAGAATGTTATCATGCTTATATCAATCCCAGTTTTAAAAAAGCTTGCATCTGTTTGTTCAAACCATATAAATATACTCACACCCAGTATAAAAAATATAAAGTACATAATTCCGTCAATAATGCTTAAAAACGGCAGCCTGCCTGGTCTAGCATAAGACAGAATTATTTCCCTGGCAAAAGTTTCCGGATTACCAACAGTGTCTTCGGCAGGTTTACCAGATTTTTGGGCCGAAATGAGTATGTCAAGCATATCTTCTTTGATTTCTTTTTTATTAATACCTGAAAGCTGAGAATTCATAACAGCGTCTCTGATGATTTCATATTTTTGAAAATATTCATTATTAAGCATTCTTTCAAATTTGCTTTTACGCACCTTCGAAAAATAAACCACAGGAACAGAAATAATGCTAAGCAGTATGATAATTCCTATTAAAATTAAAGAATTAGTATCAATAGCACTGTTTTGTATATTGTATTTTAAATTAATAATTACAGTTGCAATTACACACAACGCCAGAAAAATTGAGCTCCCTAAAACTATTTTATTTCTTTTTGTCATTTTCATCACCTTTCATTACTTTATTAACGATATTTTTAATCCTATCCCATGTATCTCTAAATTCCTGCAAACTTTTCTTTCCGGCTTCGGTGAGAGAATAGTACTTTCTCATGGGACCATAGGGTGAGGGTCTTTTATCAATATTTAGATACTCCTTGTTCTGTAATCTTGTCAGTATCGGATAAACTGTTGCTTCATTGACTTCAAAGCCTAAAATGTTTAATTTTTCCACGGCCTTATATCCATATATTTCTTCATTTTCTACAATTTTTAGTATGCAACCCTCCAATATCCCTTTTACAATCTGAGTATCGTTATTCATTACCTCATCTCCTATGTGATACATAATAGCTTATGTTTGCATAATACACTTATCTACTATGTATTGTCAAGTAGTTTGATAAAAATATTTTAAGGGATTTATATAGAGATATAAAATTGACAGATCTGATGCAAACTTATCTGCAGCTTATTCTGGCTGCCCCGGGTTGCGAAATTTCGAACCAATTTTTAAATGAATTAATTCATTTAAAGGGCGCCTTTATCAATCAATAAGTAAGTTATTTACTCCAAAATTTTGGTATAAACATTGGGACTTCTGACTTATACTTTATATATTCATGTCCAAATAATTCTTCTAAATCTTTTTCTTCCAATTTTGCAACCAGATAAAGAGCCAACATACTTATTATTACCCATATTAAAGAAAGCAAACCTTTTAAGTAGACAGCAATACCGCAAATTATCAGAATGAAGGCTAAATATACAGGGTTACGAATTTTGGAATATATACCTGAGACAATAAGTTTACCAATATAATGGGTATTTCTAATTTGCAGGAATGCAAGAACGCGAACAACAACACCAATAATGATAAAAAGCATACCAATAATTTTAAAAATAATATAGTTTTTCAAGAGGAGATTATATGCATAACTATAATGTATAGTAATCCATCCAATAAAAGCCAAAATTATACCTACAAATAACTGTCTTCTTATAGGAGATGGTGCTTTCCTGTTCATATTTATTGTGCAATCCTTTTTTGCTTTATCTATTTAAATTATAAGATAAATTATTAAAATTAATAGATTTTACGATTAATTTGGCTGAGCATTGTGGTCAAGATGATTCCTGGCTAATATCGGAAATTATTGTAAAATTTTGGTTTTAGTGATTCCCAGTTCGAATCTTGAATTATTGAACATTGCGGTCAGGATTATCTCTTGTTCAAGTATTAAATTAATGAACATTATAATCAGAATTTAGAATTAGACAAATGGAGTCATATAAAAAATAATGTTTATTTTTTTAATAATTAAGTAATATAAAACTACATATCGCTCTTAAGTTTAAACTACCTGTGCCGGAAAGAAGGATGATGAATATTTGTTTCAAAATGGCTTAGATACTAACTTAAAAATTGAGCTACGGAATGTGGCAGGGACATTAATTAAATTTATAATAGTACTGATAATTTCTATGCTTATGACAACTTCTATTTCTGGCTGCAAATCAGAAGTTGTAGATTTAGTAGAAGAATCAGGAACACAGCAGCATACAGAAGTTGAAGAAACTTCAGAAGAGACTGAAGGAGTTGAGGGGAAAGCAGAGGAATCTTACGATGAGGAATTAGTGCTTTCAGAAGATAACTTTGATTTGTGGTGGGAAAAATACAAGATGCCGGTAAACTTGGACTCTTCGCTGTATCCTTTTTTCATGCGAGGTGCTTTTGGATCGAGAATTGATGAGTTGAGAAAATATTTGATAAATGCAGAAAGATTGAGGGAAGCCGGCTTTGATACGATTATGGTAGAGACCGAAGTTGTTTTTGACCCGGGAACTGAAAAGCCAAGAGCACTAGCTCAGGATATTTTTATTTTCTATATGCAGGCTCTTAAAAGACAGGGTTTTAGAATAATTCTTGTGCCGGATGCAATGCATCCTAATCTGGATATGGGTAAAGGTTATCAATGGGAAGAAAATGATGAAGATGCGTATTATCAGAGGAGTTATGAACTGATAAAGAGCTTTGACGACGTAGTTTTAGCTCTGGCTGATATTGCCGAAGAATATAGAGCTGAGGGATTTGTAACCGGTATTGAGCCTCATTGCCTTGTAACTGATTTTAAGGATGCAGACAGGTGGCTGGGGGAGATTCTTCCGGAAATAAAAAATCATTATTCCGGGAAAATTATAGCTTCAGATTCTATGTATAATTCCGGGGATATAAGGGATATTCCTTTCCCTTATGATTATACGGACTATGATATGATTTTATGCGGTCCGCCTGCCGGAAGAAAGGATGTTGAAAGCTGGAGAATAACTATGGAAAATTATATAGATAAAGCACTTAGTTATATTGATATTTACAATATGGAGGGCTTTGGCCTTTATGAGTGGGGAGGATATACTGGAGGAGTATGGTATGAGGATACTCAGATGGGTGCTATTGATCAGTGTTTAAGCCAGGAAGAAGCAGGAGAAATAGTTAGCGCAGGAATTGATTTATTGAATGAAAAGGCCATTTCTAATTTCCCAAGAATTTCTAAGGGATGGGTAGATTTTGATACTTATTCCTTTAATTTTACCAGAGATTGGTATTTGGATATGGGGGGTATTATTAAACCTTTAGAGAATAAGACATGGACTTATTATGAACTCATCGATATAGAGAAAAAGTTGGGCGGTAGCGACTATGAATATATTGCGTATTACGAGAATTGATATGGGCATAGTAATATAAGATTGATTTACATGATTTTTCAGGGAATAATTACTTAAAGGTTGCTGGAAGTATCAAAGAATCATTTTAATGCATATAATTCAAACTAATAATGCAAGTGAATAATTGTTACTCCGGATAATTGATAAAGATGATGAAGTTGTACCGGATCATCGGACACCTATTTTTAGATCCAAATTCCTCATTAGTAACTTTCAAAATTATTGATAGTTGAGAAAAGAAAAATTCTATAGGTAATTATAAAATTGAAGTATTATGGTCATGATTTGAAACGAAACAAATGTAGCATTATAATACTTATATAAACGCAACTCTAATATGATTATAATAATTGATTGGGAGTGAGAAATGTGTAAAATAAAAAGCTTAAAAATTATTCTGATTTGCTTTCTTATTCTTGGTGTAATGTTTGCTCTAATCTTTTCAACAGCATGTAAAAAAGAAAAATTCGAAGAATTTATAGAGGAAGCAAAAAAATTGGAGGAAGAAAAAGGTAAAGAGGTAACTGAAGAAGAAGTTACGGAAGGGCAATCTGAAGAACAGTTAGGGGAGGAAGAAAAAACTACTGAAGAGCCACAAAAAGAAGCAGTAAATGAAATTGCCTTTTCCTCAGACCACGAGGGTATATCCTCTATATTTTCATGTCTTTCTGATGGAACCGGCCTTAAGAAAATATATGATAGCGGATTTGATGACCATCATCCTTCCTGGAACAGTGACCATACTAAAATTGTATTTTCCTCTAACGCCGATGGAGATGATGACCATGATTTATATATCTATGATGTTGTAAATGATGAAATTAGCAAAGTAATGGATAGAGAAGGATTGGATACGCTTCCAATATTTAGCCCTAATGATGAAAGTATTGTCTTTACAGGAGAATTTGGACATACCGAAGAAGGAACAAACTTTGAAATATTTACTATAAATGCTGATGGAAATAATTTAAAACAATTAACTGATAATCCAGCTATGGATATGTACCCACATTATTCTCCAGATGGTAAAACTATAATATTTACCAGAGGTACACATGAAAAACAGAAGCTATTTACTATGGATTTAGAAGGAAATAACATTGTACAGTTAACCAATGAAGGGGACTGGCAGGATTTTGACGGCACTTATTCACCGGATGGCAATAATATCGTTTTTGTTTCAAATAGGAGTGGGAATTATGATATCTGGGTAATGCCTGCCCATAATTCGGTAAAACCGGTAAATTTAACCAATAATACATCATTTAATTCCTACCCCGATTATTCTCCGCACGGCAGCATGATTGTTTTTACATCTGACAGGGATGAAGAAGAACATAAATTTGATATATTTGTGATGGACTCCAACGGAGAAAATCAGACTAATGTCACCCCGGATCTAAAAGGTTCTTATCAGGGTGGGCCTTCCTGGTGAGGTATATTTATTTTTAGATCCAGAGATTATAGGAGATATAACAGATTATTTTTCTTTGTTATTGAGAAAGGTGGGTAACATAAATGATATAATTTTAAATTCGTTAAATTAAAATCTTTAAAGGAGTGAGGAATGTCCTCAAAAAGAATTTTAAAAATTTTATTAGTAATAGTATCGACATTTGGCCTTCTTTTTACCCTTGGTGTTTCTAAATGTCAAAAAGTTGTAGAAGAAGCCATGGAACCAGAGCAGAGCTCGGAAGATACGATAGAATCAGTGGAAGAAACTTTAAAAGAGGAAGAAGAGGGAACTATAAAAGTTGTTATATATGACATAACCTTTTACTCAAACATTGAAGATCCTTCTCTTCAAAACCGCGGTGCTTATTGTATCTATGCCGCCATGCTTGATGGAAGCGATCTTACTAAGATGTATGATAGTGGCACCGGTGATTTTGACCCCAGCTTTAACAGCGACCATACCAAGATAATTTTTAGTTCTTACATGGGCGGAGATGATGATTCTGATATTTATATATACGATCTAGAAAGTAATTCAGTTTCTAAAGTAATTGATAGAGAAGGAGATGACCTTTCCCCTGATTTTGGTCCTAACGATAGTCAAATAGTTTTTTCTGGCTTTGTGGGCGAAGAAGAACCCAATAATATGGAAATCTTTACAGTGAATTCTGATGGAAGTAACCTGACACAACTTACTGACAACTCCTATTTTGATGGCCTTCCTGACTTCTCCCCTGATGAAAACCAATTAATGCTTACCAGTAACAGAGACGGAGCAAATAAGATATATACCATGGATGCAGATGGCACTAATGTTATGAAACGTACTAATTTCGAGGATTGGAATGATTTTGACGGCTCTTTTCTTCCGGGTGAGGAATATGCGGTTTATGTATCAGATAGAAGTGGAAACTATGATATATGGGTAATACCTCTTGTAGATGATCAAGGTCTCCAGGAAGAGCTGTCAATGGGGATGGCCATAAATATTTCCAATAATCCTGCAAACGATTTATACATCACCTATGGTCCCAATGAAAATGTTATTGCTTTCTTAACTGATAGAGAATATGAGGAATATATTTATAATATTTATACTGTAGAGTATATCGGTGAGCATTCCGGTGAACTTAAATTTACGGAGCCCGAGCTGATTGAGGGGTATGGCTCCGTTATTACGGGATTTAAACCCAATATATACGGTATGATACTTCCTGGATATGAATTATAACGATTTAAAATTATTTAGGGAAGTTGGTCAATTTACAAATTGCACAAGATGTCTGGGGAGAGAGGATTCGAACTATAAATAAAATACAACTAATTATATTATGACCTTCCCCGAGTAGGGCTCGAACCTTTTAAAAAAACAATTTCAAATAACTTATATATACCAATATAGCTAATCAAAACTAAACCAGTGACTTCCCATTCTTTAATCTCTTCATCAGCATAGGCACCACTTCAAATATATCGCCCACTATCCCATAGTTGGCTACCTTGAAGATGGGGGCGCTGGGATCTTTGTTTATGGCAATGATGATATCCGAGGTCTGCATCCCTGCGAGGTGCTGGATTGCTCCGGATATGCCGCAGGCAATATATACCTTGGGGTTCACCGTCTTCCCGGTCTGTCCCACCTGATGGGGATACGATATCCAGCCCGAATCTACTGCCGCTCTTGATGCTCCTACTACTCCTCCAAGCAGATCCGCAAGTTCTTTAAGCATTGGAAATTTTTCACTTCCACCCAGTCCCCTGCCGCCTGACACGATGACATCATAATCGGTGATGTTTATCTTCTCATCAAGTTCCTTATCGATTCCGAGCAGTTTATACTTTGTCTTGAATTTGGATTCATCTATTTTTATATATTCGATCCTGTCCTTATAATCTCCTGGCGCTCCTGAAATCTTTTTCTTCTCCATGACATGGGGTCTTACCGTTGCCACCTGAGGTCTGGCATTTCTGGTGACTATGGTTGCCAGTATATTTCCTCCAAAGGTTGGCCTGGTCTGAAGAAGTATCTTTTTTTCTTCATCTATCGCCAGATCGGTGCAGTCGGCAGTGAGTCCGGTTTTTAAAATAGCTGCAACTTTCGGGATTAAAGTTCTTCCGAACCACGTCGCTCCGGCAAGAAATATATCCGGTTTATATTTATGTATTACCTGCACTAGAGCTTTGGCAAAAATATCGTCAAGGTTGCTGGAAAAAACGGGACTGTCGAGAAGATAAAGTTTGTCCAGGCCATACCGGAAAACTTCCTTCGCACCTTCTTCAATTCCACTTCCAATGGCAACTGCGGAAAGTTCCACTCCCAGCCGGTCAGCGAGTTTCCTGCCTTCGCTTGCAAGCTCAAATCCTACATCGGCTATCGCATTACCATTGGATTCAAGGTATACGCATACTCCCTTATAATCCGAGAAATCTTTCTTTTCTTCGGCAAGTCCTACGATTTCAATGGATTTGAATTTACAGGCATCAATGCAGGCACCGCAGAAAACACAGTTTTCATTTATTACCGCCTTGCCATCAATTATTTCGATTGCATCATACAGGCAGACTTTCTTGCAGAGACTACAGCCCGTACAGGTTTTTTCATCTACCTTGATTTCCAAAAAATATCAACTCCCTGATCTATACTAAATTTAATTCTTTTAATATTTTATGAAGCTCTTCTACCTGCTCCTCAGCAGTACCTTCCAACATTCTGGTATCATGCTTTATTTGAGGAGTGAAAATCTTTACAACCTGGGTATAAGAACCGGCAAGTCCTACCTCGTTTTCATCTGCTTCAAGTTTTTTTGCATCCCACACCGGAATCTCTATGGTTTTTGCTTTCATTTTTCCTCTGAGAGAAGGGACCCTGGGGATATTTATATCTTTTACCACCGATATGGCAACAGGAAGATTTATTTCAAAAGTCTCGTATCTGTCTTCCATGAGCCTTTTGACTTTCATCTTGCTTCTATTTATTTCAAGAATGCTGCTGACATAACCTATAAAAGGAATATTTAATCTCTGGGCCAGTTCCGGTCCAACCTGCCCGGTATCGCCATCTACAGTTTGTTTGCCCAGTATGATAAGGCGGCAGTCCTCTAATTTATTTATAGCTTTTGCAAGTATAGTGGAAGTTGCCCAGGTATCCGCCCCTGCAAATGCCCTATCCGAAAGAAGTGTGGCGCTGTCTGCTCCCACCGATATAGCTTCCTTAAGTATTTCCGCTGACTGTGGAGGGCCCATGGTAAGGGCGATTACTTCTACTTCCTCATTTGTGAGTCTTTCCTTTGTTCTGACTGCTTCCTCTATTGCATATGAGTCAAAAGGATTTATTATATTCTCGATACCCTCCCTTATCAGGGTGTTTGTTTCGGGATCGATTTTGATTTCCATGGTACCGGGTACCTGTTTTATACATACCGCAATTTTGATTTGAATCACCTGTCCATAAAATAAAAAAGGGGTTAGATTACTCCTCTTTTTATCATATCAAGAGCTATTATGTTTCTCATTATCTGATTGGTTCCTTCGTAGATCTGTGTTATTTTGGCGTCCCTCATCATCTTTTCCACGGGATATTCTTTCATAAAACCGTATCCGCCAAGTATCTGGACCGCATCGACTGTTACTTTCATTGCCATATCCGAGGCAAAAAGCTTTGCCATAGAGGATAGCCTCGTAACATTTTTTTCACCGCTGTCCATTACTCTTGCAGCATGGTAAACAAGTGCCCTTGCCGCTTCGATATTAGTTTCCATATCGGCAAGCATATGCTGGATTGCCTGAAAGGAGGATATAGGCGTACCAAACTGCTTTCTTATTTTTGAATAATTCAGAGCTTCCTCAAGTGCTCCCTGTGCAACTCCAACCGCCTGCGCTCCAACTGCGGGTCTGGACTGATCAAATGTTTTCATTGCTATAATAAAGCCCATTCCTTCGCCACCCAGAAGATTTTCTTTAGGAACCCTGCAGTCAGTAAATATTAGCTCCCTTGTTGCCGAGGCTCTGATACCAAGTTTGTCTTCTTTCTTTCCGAATTCAAAGCCTGGAGTCCCTTTCTCCACAATTATTGCACTTGCTCCTCTTATTCCCTTTTGAGGATTTGTCATGGCAAAAATGGTATAGATATCAGCTTCACCGCCGTTTGTTATCCACTGCTTGGTCCCGTTTAAAATATAGAAATCGCCATCTTTTTTTGCAGTCGTCCTGATACCTCCGGCATCGCTTCCGGCTTCCGCTTCAGTAAGCCCGAAGGCAGCAAGTTTGCTTCCGCTTGCAACCTGGGGCAGGAACCTTTTTTTCTGCTCATCGCTGCCGGCTATAAGTATTGGTATAATGCCAAGGCCCGATGCCGCGTATGAAGTGGCCACACTTAAATCTCCCCGGCTAAGTTCCTCTGTAGCAAGACATACCTCGAAAATACCGGTGCCCATACCTTCAAATTCTTCCGGTATAAATATTCTGAATAGATCGCTTTTCCCGATCTCGTTTATTATCTCACGCGGGAATGTCCCTGATTCATCCAATTCCGCCCTGACAGGAACTATTCTTTCTGCCACAATCTGACGGCATATATCCACTATCATCTTCTGTTCTTCAGTTAAAAGATATCTCATGGGTCCTCCAATTGATCTCTATTATAGTTTATCATAAAACAATTCCAGAGATTTACTTTATAGAAAGACGGCTGTATGATTCAGTAGTTTCACACTATTTGGCTGTAAATACAACCAGTGGTAATTTCCGGGAGTGAAACTTTATAAATACCGAAGCGTCTTAAAAAGAGTTTCCGTAAGCTTACTGGACCAATAATATCAAAAAGATTACATCGGAGAGCTTTATGAACAGCAGAATTGATGCGGGGAGTGAAACAGCAAGTATAAAAGTAAGAGCGGGATATTACAGCACGGACATAGGGGTAAAGCTTGCATTCTCGCTTATCTTTGCCATGCTTATGGCAATCTCTGCAAATTCATTCGTATATCTGCCCTTCACCCCGGTCCCGATAACCACACAGGTCCTGACTGTAATACTTTCGGGGCTATTCCTGGGAAGCAAATGGGCGCTTGCCAGCCAGACGATATATATACTGATGGGCATTATGGGCCTTCCGGTTTTCAGCGGATTTAAAAATGGCGCAGCTCTCCTTACCGGCCCTACGGTGGGATATATAATCGGATTTATGGCAGCAGCATTTGTTACAGGATTTATATATGAAAATTGGACAAAAAAGGATAGCAGCTCTTTAACTCATATACTGACCTCATTTATTTCCTGCATCTTTGGAGTCATACTGATACATCTTTTTGGATTCATTTATCTTTTCGGGTATTTTTACGCCATTACAGGCGCAGGGTCCATTTTGGATATGCTGATAAAAACCTGGAAACTGGGAACTCTGCCTTTCCTTATAATGGATTTCTTAAAAGTAATTACAGCTGTAAGTATTGTAAACCTTAATAAAACCAAAAATGAAAAAAATAAAGATTAACGATATCACTATTAGAGATATATTCCAGAATACGGAACTTGAATATCTGGATACCGGGATACTGGATACTATTCTGGATGAGATGAACGGTATAAAATATGACAGTCTCGAAGTGCTGGGAGGTTCGAGTTTTGAGAAAATCCTGGACAGCGGTCTGGGTATGGTTCCCCTGGACGTTGTTTCTTATATCAAAGAAAAGATACCGTCCACGCCCCTGCAGGTACTGATTGGAGCCAGGAATTTAGGCGGACTGGAAGTTTATCCAAAAGATATGATAAAAAGGTTCGTAAAGCAGTGCAAAGGAAAAGGAATCGATATTTTCAGGGTATACGACTCTTTAAATGATATGAATAATTTAAAATACACCATATCCACGGTAGTCGAAAACAAAGCCGCCTGTCAGGGTACCATAATATACGACGGACGTCAGAATAACAGCTTCTATATTAAAACCGCAAAAAAGCTAAAAAGTAACGGCTGCAGCAGTATATGCATAAAAGATGTGGAATCGATAATACTTCCAAAAAAAGCAGCGGAACTTTTTAAAAACTTAAGCAGTGAGATCGATATCCCCATTTTTTTCAGCGCTGCAAACTTAAGGGGCCTTCAGGTACTCAATTATTTCGAAGCATGCCGTAACGGCTGTAATGGAGTCGATTTGAGTTTGCTGCCCTCCTCGTATAATGATTATAATCCCACCATCTTTTCATTCATTTTGAGCCTGAATGACACGGATATTTCACATAATCTGGACTACTCGAAAATAGTACGGTTAAGCGAGACCATAAAAAGAAATATTTATCCTATTATAAAACAGGATTCGTTTTCCACGAAGTTCATTTTAAACAATATCAATAAAAATCTTCTCCCCAAATGGCTCATTTCGAACATAGGTAACCAGCTTGCTGAAATCGGAGAAACCGACTCAATGGATTCGGTTCTGGAAGAGATTTTTAACATTAAAAATGAGTTAGGCAGTCCCTCGCTTGCAACCCCTTTAGGTCAGATCATAGGAAGCCAGGCAATACTAAATACGGTCATATCCGATTCCAGATGGGAAATCATGTGCGATGAGATAAAAAAACTTATAAACGGTTATTTTGGAAAAATACCGCGAAAAATCGATAAAAAAATCCTCGAAAAACTGGAAAGCGTTTCGGAGGAAGAAAAGTCCGCAGTCATCATGGAAGTTGAGGACATCTACCCGAAGTGTAAAAGCGAACTGGAAAAACTTTCCGATAGAGAGGAAGATATTTTAAGTTATTGTTTCTTTCCTGAAAAGACCAGAAAATGCCTGGAAGAAAAAAAGGCCGGCCTCAAGAAACCTCATACGGAAAGGGACACCGGTACAGCCGGGACAGGCAACATCTTTAAAAGAAGGAAATCGGATCCAATGGCTAAACTTCATAACCTGGATGTCAAGAAAATAAGAGAAATTACCAGCCTGGTCGAAAGCAGCAACATAGAAGAAATAAAACTTGAAGTAGAGGGTTTAAAGATATCCATAAACAATCCAAAATTCAGATCTGCCGGGCAGGATATCACCAGAGAAAAAATGCCGGAGCAATCCCGGGAAAAGAAATCCGAAGATATAATAGAGGTTAAATCCCCGATTGTGGGAACGTTTTATGCGACTCCCGCCCCGGACAGCCCTCCGTTTGTAAAAGTCGGCGACAGAATCAAAAAGGGAGATACTCTGTGCATTATAGAAGCCATGAAACTTATGAATAAGATAAATGCGGATCATGAAGGTCAGATAATGGACATTCTGGTTTCCAATGAAAATGCGGTGGAATTCGACCAGGTGCTAATGGTCATAAAGAAAGATAAGAAGTAGTCTTATGTTTAAAAGGATCCTCATAGCAAACAGAGGGGAAATTGCGGTAAGAATAATCAGGGCTTGCAGGGAAATGGGTATCGAAAGTGTTTCGGTGTATTCGACTGCTGATAAGGACTGCATTCATACAAAGCTTTCGGATCAAAGTATATGCATTGGTCCGCCTCCTCCCGCTAAAAGCTATCTTAATATGGATAATATAATCTCTGCCGCGAAATTAACCGGCTGTGACGCCATTCATCCCGGCTATGGATTTCTGGCAGAAAATCCTAAATTTGTAGATGCCTGCATGCAAAATGAACTTGTTTTTATAGGACCTCCGACAGAAGCAATCTCGCTTGCCGGAAATAAATCCAACGCCATAGATATCATGAAGAAAAACAAGATACCGGTCATTCCCGGATCATCGGGTGATGTAGGTGATATAAAAAAAGCGCTTAATCTGGGCAAGCATCTTGGCTACCCGATAATTATAAAAGCGTCTTTTGGTGGCGGTGGAAAGGGTATGAGGATATGCAATAATAAGGAAGATTTGATTGCTCATTTTCCAATGGCAAAATCCGAATCGGAAAGTTCCTTTGGGAAAAATGAAGTTTATATAGAGAAATATATTCCCAAACCAAGACACATCGAATTCCAGATAATTGCTGATAATTATGGCAATATCGTATGTGTGGGAGAAAGAGAGTGTTCCATTCAGAGAAGGCACCAGAAGCTTATCGAGGAAGCGCCTGCAGTTAACATACCTCCGAAAACAATCAAGCTTATGAGGGAATTCGCAATAAAAGCAGCCAGAGTGATAAATTACAAAAATCTTGGAACCATAGAATTTCTGGTGGACGGGCAAGGGAGCTTTTACTTCATAGAAATAAATACCAGAATCCAGGTAGAGCATCCGGTAACTGAAATGGTGACAGGGCTCGACCTCGTCAAAGAACAAATAAAGATAGCTGCCGGCCGGAAAACCAGTGATCTGAGAACAGAATATAAGCCGCGCGGCCATTGTATAGAGTTCAGGATCAACGCAGAGGATCCGGATAACGAATTCAAGCCCTGTCCGGGGAGAATAACGGACTTCTTCTTACCGGGCGGACCGGGCGTAAGGGTGGATACTTTCATACATCCGAATTGTGAGGTCTCTCCGTTCTATGATTCCCTGATAGCCAAGCTTATAGTCTGGGATAGCACCAGAGAAGAAGCAATAAAAAAATCACAAAGAGCGCTGGATGAATTCAATATAGAGGGGATAAAGACTACAATACCTTTCTACAAAAAGATCATAACAAACAAAAACTTCATATCAGGAAATATTCATACCCACTTCATCGAAGAAGAAATAAAATAATACAAAGAGAGAAAATAAAAATTTTAAGATCAACTACAGGGGAAATAAAACATTTTGCTGCCAGTTTAAAATGACTTTATCTTCAGTAATTATAAATCTCTATCAGCAGACCTTCTCTATCCCTTAAATAAAGAGTGTCATTATCATTGTTCCATATTGGTTTAGGGCTGCCCCAATAAAATTTACCTGCCCCATCCTCACCGCTCCCGGTAAAAAGAAATACCTCAGAACCTGACTCGAAGGAATATTTTTCAAATCTGTATATATTGGTCCCGCTATCTTTGATGGTCCAGCCACCAATATCGATAGAGCCATCTCCTGTATTTTCCATTTTTACATACTCATCATTCAAATTAACATTATCATTACCTCTGGCATCATAGTTGACTTCGATTTTTACAATATCAACCTTTGATTTCAGCCATAGTCCCAGGTTGTTTTCTCTTGCATATCTTTCCGCTTCCAAAAATTCTTCATTGTATTTTACATCCGGAGGGTAAGTGTATGCATTGGCAAATCCTCTTTTTACCATCTCAAGATTTACGAATAGATCTCCTGCATACACATATCTTAAGAGCCGGCCGTATTTATCCTTATCGGATATATCTTTTTCTAAAACCACTTCTCTCCCCAGCACTATTGTCTCGAGAACCTCGCTTGCCTCTTCGAAGAAATACATACCGTGCTCCGGAGTGTTGATGCCGATTAGCCTGACTCTGCTTCCGTTCGAAAGGACGATAGTATCACCATCCACTACTTCCTTTACCAATATACCGCTCCCGTCTTCGATTCCATTAGAATCACCGACATCTTCATAACTGTAATAAAGGCCGCAGCCGGAAAAAATAGATAAAAAAACAATAGAGAAAATTATGATCAAATAGAATTTACTTATTATCTTCCGGAAGGTCATTAGAGTTTACTTCTTACGCAGTTCCGATAACTTTTTTCTTTCTTTGGCGCTTAATCTTTTTTCAAGGGAATTAAACTTTTTATCCGAGTCTTCCCTGGAGCGAGTTATCTTTTCCCTTATTCCCTCCTTCAGGTCCTTTATCTCCAGGTTGAATTCCCTGCTGGATTTCCGGTAAATATTTTTCCCGGAAACTACTTTTTGCTGAAGATAATCGGATGTAACCACAAATTTTCTCCGGTAACCGGACTCTTCCATACCGGCCAGTTCTTCAATAATATCGTCAGCCGTTTCATTCTTCCTGGAATAAATAACTTTTACTCCGTCTATGATCTGAATACTTCTTGAAGGATTATCGCTGTTTCTGGCATCAAAAACGACTACCATGTCGCAATTTTTTTGATTTTTATACAGGTCAAGATCCGTTATCAATTTTTCTCTCAAGTAGGTTAATTTTCCACTGCTGAGTCTGGCGCCTTTAAGAATATCAAAGATGAAATTATGACCATCCACTATTACCAGATCTTCTATGTCATTTTGCTCTTTCAATTTGCTCCTGCACTTTGTACAAAATAATCCCGCTGGCAACTGAGACATTAAGCGACTGCATCCTGCCGGCAAGCCTTATAGAAATCATGATATCACAGTTTGCACTGACCAATCTACCTATTCCCCTGTCCTCACTTCCTAAAACCAGCGTGAGAGGAAATGTAAAATCCACCTCATCCAGATATTTTACTTCCGGAGCCATATCAAGCGTTGTCCCGTAAACCCAGAATCCTTTATTTTTCAGCTCTTTAAGAGTTCTTACGATATTTATCACTCTGAATATCTTTACCTCTTCAAGGGCGCCTGCGGAGATCTTGCTTACCCTTTCATTTAAAGCCACACTTCTTCTATCCGGTATGATGATCCCTTCAAAACCAAATGCATTACAATTCCTTATTATGGAACCAAAATTTCCCACATCAGTTATACCATCGAGGACTACCAGCTTGCTTCTGTCGCCAGCTTCCTTATTTAAATACTGTTCCAGGTCATTATAATTATATGGGGATACTCTGGCAGAAATACCCTGAGAATTAACATCTTCGGAGGAGATTTTGTCAAATTGCACCGGATCAAGTTCAACTATCTCTATATTTTTCTTCTCAGTTTCCGTTAAAATACTTCTTATCCTGGAATCCTTAATCCGACTTCTACTGACCAGTACCTGATATATCTTCCTGTTTCCTGCATTTATTGTGAGAAGCGAATAAACGGGATTAATTCCATATAAATACTCGAAATTTCTATTTTGATCCATTGCTTCTCATAATTTAAAAAATTTTATAAAAAAGGTAATCCATGAGGTGCAAAAGGTTTGATTTAACCTTTAAGGTTCCAGATGGTTCCTTCTTTTCGGTCTTCAAGTATGATGCCCTTGTTTTGCAGGTAAATCCTTATTTCATCAGCTTTCTTATAATCCCTGCTTTTTCTGGCAGCTTCTCTTTCTGCTATCAGCTTCTCTATTTCCTCTTTTAGTATTTCCGTTCTGGTTTCCAGATTTTTCGATATGTTTGAAACCTCTTTTTCAAAATTTAATCCCAGTACCATCCCCAGTTCGATTATTTTTTCATGTGCGTTTTGCAGGACTTTTTTTAATGAGGAGTTAATCTCAAAGTCCGGTTTCTGTATGATATTATTTATGTTCTTTATGAGTTCAAAAATATCCCCTATTGCTTTTGCGGAATTGAAGTCATCATCCATGGAATTTTTAAAATTCTCTTCGAACGATCTAATGGCAGATTCGAGATTTGATGAAATCCCGGTGTCAGCAGATTGATTGTCTTTCTGCCCGGTCAGGAATCTGATATTTTTTAAAGTATTTGTAATTTTTTCCAGCGCTCTGCCGGCTTCATCCAGCTTTCCCATACTGAATTCCAGGGGGCTTCTGTAATGTGTGGAAAGAATATAAAGTTTTATTGTATCGGGAGAATAAATTTTAAGAAGATTTCTTAAGATCCAGTTTTCTTTTAGCCCGCTGGATTTCGACATCTTTTCTTCTTTTACCTCGATCATTCCGTTATGTATCCAGTATTTTACAAAATCACCTTTTCCGGGAAACGCTCCTTCGGACTGGGCGATTTCATTTTCATGATGGGGAAAAATCAGGTCTATCCCTCCACCGTGGATATCTATTTTCCCGTCAAGCAATACGGTTGACATTGCTGAACACTCGATATGCCAGCCTGGCCTTCCCCTGCCCCATGGGCTTCCCCAGGAGGGTTCTCCTTCTCTGGCTTCTTTCCAGAGAGCAAAATCTATTTTATTTCTTTTTTCGAAGCCATCATCTCCGGTTTCTTTCATCTCATTTATATTCTGTCCCGAAAGTTTTCCGTAACCGGAAAATTTACCGACTTCGAAATAGACATTTCCGCCCACAACATAACCATAACCATTCTCAATGATCTTCTTAATGATATCTATTATTTCCGGAATCATTTCCGTTGCTACAGGCATACTGCTGAACTGTCCCACTTCCAGTTTTTCAATATCCTCAAGGAATGCTCTGGTATATCTATCGGTTATGACCCTATAATCCACTTTCTCTTCTTTTGCTTTTTTTATTATCTTGTCTTCGATATCGGTGATATTCTGGATATATTCCACTTTATAGCCTGAAAACCGGAGATAATTTCTGATCATATTAAAAACTACGATGGGTCTGGAATTGCCTATTGATATATAGTTATAAACGGTGGGTCCGCAGACATACATACCGACTTTACCATCTTCAAGGGGTTCAAAAATCTCTTTTTGCCGGTGCATTGTATTGTAAACGGTTAAACTCACGAAGTACCTTTATTTTTTTCTTTTTTTAATTCTTTTAATTCCTTTTCAAGAAAATCTATCCTGGCACAGCAATCGCTTAAGATCTCGCTAACAGGATCAGGTAAATTCATTCTATGAAATTCATCCGACAGTACTTTTTCTCCTCCGATTTTTACAATTCTTCCAGGGACACCTACTACCGTACAATTATCAGGAACGGATTTTACCACTACTGCTCCTGCACCGATAATCACATTATTCCCGATTTCAATCGAACCCAATACTTTTGCTCCTGCAGATATGACCACATTATTTCCGATTGTAGGGTGCCGTTTTCCTTTTACTTTCCCTGTACCACCCAGGGTCACACCCTGATAAAGAGTGACGTTATTACCGATTTCCGAGGTCTCTCCGATTACCACTCCCATACCATGATCTATAAAAAAACCGCTCCCGATTTTTGCTCCCGGATGAATCTCAATTCCGGTGAAGAATCTGCTGTATTGCGATATCCATCTGGGAATAAAAGGCACCTTATGTTTATGGAGCCAGTTAGCAATTCTGTGATTTATAACCGCATGCACTCCCGAATAAGTAAGCAATATCTCTGCGGTACTTATGGCAGCCGGATCTCTCTCTTTTGCAGCTTTTACCTGACTTTTCAATTCCGATATTAATCCCATAATTTTATCCAACCGGTTATAATTTATTATTTTTAATATATTCTAAGGTTTGGCTGACTCTTTGTATACAATTTTTTAGGCCCAGTAGAGATATGACTTTCGGCAGTTCCGGACCATGAGTTTTGCCTGTAACCGATACCCTGATGGGCATATACAAATATTTACCCTTTATGTTTAAATTTTTTAATTGTTCTCCTATTTTATTGATGAGTTTTTTACCCTGATCTTCATTAAAATTCATATCCGGATTATTGTCAAAAGATTTCCATTCACTCTCCAGTACTTCAAGAAAATTTTCGAGCACTGTTTTTGAGGATTCAAGTTTTAAGATTTCTTCTGCTTCCCTACTGTATTCCATGATCTTTTCTTCAAAAAAATCTTTCATGTAGGTAGAAAAGTCTCCCAAAACCTTCAAGTTATCCTTGAATGCATTTACACCTTTTAAAATCTTACCCATTATTTTTTCATTTTCTGTATCTTTTTTATCTATGACTTTTTCACTTAAAAGGTATGGCATGCACAGCTCTGCAAGTTCTCTGTCGGATTTTTTTCTTATGTAAATACCGTTTATCCAGTTTAATTTATCCACATCGAATATAGCCGGGCTTTTTGATATGCCGGATATATTGAATTTATCCAGAATATCTCCCGGGCTAAATATTTCCTGTCCCTCCTCCGGGGCCCATGAAAGTATCGAAAGATAATTTGCCAGTGCTTCTGCAAGATATCCCTCTTCCCTGAACTGCGAAATAGTAGTGGCTCCATGTCTTTTACTTAATTTCGAACCGTCCCTTCCAAGGATCATCGAAAAATGCGCAAAAGAAGGAAGATCTAATCGGAGACTTTCAAATAACAGGATCTGTCTTGCGGTATTTGTTATATGGTCCTCTCCTCTCAGCACATGCGTGATCTTCATATCTCCGTCATCTACCACTACTGCAAAATTATAAGATGGAGTTCCATCGGATTTTATGATTATGAAGTCTCCTATGACTTCCGAACTGAAACTAATCTCTCCCCTTATTAAATCGCGAAAAGTGATCTCCCTATCATCTTCCACTTTGAATCTTATGGCAAATGGAATACCTTCCTGTAATTTTTTTTCGATCTCCGAACTATCAAGTTCCCTGCAGCGTCTATCATATTTGGACATCTTGCCTGCCGCATACTGACTATCTTTAAGATCTTCAAGCCGCTCCGGGGTACAAAAACATCTATAAGCTTTATTCTCATTCAGCAATTGGAAGGCACATTTCTGATATATTTCAATTCTCTCGCTTTGCCTGTAAAATTCATCCCAGTCCAGTCCGAGCCATTTTAAATCCCCTATTATGGATTTTTCATAAGTGATACTGGATCTCTTTACATCGGTATCTTCGATTCTTAGGATCAGTTTTCCCTTCATGCTTCTTGCCGCAAGCCAGTTGAACAGCGCAGTTCTTGCCGTTCCTATATGAAGCCCTCCGGTGGGAGAAGGGGCAAATCTAAAACGAGGTATCATGCCTACTCCGGTAATTGGTTTTAAAAATATTTATATGAAAAATTTTTTAAACTCTATCTATGATAAAAAAGACTATAACTTGGTCCTATTTCTCAAGTCATTTTCTCTGGTTTTATTCCAAAAGAACAATACATTTTGCGGCAATCCCTTCTTCCCTACCGCAAAATCCCAGTCCCTCGGTAGTGGTAGCCTTTATGTTTATATCAGCCTCATTCATTTTTAAGGTGTCTGCAATGTTCTTTTTCATATCCTCAATATAAGGGGAGACTTTAGGATTCTGCATTATGAGAATGGAATCTAAATTCATTATACTAAAGCCTTTTTCTTCCATTTTTTTTCTGACTTCATCCAGCAAGGTCAGACTTGATATATCTTTATACCTCATATCGCTTTCCGGGAAATGAATTCCTATGTCCCCGAGGCCGCATGCTCCCAGAATAGCATCCATAACAGCATGCACCAGGACATCCGCATCGGAATGACCTGCAAGTCCCAGAGGATGGTCTATTTTTACTCCTCCCAGTACTAATTTCCTTCCTCGCTGGAAAGCATGGACATCATATCCCAATCCAACTCTCATAAAAATTAACCTTCCCTGTATTTTTTATATTTTAATTATCTTCTGACATTTCTGGTCATAATAAGTTCCGCCAGAAACAAATCAATTGGAGTGGTGATCTTTATGTTCTCATGCCTGCCCCTTACTATACTCACCTTACCGCCAATTCTTTCCACCAGACATGCATCATCCGTACCGGTAAAATTATCTTCTCTCGCCTTATTATGAGCTTTTAAAATATCCTGATAAAAGAAAATCTGGGGAGTCTGAGCATACCAGACCGTATCTCTTGGAATGGTCCTGTCTATGGTACCGTTTTCCGTTATCTTTATAGTTTCCCTTGCAGGTGCCGCCATTATTACCCCCCTTATTCCGGGATCTTTTTTATTTTCTCTTATTAATGTATTTATCAAAGAATCGATTTCATCCGAAGTAATAAGTGGTCTTACACCATCATGTATTGATACTATTCCGGTTGAAGGAGGTAACTCGATAATAGTATTGTAAACAGATTCCTGTCTGGTGCTTCCGCCAATTACCAGTTTTTTTACTTTATCGAATGAATATTTCTCGATTATACTTTTTTGGCATAATTCCAGATAATCTTTAGGGACTGAAATATAGATTTCTTTTATTTTCGAAGCATTTTGAAAAGCAGTAATAGTATGAGCTAACATCGGTTTTCCATAAATATCCATAAACTGTTTGCTGATATCGCCTTTCAGCCTGGTACCCTTTCCAGCTGCTGTAATTATCGCTACATTCATAAATTATCATCACTACTATTTTTTTGAAAAACCTTCCAACTGCAAGATGCATAAGTTTAATAATTAATAGTATTCCAATATTATTATATCTTGACTCTTGGGATTATCCCTCCTTTTCTATTATACAGGTCATTATATAAATAATATTCAGAAAACTTTTTAAGTCTTTCATGCAAAGACCGCGCCCTGATTTTTCCCATTCCGGCAACTTCGGATAATTCTTCGATATTTGCATTTAGAATATTTTTTAAATTACCAAACTTATTTATTAAATTGATAATAATCGACTGGGGAAGCCTTCTTACTTCAGAAACAATTCTTAGCCCTCTGGGGTGTATGTTTACTTCCTTTAAGCTGCCCTCGACTTCATAGCCCAAAATTTTTGCGATACTATCAAGTTTGAGCAGTTCCTTCTCACCTAACAGATTTATTCTATCTTTCAGCTCAAATGGTTCCGCACCAATATCAGTATGTGCATAATCACTTATAATATTCAAAGAATCATTTAATATATTGGTCATTAATTCTCTGGTTTGCATATTTAAAAGCTTTCCTTCCGATCCCAGTTCAGTTATATATTCTTTGACTTCCTTTTCCGTTCTCTGTACAATGCTTGATCTCTGAAGCACACTGGCTACATCAAAGAGTGTAGCTATATCTTCCAATTCTTTTACGGTCAGATTAAATGTAAGCTCATCCAGACCTTCTTTATATTTTTCAAGTGTCTGAAGCGCTTGATTCGCCTTGGACAGGATCACCCTCGACTCCTCGAGCATGTACTTTGTATCACCTTTATATATAGTAACCACATCTCTTTTCGCCGAAATTGAAATAACCAGAGTATTGGTCTGCTTTGCCACCCTTTCTGCAGTTCTGTGCCTGGTACCTGTTTCGGAGGTATTTATATCCGGATTAGGAAAAAGTTGAGTATTGGCATATAAAATCCGCTTTCCGTCGGAACTCAATATAATTGCTCCGTCCATCTTGGCAAGTTCATAAAATCTGGTAGGAGAAAAATTACATCCTATATAAAATCCTCCGTTTACAAGTTTCAGCATCTCTTCCGAATCTCCGACAACGATAAGTCCGCCTGTTTTCCCCTGCAGGATGTATTCAATACCCAGTCTGAGTTCCGTCCCGGGTGCGACTATCTTAAGGCAATCCAGTAATAATTCTTCATTTTTCTTGTTCATTTTCCCTTATAATTAAACTTTTAAAATGCTGCTCCGGTTAAATTTCTTGATATCGAAGTATATTTTTTTATCCTTTGCGCTTACTTCGATTCTCTGGCCGGATTTTATTTCACCGCTTATCAGTTTCTCCGAGATAGGATCCTCTATCAGATTTTGTATGCATCTTCTCATAGGTCTTGCACCCATTGTAGAGTCATAACCTTTCTCAAGAAGCAGATCCTTTGCACTTTTTTTAAGTTCTATGATAATACCCTGCAGTTCAAGCTGCTGCTGTACTCTGGACATCATAAGATCCATGATATTGTAAATCTGCTGTTTCTGTAACTTATGAAACACTATCACCTCATCTATCCTGTTAAGGAACTCCGGTCTGAAAGCCTGCTTCAGCCCACTCATTACCTTTTCTTTTATCTCGTCATAAGAGAGGTCCTCAGTGTTTATCTTCTTGAATCCCATCGGGTTATTTTTTTGTATCTCCCTTGCTCCCAGATTGGATGTCATTATTAACACAGTATTCTTAAAATCCACTCTTTTACCCTGAGAGTCCGTAAGGTGTCCATCCTCGAAAATCTGCAGAAGTATATTGAAAACATCCGGATGTGCTTTTTCGATTTCATCCAGCAGTATCACGCTGTATGGTTTTCTTCTCACCATCTCGGTCAGCTGTCCGCCTTCGTCGTAACCCACATATCCCGGAGGAGAACCAACCAGTTTGGATACTGAATGCTTTTCCATATACTCCGACATATCTATCTGTATTAAAGCTTCTTCTTTTTCAAATAAAAATTCTGCTATGGTCCTGGCAAGTTCGGTTTTCCCTACGCCCGAAGGTCCCAGAAACATAAAGGAACCAATCGGTCTTTTCGGGTCCTTAAGACCGGAACGTGAACGCCTGATGGCTTTTGAAACGGTTTTTATTGCCTCATCCTGTCCAATGACTCTTTTGTGGAGGTCATCTTCCATTCCGAGCAGT
>Ga0315549_1000864_pt1 | contig 34427 bp, 35 predicted proteins | sample SalMarSW160200MG_FD_203101 | JGI IMG/M metagenome (GOLD analysis project Ga0315549, IMG submission 203101) | Salt marsh sediment microbial communities from the Plum Island Ecosystem LTER, Massachusetts, United States - Salt Marsh Sediment SW1601-200 ... | reverse complement strand
GAGAGTCCAAAGTTCTCATGATCATAAACATGTTTAAATTGACCATGTCAATTGTTATTTATACGTACATATTTTCTGAAGACAATATTTATATATCGCACAGTTTTAAAACAAATTGATAAAAATGTAAGACGTACATAAAAAGGTGTTGACATACCCTTTTGCAGCGTGTATCCTTTTGCTATAATTCTAAATGAAAGGAGGATGCACGCATGGATCAATTTGAATCATATTTACAGTACCAAAAGGACATTGCAGAATCAAAGCTTAAAGTCATCAACAGATTTCAAAAAGGCATTAAACCAAAAACTAAACGTACATCAAAAATAGAAATAGCAAAAAACGTACTGCATATCGCGGGACGGCCCTTGCACGTTTCGGAAATTATCCAGTTGGCAAAAAGGGACTTTGAAGTAGAGTTGGACCGTGATTCCATTGTTTCCGCTATTTTAAAAAAGGTTAAAACCGGCAAATCGTTTATCAGAACATCTCCCAATACCTTTGCTTTAAAAGAGTATGACTCAAGTGAAAGGGGGCGCCATGATAAACGAGATTAGCCGCATATTGGTAAAATTCAGGCCCTGTTTCAGCCGGAAAGCGGCTTTTAACTGGTTTGTCATCGTGATTGTCGGCTTTATCGTCAGGCTTGACCATTATGGTGTCAGCTCTTTCGTGCGATGGCTTTGCATAAAGCCGTCACTTTATACGGCCCTGCTTTCGTTTTTCAGGGCATGGTCCTGGCAGCTGAAAGATATTATGCACCGCTGGTGGCAAATCGTGCTGTCCGGTTGCCCACTGCTTCATATCGATGGAAGACTGTTGCTTGCCGGCGATGGCATCAAAATCAGCAAGGAAGCCGAAAAGATGCCGGGTGTTAAAAGGCTTCATCAGGAATCAGATAACTCCGGCAAAGCGCCGTATATCTATGGTCATCATCACGGCGTGATCGGGATTTTAGCCGGATGGGCAAAAAAAAATCTTTTGTATCCCCCTTTGTGCCGAGCTGCATGAAGGGGTAGAAACGATCCGACAGTTCCAAAACAAAGCGGAGCCTGTTGTCAAAGACAAGCCAAAGGTCAGCGTCACCAGCCTGATGGCTGCCATGGCTGCGGAACTGGTATCTGTTGTGGGTAAAAGGTGTATCATCGTATTGGATGCCTATTTTGCCGTGGGACCTGTGTTTTTAATTTTAAGGCAGATTCTGGATGACAGTGGCAATCATTTGCTTCATATCGTCACACGGGCCAAAAGCAATGTTGTTGGCTACCAGGATCCGCCGCCTAAAACCGGACGTCCCGGCAGGCCGCGAGAATACGGTGCCAAACTAAAGCTTATGGATCTATTTGAGACCATGGCCGAGAGTTTTGAACAAACGACGATTGAAATTTACGGCCAGTGTGAAGAGGTCTCATTTCTATGCCTGGATCTGATTTGGAAGCCGATTAAAGAAAAGATCCGCTTTGTTCTTGTTCGCGACGGCTCAGAGTGCTTCATTTTAATGTGTTCTGATTTGACCCTGTCAGCTCAAGATATCATACGGGCTTACAGTTACCGGTTTAAGATCGAGGTCAGCTTCAAGGTGCTAAAACACCTGATGGGAGTGTTTTTCTATCGCTTTTGGACCAGCGCCTGGCCACGCATTGGCAAGCAAAATGTGAGTGATTTGTCTGCAGCCGGTGATCCGCGTTCTCGCAGATTAATCAGGCAGACAACAAACGCCATTGAAGCTTTTGTAAATTTTGGCTGTATTGCCACCGGCATTCTTCAAATCGTTTCTCTGAATTTCCATGAAACGATTTGGAAGAAGTACCTTGGATGGCTCCGAACAGTGACCTCAACGATTCCCTCAGAGGAAGTTGCCAAGTCAGTCATCCAGGAAGAGTACTACCATAATTTTCGCTTTTTCAGCAATAGCGCGATTTATCGAATAATTATGTCAAAGAGCAGAAAACGCGCGGTTGATGCAATGCTCTTAGCCGCATGACGGCAAAAAACTTTGGACTGTTGAGTATATTATATTCTGTATCAAAATTCGTGCCAAGGATGGATGCAGTATAATATTTTTACTCAAGTTTCGCACCCTTTAATTCTGCTGAAGCCTTATCTAATGTCACTTGGATAGGTCTTATTCAAGTGAATTTCGATGAAGGCGGCCCATCGCCATATATTTTCTTCCAGGCGATATGAACCTTAACATTGCAGCGTGACACAATATTTAGGATTTGTGAAATGTTTGAAATCGTATAAAAAACCGTGTAATAAATCCTAAATATTGGGTCACTGCGAAACATTGTGCTATCTGATAAACATATCGCCTTTCAGAAAACACATGGCGATGGTCCTTCACCGTTAACATCGCATAAAAACATTACCATGGTATGAGTTTGCACAAAAATATGGGTGCGAAAAATGTGCTAAGATCTTGATGCATAAGGGTTCGCTAAACCGCCCCGAAAAGACATCGGGATGGAAAATAAAGAAATAACCCTCTGTATCATATTTCTTTTTGATACAAATCTGTCTCACAAGACAAATCTGAGGGAATTTCTTAGGACCTCGGAAAGAAATTCGGTGTTACATATCCGTTGACAGTGTTCTGAGTTAGTGTCCATCCAGAAATGGTAGATTTTGATTTCCGGCAAGGCCCGAGCGAGTTTTCAACCGCAGGCATAGCGCGCTATTTCGAGGACTGAAAACGAGCGAGAACACCGCCGGGGGCCGAAAGATGCCGTTTATGGATAGACACGAGTTAAATTTCAGAAAAGAGTTCCGTGCTGATATACCGTTCGCCGGTACTCGGTAATATCACTACGACGCATTTGCCTTTTGATTCTCTTCGTTTTGCAATTTTAAGGGCAGCGGCCATGGCAGCACCCGATGAAATGCCGCAGAGTATTCCCTCTGTTTTTGCCAGCATCCGTGAGGTATCAAATGCCTCATCATTAGATACCGTGACGATTTCATCTATTATTGCTTTATCGAGTACATGAGGAATAAAACCGGCGCCGATGCCCTGAATCTTATGAGGTCCGGCCGTTCCTCCGGACAATACCGGAGAATCTTCCGGTTCAACAGCAATGGCTTTAAAGGACGGTTTCCGTGATTTTATCATCTGGGAGACACCGGTTATGGTACCGCCGGTGCCAACACCGGCAACCAGTATATCCACCCGGCCGTCGGTATCTTTCCATATCTCTTGTGCGGTGGTCTCCCTGTGGATTTTCGGATTGGCCGGATTTCTGAACTGGTCGGGCATAAATGCGTCTTTTCGCGAATCGATAATTTCTTCTGCCCTTGTAATGGCCCCTTTCATACCTTGGGAACCCGGCGTAAGAACAAGTTCCGCGCCAAGGTGTTTAAGCAGTTTTCTTCTTTCCATACTCATGGTGTCCGGCATGGTAAGGCATAGGCCATATCCCTTTACCGCACAGATAAAGGCAAGCGCAATACCCGTATTTCCGCTGGTGGGTTCCACCACGAGCGTATCCGGACCGATCAGTCCTTTAGCCTCTGCGGCATCAATCATTGATGCGGCAATCCGGTCCTTAACACTCCCTAGAGGATTGAAAAATTCAAGCTTGGCAAGTAGTTCAGCATCTAGGCCTTGAGTAATGGTATTCAGCCGTACCAGAGGTGTTGAACCAATGGTTGTGCCAATGTTGGAAAATATTTTCATAGCCTTTAATTCCAGAATTCTGCAATGTATATCCAATATCGAGCTATTTATAAATCAACCGCGGTGTTTCCATGATCACCTTAGTATCCGGAGGAACAGATTCCGTTATCCAGACATTTCCTCCGATTACGGAACGTGCACCGATTACGGTGTCTCCGCCCAAAATCGTAGCGCCTGAATAGATGATAACATCGTCTTCTATTGTGGGATGGCGTTTCTTCCCTCTCAACCGCTCCCCGGCATCTTTAGGAAGTGAAAGGGCACCCAGAGTTACTCCCTGGTAGATACGCACGTTTTTACCGATTACCGTTGTTTCACCGATCACTACGCCCGTTCCATGATCAATCACAAAACTTTCCCCGATTTCAGCCCCTGGATGGATATCTATACCGGTTAAACTGTGGGCATGTTCCATCATGATGCGAGGAAGAAGCGGCACTTGAAATTCAAAAAGCTTATGGGCCGCCCGATGTACGGTTATAGCAAACATACCGGGATAGCTAAAAATAATTTCGTCATAGCTATTTGCGGCAGGATCTCCATCATATATTGCCCGTACATCTGTTGCCAAGGTTTTTCGTATGGATGGAATTGATTCCAGAAAGGCAAGAGAAATTTTTTGTCCTTGCGCTTCGCATTCTCTGCACGGCAGATCGTATCTGAAGCAGTCGTGCCGCATGTTGTGGGTAATCTGCTCGGAAAGCATATCAAACAGAACTGAAACAGATTGTCCGATGTTGTATTTCAGGTTGACAGGATCGATCTTTTCCTTAGTAAAATACCCCGGGAAAAGAATTTCCCTTAATTTATTTATGATATCAACAACATATCCTTCCGAGGGAATCGGTTCATAGTCGACATGAGTGAAGCATTGACTGTCATCAGAGTTTTCGATGATGTTCTCAACAATTCCCGGCAGTTTTTCCTTGTATTGGGAAAGGGATTCCACATCTGTTTTGCATGTGTGTTGACTTTCTTTTATACTCTTATCCATTTTATATTGCTCCCATAAAAAACGTCCACTCGGCAACGCTTAAATCCCCCTGATCATTATTTCCAAAAGGGTGACATATTTCGAAGGTTTTCAATAATTGGCGGAAGTTTTTCTACGATAAAATCGATTTCTTCTTCAGTATTGTAGATACCCAGGCTGAATCGTATAGAGCCGTGTGCGGCCGTAAACGGGACGCCCATTGCACGCAACACATGAGAAGGTTCAAGAGAACCTGATGTGCATGCCGAACCCGAGGAAGCACAAATGCCCAATTCATTCATCATTAAAAGAATCGATTCACCTTCCACATATTCAAAGCTAATACTTGTGGTGTTTGGAAGTCGGTTCTTTTTGTCTCCGTTTATCATAGCATTGGGGATTCGGTTTAGTAATTTATTTTCAAGCTTGTCCCGTAATTTTCCGACATGGGTTGTCATCTCGCCCATGTGGTTTGCCGCCAGTTCGCTCGCCTTTCCAAGCCCGATAATGTAGACGACATTTTCGGTTCCGCCTCGCCGGCCGCCTTCTTGATGGCCGCCGATAAGAAACGGAGAAAATCGGGTCCCTTTACGAACATAGAGGGCGCCGATTCCTTTGGGTGCATAAATCTTATGCCCTGAAATAGAAAGCATGTCTATTTCTGAATTGCTGACATCGATCGGCATCTTGCCGACAGCTTGAACCGCATCGGTATGAAAAACAATCCCTTTTTTCTTTATGACCTGTGATATTTCTTCGACCGGAAAAATCATACCGGTTTCGTTGTTTGCCCACATAATGCTGACAATGGCGGTGTCATCGGTAAGGTTGCTGTAAAGATAATCGAGGTCAAGCATTCCCTTTCGGTCAACCGGAACAAATGTGACGCGGTAGCCTTTTTTTGAAAGATGCTCAAATAAATTCTTTACGGCAGGATGCTCTACCCGTGAGGTTATAATATGTTTTTTATCGGGGACAGACGAGATTGTCGCATGGATAGCGGTACTGTCACTTTCGGTTCCACAACTGGTAAACATGATTTCATCAGGTGATGCATTGATCAACGATGCAACTTTTGCGCGCGCTTCCTCGATCTTATGTGCTACTTTCCCGCCAAAGGAATGCATACTGGACGGGTTGCCGTAAAACTCACTTAAATATGGAAGCATCACTTCCTGTACCTCCGGGGCGACCCGTGTTGTTGCGTTATTATCCACATATATTGTCTTCATTGTTTCACCTCTTCTACCACCAGTTCAGGAGAAACCAGTTCCTTTATCCTTGTTTCCACATAATGTTTCAACGTCACTTGAGATGCGCTGCATGTCGAACAAGTGCCACGCAATTTTACGAAAACCGTATTATCGGCAAAATCAATAAATTCAATACCGCCGCCGTCTTTTTTCAGTTCGGGTTTGATTTCACGTTCCAATGTCTCTTCAATAAGCCTGATTTTCTGGATATTGGTCATTCCCGAAGGTCTTGTCTTCTCCCTAAAGGGAGTGCCGTTAACCGATTCAATGATTTCCTGAATTTTATCGTGGCAGCTCTCACATCCACCGCCTGCCTTAACATAATCCGTGACATCTTCGATGGTTTTAAGGTTGTTTTCCGTAACCGCCCTTTGGATTTCATGATCGGTGACCCCAAAGCACTCACACACAATTTCACCGTCAACCTCTTTTTCCGGTTCGCCCCTGTAATTGGCTATTGCTTTTTCTAAAGCATCACGGCCCATCACACTGCAGTGCATCTTTTCCTTTGGAAGTCCTCCAAGATATTCTGCAATATCATTATTCGTAATTTTTTCCGCTTCATCTATTGTAATTCCCTTGATCATTTCGGTTAGAGCGGAAGATGATGCAATGGCACTTGCACAACCGAAAGTTTGGAATTTTGCATCGCTAATTCTTTTATCGCCATCAACTTTTAAAGTAAGTTTTAAAGCATCACCGCATGCCAGTGAACCGACTTCGCCAACACCATCAGCGTTTTCTATCACGCCCACATTTCGCGGATTTAAAAAATGATCTTTTACTTTTTCGGTATATTCCCACATGGTATCCTCCTGTATTGGTATACAAAATGAACCCTTATAATCGTCATAAAAAAAATAACTATAAAAACTATAATCATTATTACTAGTTGTTCAAGTTTCATGCCAAATGGAGAAGATTTTTAAAAGAATAGCAGAAAATCAATATAGTTACTGGACTTGGTGAGAACTTAGGGGCTTTACCTCAATTAGCCTCCGGCCCATAGGGCCTCCGCCCCGGAGGGAGTAATGGCCCCGGTGAAATAGAAAAAACTTTCACCCCAGTACCATCTGCCGGAGCTACGGGGCAGGCTGGGTAAAAATGATGGTTGAGCTTGTCCTGAACGAAGTTGAAGAATATGACGGCACAAACAGGTTGCCACTAAAAAAACCTGTTATTTCATTAGGTTGTAGAATTTCAGAGACGTTGAATTACGAGGTCTGTATTGAGTGAATACATTTTAAGATAGGGTAAGATTGAAAATCGTCTCATGTTTATAATTGATACACACTTGTATCATGAGACAGGAATGAAAATTATTCATTAAGAGAAATAAGCTCTTTGCTGAGAATTCTGATATGCCCCATCTCCTCTTTGATAATTGTATCCAGCCTGTTCTTCCCTAGTTGATCCGGGACAAAATCCTTTAAGCCCAGATAAAAGACTATCGAGTCTTTCTCGGCAACAATGGCCGCCTTGAGGATTTCCTTCATCGATGAGATATCAATCTTTTTTTTAAAGAATACACGGGTATCTGCAAGTGCACGAAGATAAAGTGCAGATTCATCTTCCGGGTCAAAAACGGTTGTCGTTTTTTCGGCCTCGGTCAGATCGCCTCTTAAAGAAGCGAATGTCTTTTCATGTTCATCTTCCATTGCCGCAAGTTCAATTAAAAGCTTTCTTGACTTGGGATCGGAAACATTTTCAGCCGCTGTTCTGTAAAACTTGGCTCCGTTTCTTTCAAGCTGTTCGGCCATTTCAAATGCGTCATTTGCTGTGAAATCGTATACCATATTATTGTCCTATACCTTTTTAACCTAAACTGAGCGTTGCAAATTTTAAAAGGGGATTAAATATCATTTATTTTTAATGAATTAAATTGATTTATATTTTTAAAATTTGAAACCCTTCGGGATTGCCGATCTTACCGCATCTACTGCGTCAGATGCCGTCCCGCATAGTTGACTATAGCGGAACGACATCTTCTCCCGCAGAGCGGGATTTCGCTACGCTCAACTTGCTTAACTGCGGCAACCTCGACAATCGCTCAATTTAGGTTTAAATAAATTCGTAAAAAGTCAAAAAATGACTTTTTACGAATTCACCATTTTTGATTATTGATTCATCTTGCATTCCTTATCCCACTCAGGGCATGCTTTCTCCATGTCGGTATGATATTTGAGCATACATTCACTACATTCCATCTCAACGTTTGGAACATCACCGAATCTTTCTTTGATTTCCTCGGCGGACAGATGCGAAACAGCGCTACATCCGCATTGAGGGCATGATGTTTCAATTTTGTAATGTTTTTTAGCCATGTTTCACCCCCTTTTTAACGCTTTAAAGGTTATTCGTCAAATTCTTTTCCTGTAAAAAAAATCGTTGCCAAATTATGATATACAATGCAATGCTCATGCCAAAATATATCAGCAGTCGGGGTGTTTTTCTCATAACGCTTTGTAGATAGCGCAATGAATGATCAGCAGCGAAATCATACACTGTTTGAATATATTAGGGATCGTTAAGATAGAACACTTGATTCTGTTTTCTGGCACGGTTATTGTATCTATGAGTTATTTAATGCAACACTCAAAACCAAAAATGACATACTTTGGTTTACTTCCTGGAAGAAAATGAAAATTGAAGACCGTTTAAAAATACTTTGCCAATAAAACATTGTCAATTCATTAGTACCTTAGTTGTAAATTTTGTGCTTGTTATGGCAAAAAAATGCTTAACCAATTAAGTGTGAAATGCCTAAAGTGATCTAAAGTGCCTAACGTTAAGGAATAATTCCAATTTGTATAAAAGCCGGAGCGTAGCGACTCCTTAACTTTAGCTCACTTCAAACTTTAGCTCACTTGTAATTTTTCTGGTTTATCCAGGTTGGGTAATACAATGGTAACATACAATGGAATTAATCATTTGGTACTGGTCACCGGTAACATGGACGAAACCATTCGGTTCTGGAGAGATTTGTTAGGGTTGCGCCTTGTGGCCGGGCTTGGTGGGAGCAAGTACAAGCATTATTTTTTTGAAATATCCGAATATGATATGATTGCATTTTTCGAGTGGCCGGATGCGGAAAAAATTCCGGAAAGGGACCATGGAGTTCCGGTCAAGGGTCCATCTGCGTTTGACCACGTTGCATTTGGAGTGGAAAGTGATGACGACCTATGGGAACTAAAGGACAGGTTTGAAGCGGCCGAAATCTGGGTCTCTGAACTCATAGATCACGGCTTTATTCATTCAATTTATACATTTGATCCCAACAACATTCCGATAGAGTTCAGCGCTCCGGTGGCCGGGGTAGACCTACGGAAACATCCAAAAATCAAGGGCAAAAAACCTTCTGCCACAGCTCTGGAAGGACCTGATCTTAAAACCGGTCACTGGCCCGAAGTAACAAAGCCGACGCCTTACAAGGATCGCATGGTCTATCCGGGCGAGGGTAAAATTCTTGCCGAGGATAATGAAAATAATAAAATTTGATGAATTCGTAAAAAGTTGTTTTTTTGAATTTTTGCGAGAGCATCAATTTTAATAAAGAAAAAAACAGGTGGCTGATGAAACACAGAAAAGAAAAAGATTCATTAGGGACCATAGATGTCCCTGAAAGCGCTTATTTTGGTGCAAGCACACAAAGGGCAGTTGAAAATTTCCCTATAAGCGGGCTTACATTTTCCTCACCATTTATTTATTCCCTTGCCCTTATAAAAAAATGTGCTGCCATGGTAAACAATGAGCTGGGTCTGCTGGATAAAAAGATATCCAGAGCCATTGTTGCATCTGCACAGGAGGTGATTGCCGGAAAATTTGATGACCAATTTGTGGTGGATATTTTCCAGACAGGATCAGGCACTTCTACAAATATGAACATGAACGAAGTTATTGCCTCAAGGGCAAACGAGATAATTACAGGAAAAAAAGGAGGGAAATCTCCGGTTCATCCCAATGATCACGTTAATCTGGGTCAGTCAAGTAATGATGTAATCCCTTCGACAATTCATATTGCTGCATTTACTTTAATTAAAGATCGCTTGATTCCCTCGCTTGTCACTCTTCAAAAGAGTCTTTTGCATAAGGCATTGGAATTTAAGGATGTCAAAAAGATTGGAAGGACCCATCTCCAGGATGCCGTCCCCATATTTCTGGGTCAGGAGTTTGGAGCATATGCAAGACAGGTGGCTCTTGGAATAAAAAGGATTGAAGCTGCTGAAGACGGTCTCGCAGAACTTGCTTTAGGAGGAACGGCTGTTGGAAGCGGTTTAAACACCCACCCTGATTTTGCGAAAAGAGTTATTGTGCTTATTTCAGAACATTCAAAACTTGATTTTAAAGAGGCAGAAAACCATTTCCAAGCCCAGGGAGCTCAAGATGTCGCGGTTGAAACCAGCGGGGCTTTAAAAACCGTAGCCGTAAGTTTAGTGAAAATTTGCAATGACATCCGGTGGCTTGCTTCCGGACCCAGGTGCGGGCTGGGTGAAATATCCATTCCTTCTCTTCAGCCCGGATCTTCCATAATGCCCGGGAAGATCAACCCGGTTATCCCGGAAGCCGTGATTCAGGTGGCAGCCCAGGTCATGGGAAACGATACAACGATCATGATGGGTGGACAGTCAGGCAATTTAGAGCTGAACGTTATGTTGCCGGTGATTGCTTACAATCTTCTGCAATCGATAGATCTGCTTTCTTCCGGAGCTAAGCTTTTGGCTGAAAAATGCATCACCGGTATCACCGCTAACAGGCAAAAGTGTATGGGAAACATTGAAAAAAGTCTGGCCATGGCTACATATCTGGTTCCTCATGTGGGTTACGACAAGGCAGCATTAATTGCAGGCAAGGCCGATGAGACAGGAAAGAGCATTAGAGAAGTCTTATTGGAAGAAAAAATCCTTACGGAAAATGAATTAACAAAGGCACTCTTTTCTGAAAACATCCATGTCAAAGATGGAAAAGACAAGGTGAACCAATGAATCCGGACAGCATTATTATCAGATGTAACAGTTGCGGCACAAAAAACCGCATTCCAAAAAACCGATTGAAAGGAGATCTTTCTAAGAATGAAATAGAGAAGAACATACTTTCCATAATAGATTGAAAATTGTTTTTGTTATTCAATGGATTGAAACTTTTTCATAAATTTACGGTCAATATAATCCTTTATTTTAAAGGCAAGTCTGCCTCCAAACACAAGCCATTTTTTTCGCAATACTCCGGTACCGTCTCCCATATTGAAAATAATCAGATAATCTCCGCCCGGATCAAAGGGCATAAGATTCGTTTCTTCCAGTGATGCCATAAGATTATGATAAAGTACCGGGTTTTCACGTACTGCATAAACACCCACTTTATCCAGAGGCCGATCTTTAAAAAAAATACAGTCACCGCCACCAAAAATTTCCGGATACTCTGTATTCTGCAGGTATCTATTGACGAGCAAACCTCCATCCGGGCCGGTTGGCAGACCGGATTCCTCAAATATCGGCGACGGCTTAACACCAATAGCCAAAAATATTAAGTCGGTTTTAAAACTTTTTCCTGATTCCAGTTTAATATGGCCGGTTTTGATCTCTTTAACATAGCCTGATTCCAGAATTTCAATGTCGCGTTTTGTGAGTGATACCATAACCTTTGTCCTGACATTATCCGGAAAGCGTGACATAAAATTTTTCCCTGCAAAAATTCGAATTTCGGGCTTGATTTTGCCAAAATTCCGGGTGAGACCCCAGACGTTTCCTGCTATTTCAGCAGAGGAAGGACCGCCGCCGATTATGCTGATAGCGATTTTCTTTTGTGAAACAAGCTCCAGAATTCGCGCCTGGGCATCTATGAGCTTTTCAATGGGCTTTACAGAATAAATATTTTTGCCATCATCTTTAACCGTTGTTCTGGGTACATAACTGCCGGTGTTAAATGAAAGAACATCGTAAGAAAAACTTGCACCGGATTCCAGGAATACGGTTTTCTCCTCCGGATCCACTCGAACAACCTTTCCCGCAACAAAAGTGCCACCCTGTTTTTCCACCATATGCTTTGTGGCGAAACGGATGTCGTCAGGTGTATATATTTTACCGAGCATTCCCGGTCCCATGCCTGAGTAATAATGGTATGGTGAGGGGCCAATAACCGTAATATTGTGGCCTTTTTCAATGAATGTATATAGATTTGCAAGTGTCACCATATGCGCATGGCCACCACCAACAAGTACGAGATTTTTTCCCATGGTCCACTACCCCTGTCCTGAATACTGGCTCAATTTATAATCATACTCAAAAGTTAAAAACCAAAATTGTAACCGTTTGAAGTATAAGTTACCGTTATGATGAACGAGGTGCAAGTCTATTTTGTTCATAATAAAAGTAATTTCTGTGTCATCCCATTTTTGGCATAAAGTTTGCTTTACCGAAGAACATTATAATTGTGAAAATTTCCTATTGGGAGGTTGGGTGGGATATGTCTTTAATTTTTGAACCCATAACCTTGGATATACAAAAAGAATATTCAAAATATTTTGCTTTGTGTTCGCAAAAGGCTTCCGATTACAGTTTTGTGAACCTGTGGGGATGGGCTGAGGAATACGGACTTTACTGGTCATTGTCGGATAAGCTTGTCTGGATAAAGCAGACCGTTCCGGAAGAAGTGTACTGGGCTCCTGTGGGTTTATGGGAGAACGTTGACTGGAAGAAGTGTTTTTCTGAATATTTTAGCAGCAAAACCCTATTCGACCGCATGCCTGAGAGCCTGCTCCGGTTGTGGAAAGACAGCTTTAACCATCTTATTTCTGTTGAAGAATCAAGAGGTCATTGGGATTATCTCTACTCCGTGACTGAACTCATAGAACTCAAAGGCAAACGCTTTCATAAAAAAAAGAATCTCTTGAATCAGTTCAAGAAAAAATATGACTTTGAATATGTTCCTTTTGGGACAGATATGATCCATAAAGCCATGGAGATGCAGGAAGACTGGTGTACCTGGCGCGACTGTGAGTCGTCTGATGTGCTATCTGCTGAAAACCGGACGATTTCAAGGATTTTAAACAAATGGGAAAAGATGCAAGGCCTTACGGGCGGTGCTATCATCGTAAATCAAACAATGGCCGGTTATACAATAGCAGAAAGCTTTACAGATGATACACTTGTGATTCATTTTGAAAAAGGAAACCCTGACTATAAAGGAATTTATCAGGCTATCAATCAGATGTTCCTTGAGCATTCGAGAAATAAATTCGAATTTGTAAACCGCGAACAGGACCTTGATATCGAAGGTCTTCGCAAGGCAAAATTATCATATAATCCTGTGGACTTTGTCAAAAAATATCGAGTTATCCTCAATAGATTATAAAAGGATTATTGATTTTTTCCCTCTGCTCTGTCGCTCATTTCGATGATACCGAGGTGGTTTCGTGATAACGATTCCCTTTAAATCAAGTTTGTAATGGAAAGGATAGGTTAACATGAAAATAGTAGTTGATCCGAAAAAATGCCGCGCTACAGGAGAGTGTGTGCTGATCTGTCCCCAGAATGCCATCTTCATAATAGACGGCCTGGCAACAATTGATGAGAACAAGTGCGACCTGGATGGAATTTGCATCCCAGCCTGTCCATATGAGGCCATTGGCTATACTGAAGAAAATATATAGTCCGTATTTCTCAGTAACGTAGTTTGTCATTGTCACAAAGCGTGAACCGGGCATATGGAAATATTTTGAATAATTGTAACGTAACCCTATAGCTAAATTGAGCAATCTTTTGCCAAGAGATGTGCTGAGATCGGTGCAGATCAATTAAAAAATCGCTCAAGGGTTAATTATGAGGAACAACATCATGATGATCGAAGAGGCAATCAAAACAGCATTTTTAGAAAAGGTTGACATTACCACAATGTATTACTATTTTTAAGAGGAAAAAGCTTAACTGACTGAAACCCGAGATTTGCCAGACTAAGCCAAGGAGACAACCATGGAAAAAGATAAAAATCCGGTTCACAACAAAGGCTACAGAAATGTCTTTTGTCCATATTACAGAAACTGTCTGGATCATGCAAGTAAACATTACTGGGAATGCTGGACCTGTTTGGATTGCCGGCATAAACAGGAACAAAAAACACCAAGAGACGTAATGCTATCACCGAAAGGCGCTGATCCGTATTACTCCGTGTCACCGTCTCTTGGCAGGAAAAAAAGAAATACTCTATTATAAACTTCTACTTTTAGTTTGGTGCAGTAAAAGGAGGTGAAATCTATGAAGCGTTTTATGATACCAAGAGTAGCCCACTGTACCGGTGGCTGCCATTTTCAGTCCTGGGTAAGACGTTAAACTGCCCGGACCCTTGTTTTATTAGACATCTCTAACCCGAATATTTCATGAAAATTTTCGAGAGGCCTTTTTATTAGTAATGAAAACCGTTTGTTATTTACAATTTTGCTTCTAGTTGTCAGGTGACAGTTTGTACCGAAAATTTTTTGGTTAAATTTCTCAAAAATTTTCACCCTTCGGGCGAGTCCGAGGCGCCCAGTTGCTTCGTTATCAAGGGCTTGCAGTAGTCTACTACGGCTACGCCCTTGAATGCCTTGCAAATGGACGCCTCGCACTCGTGAAATATCCGGGCTATATTCTCCATTTTCCTGACGCAACAGGTGAGGATAAAAATTTAAAAAAAAGGCGCCAAAATGACAAAACAGACTTTTACCGTTCTGAATATTTCCTGCGACCATTGCATAATGACCATTAAGAACGAATTGAGTGAATTGGAAGGCGTCGTATCCGTGGAAGGTGATGCTGAAAACAAAAGCATTACTGTTGAATGGGGCGACCCGTGTACGCTGGAAAAAATCAGGGGCACCTTAAAAGAGATCAATTATCCCGCCTCCTAATGTCTTTACCTGAATCAAAACCGTTTTTATTTCCACCTAAACTGAGCGTTTCAAATTTTAAAAGGTAATCAAATATCTTTTATTTTTAATGAATTATCTTAATTTATATTTTTAAAATTTGAAACCCTGCGGGATTGCCGATCTTACCGCATCTACTGCGTCAGATGCCGTCCCGCATAGTTGACTATAGCGGAACGACATCTTCTCCCGCAGAGCGGGATTTCGCTACGCTCAACTTGCTTAACTGCGGCAACCACGCCAGAGGCGGGCAAACATCGACAATCGCTCAATTTAGGTTCCAGATGGTAACAAAATTAGAAAAGCTTCAAAATTCTATACGTTATGACTATTACAGATTCCAATCCGGCAGTGATCCGTATTTAAAAAAATACAAAACCTCTTGATCTGGATCACATTATTGAGGTAAAAGAAGAAGTCTTTTAATATTAGAACCCTAAAGGTATGGGCTTAAAACACCTAAAGGAGGATCCGACCCATGGATAAGAAAATATTAGTGGCGATTGACGATTCTGAAAACGCTATGCGAGCAGTTGAATTTATAGCTAATTCATTTACAACGGATAACAAAATTACGTTATTTAATGTCATTCAGGACACTGCGGCCTTGTGTGAAATGAACAGTCCGGAGCTAACCCCTTATTTTAAATCTCAACAGAGCTCCTTCTGTACACTGGAAGAGAAAAAAAAAGAACTGGTTAATCAGGCAGTGGAAAAGGCCAGAGAAGTACTTATGGATGCAGGATTTGATGAAAACAATATCACCGTAAAGTCAGAGATTAAAAAAAGCGGAGTCGCCAGGGATATCGTCAAAGAAGCCCAGTCCGGTTATAATGTCATTGTCTTGGGAAGGAGGGGCATGTCCGGGATTAAGGATTTTATCCTCGGGAGCATTTCACAGAAAGTATTCAACTCAGCAAAGAATATTTCAGTTTTATTCGTAAATTAGTTGCTGTCCGGAAATATCTATTCCCCGATATTTCAATGTCACTCTGTTGGATTGCTTTGAATTGTATAGGCATCCGTAAGCAAAATAATTTTTCCTTGACATTGTTACCATTTTTACCGGATTATAATGAACTTAGGGGCTTCGCCCCGCCAGCTGAGCAAGGCGAGGCGGCCTGGGGCACGAGCGGGCAGGCCCAATTAGAATAGTGGGCCCGGTGAAATAGAAAAAAAGTTTCACCCCAGTACCATCTGCCGGCTCTGTCCCGGTATTTCAACGGGGACTTACCCCAGTACCATCTGCTGGCCTGTCCCGGTACTTCCACGGGGAGCTACGGGGCAGTCGGGGTAAAAATGATGGAGTAATGGAATGATGGTATAAACAGATTACCATTAAAAAACCTGTAATTTCAAAAGGTTGTAGAATTTCCGAACCGTTAGAATTAATATGGGTTTGGGATTGAAAAAAAGATATCAGCATTAACACACAGGAGCCCAAAATGGACTATATCAAAATACGATATATCAGCGATTTTGATCAGCTCGATACCGAAATCGAAAAAACCATTGATGATATGTTTCGGCCCATACGCCCCATGTTCATGCTATCCGCACGGAAATGGAAGCCTCAAATGGATATTTATGAAACTCCTGACCAGATCCTTATTCTGGCTGAAATCGCCGGAGTCAAAAAAGAGGACCTGGAGTTGGAAATAAGCAACAAAGCTGTCAAGATTTATGGGACTCGTACTGAATTTCCTCGCGGAGAAAACGCAAAATATAGACTGGCTGAAATCCAGTACGGCAGGTTTGAACGCATCTTATACCTTCCCGCACCCATTGATCCTGAAGTGGTTTCAGCGTCATATTCAAACGGTTTTCTCCAGATCCGAATGGCCAAACTTTCACTCGATAAAATACGCAAGATAGACATTTCATAAGGATAGCCGTTATCTTGTCGATCCTATTATCCTTCAAAAAAATGTAAATTGGAGGTATCCATGATACAAACTCAGTCATCCATTGAAGTCAAAACGGATAAATTGCCTGAAATTCTTCCCATTCTCCCTATGATTGATGCCGTCCTTTTCCCCAAAATGGTTTTGCCCCTTCTGGTCATACAGGAAAGATCGGTTCAACTGGTGGACGAAGCCATGTCCCAGAATCGTATCATAGGTCTTATTGTGGCAAAAGAACCGATTAAAGAAGGTACTTATACGAAAAAAGATCTGCATGAAGTGGGCACAAGCGCTTTGATCCTTAAAATGGCAAAAACCGAAGACAACAAATTGCAATTGCTTACCCAAGGCATGGAGAGGTTCAGGGTAAAAGATTTTATTAAAGGCAAGCCCTACCCCCAGGCCCGGGTGGAGTATATTAAGGATGAAGATAAGAAGGATAAGGAAATTACCGCCCTGATGTCCAACATAATAAGCCAGTTCACCCGGATTGCCGAGCTTTCTCCGGGGCTGCCCCCTGAAATCGTTACCATGGCAAAATCCATACAGGAGCCCGGCATATTGGCCGATATGGTTGCCTCTACCATAAACTCCAGCCTTGAGGAAAAGCAGGCGGTGCTGGAAATTTTTGATATCAAAAAACGCTTAAAACAAGTGACACGGCTGATTAACTATCAGTTGGAAATCTTAGAGCTCGGAAACAAGATTCAGTCCCAGGTCAAGGGGGATATGGATAAACGGCAAAGGGAATACTACCTGCGGGAGCAACTCAAAAAGATCAAGGAAGAGCTGGGCGAAAAAGATGAGGCCTCGGTTGAAATAGAAGACTACAAAGCTAAAATCGAGGAAAAAAATCTTCCCGAAGAAGCCCGCAAAGAGGCAGAACGTGAACTGGACCGCCTTTCCCGCATGCACCCGTCTTCCGCGGAATATACCGTGGCATCAACCTATCTGGACTGGCTGACCACCCTCCCCTGGCATGACAGTACGGAAGACAACCTGGATATCAAAATGGCAAAAAAGGTTTTGGATGACGATCATTACGGGCTAAAAAAACCCAAAAAGCGGGTCATCGAATACCTTGCCGTACGAAAGCTCAAACCCGAGTCAAAAGGTCCTATCCTGTGTTTTGTGGGCCCTCCCGGCACCGGCAAAACATCCCTGGGCAACTCCATCGCCCGGGCGTTGGGAAGAAAATTTATTCGTATTTCCTTGGGGGGCGTCAGGGATGAGGCTGAAATTAGAGGCCATCGGCGCACCTATGTGGGCGCCCTTCCGGGCCGTATTATTCAGGGAATCCGGCGATCCGGATCAAACAACCCGGTATTTATGCTGGACGAAATAGACAAAGTGGGGAGCGATTTTCGCGGAGACCCGTCATCGGCCCTGCTGGAGGTTCTTGATCCTGAACAGAACTTTTCTTTTTCGGATCACTATCTGGATGTGTCCTTTGACCTGTCCAAAGTCATGTTCATCACCACCGCGAATATTATTGACACCATACCGCCTGCCTTAAGGGACCGAATGGAAGTACTGACGCTTTTGGGCTATACCCTTGACGAAAAGATTAAAATTGCAACCCGATATCTTATCCCCCGCCAACGGGACGCTCATGGTCTAAATAGCAACCAGATATCCTTTACAAAAGGGGCGTTAAAGCAGATCATTACCGGCTATACCCGGGAAGCGGGATTAAGAAATCTTGAGCGGGAAATCGCATCGGTTTGCCGGGGGGTAGCGGCTAATATCGCAGAAGGCGAGGCCGTGTCTGCTAAAATCGGGATTGATGATATTTCCAAGTATCTCGGCCCGATTCGCCTGATTTCCGACGTGAAATCAAGAATTTCAACACCCGGTGTGGCTCTGGGGCTAGCCTGGACACCCACCGGAGGGGAGCTCCTTTTTATTGAAGCCACATCCATGAAAGGAAAAAAAGTGCTTACCTTAACCGGCCAGCTCGGGGATGTTATGAAGGAATCCGCAACCGCAGCGTTAAGCTTTATTCGGACCAATGCGGCATCCCTAAAGATTGATGAAGATTTTTTTGAAAACAGCGATATTCACCTGCACATCCCCGCAGGCGGCATACCCAAGGATGGGCCTTCCGCCGGTATCACCATGCTCACCGCCCTGGTATCCCTGCTAACCAAAAAAACCATCCGAAAAGATCTTGCCATGACCGGCGAAATAACCCTGAGGGGGCAAGTGCTGCCGGTCGGCGGGATAAAGGAAAAAGTTCTGGCCGCCCATCGCTCAGGCATTAAAACCCTGATCATGCCAAAGCAGAACGAAAAAGATCTCGAAGACATACCCGAAAAGGTTAAAAAAGAAATCGATTTCCATTTTGTTGACAAAATGATGGATGTATTAAAATTAGCATTGTAATAAAATGAGGAGTCGGGGAGTTTTTTCGATTCAATAGCTCCATGAATAATCAGCGACTACATCATACAAACTCATACATAAGGGTTCGTAAAGATAGAACAGAAAATATGGCTTTAAATAAATAGGTTATATGAATACCCGCTTAAAGGATTTTAATTGCGAACACAAAATACCGCTGTTCTATCTTAACGATCCCTAATATATTCAAACAGTGTATGATTTCGCTGCTGATCATTCATTACGCTATTTTCAAAGCTTTATAAGAAAAACACCTCGACTGCTGAATAAAATAAGCATCGGATCTTCACAGAAAAGCAAGGTCATTGCTTATGACAAATTCTGATCATTTGAAATCTCGATCACTGCTCTTACTGGTCGCGGGCGCCAAAGGAGCAGTGGCTTCCACTGTAGCCGTTGCTGTGGCCAAATTACAAAAAGATCCGGACACCCTCTTACCCGGCCTGACCACCCGAAACAGTTTTCCCTACCTGGCACCGCCCCATGCCGTACACATGGCAGGCTGGGACACTCAACCGGCAAAACTTACCGATTGTGTTAAAAATTACGGGGTGGTTCCTGAAAATCTCTGGAAACCGTATCAGTCGGATCTCGATGAAATCTGCATATTCCAGGCCCCGCCCCTGGATCTGAATCTCAAAGCACAGGTCCAACACCTGATGAAGGACGTCCATGAGATCAAAAAACAGCATTCCAATGTTCTGCCGGTTTTGATCAACCTTCTGCCGGCCGGCATTCACGTAGATCTTAAAAATTTTACGAGTCTGTCGCAGCTCTATTCGAACGTTGATCCTGCTAACTTCCCGGATTTGGCCTATGTCCTGGCATCGATTCTGTCCGGAATCCCGGTCGTGAATTTCTCACCAAACCATCTGGAATTTCCCGTTATTGTTCAACAAGCCATTAAACACCACGTTCCCATATGCGGACGTGACGGTAAGACCGGCCAGACTTATTTTAAAGTGGTTCTGGCCTCGGCTCTGAAGGCCCGATGTCTGAATGTGGATGGATGGTACAGCCTGAATATCCTGGGAAACGCAGACGGAAAAAACCTCATGGACCCTGAGCGGGCGGTGGGCAAAGTGGCCAATAAAACTCAACTTCTGGATGATATTCTGGGTTACCCTGTGGGTCAGAAATACGGAGAACCTTGTCACAAAGTTCATATCGATTACTACCCGCCCCGAGGTGACGCCAAAGAAGCCTGGGACGTCATCGATTTTCAGGGCATGTTCGGTCTGCCCATGAGTATCCGTTTGAACCTTCAGGGCCGGGACTCGATCCTGGCTGCCCCGTTGATTCTGGATCTTTCACGCTGGATGGCCGTTCTGAAATTGGCGGGCCGCTCTGGACTGATTCCGGAACTGGGATTTTATTTTAAAAAACCTCTGGGCAAGAATCCGCCGCTGAATTTTCAGGATCAGGTCCATAGTCTTCAGGAACTGGAAAAAGAATGTGATACTCTGAATGCGCATAAACAAAATGGAAAAAAATCATGATTTTCGCATACAGCACCAATGCTTTTGTTAAGTTTTCACTTTTTGAATCTTTGGAGAAAATTGCGGGACTGGGTTTTCGAGGTGTTGAAATCATGGGGGACAGACCCCACCTTTATCCGCCCGACTTCACAGCGGCGGATCTGGCCCGGGTTAAAGAAACACTCAAAAAATATGACCTGAAAGTCACCAACATAAACAGTTTTACCCTTTTTGCTATCGGAGACACATATCTTCCTTCCTGGATCGAACCCGAAAAAGAAAGACGCGACCTCCGCATCCGGCATACCAACGACTGTTTGAAAATGGCGGACGCACTGGGATGTAAAAATATTTCCGTTCCCCCCGGAGGCCCGTTGAATAATATGTCACGGAAGGAAGCCATGTCTTTGTTTCATCAGGGCATGGAACAGGTCATTCCTCTGGCGGAACAACTGGGAGTAAAAATCCTGGTGGAACCGGAACCGGACCTGTTTATAGAAAACACGGCGGAGTTCAAATCCTTTATCAGGGACGTAAAATCACCTGCCGTGGGATTGAATTTCGATATCGGCCACTTTTTTTGCGCGGGCGAGGACCCGGCAGCGGCATTCGAGGAACTCTTTGAATGGGTAGGGCACGTTCATTTAGAGGACATTGCCGCCACCAGGGTTCACAATCACCTGATTACCGGGCACGGTGTTATTCAGTTTCTGGATATTTTTAAAACCATGATCCGGTTGAATTATCAGGGCGACATCAGCCTGGAGCTCTATCCGTATGTGGATACCCCGGAATTGGCCGGCCGGGAAAGCCTCTATTACCTGCGCCCCATTTTTCACCAAGCCGGGCTGAACATCCTTGATTAAAGCATGACCAAAAAAGTGGTTTTGAAAAAGATATGCCTAACTGAAAGATGAATGTTAATCCTGTCATTCAAACGTATATATGTTCAATTAAATTCGCTGATATTTCAATATAATATATATAATCAGATTTTTATAGAAGATGAAAAACTAAGGAGAAATAGTGACCGAGATTTACTTAGGGAAAAATTCTCTTTGTTTGAAATGAAACTATTATGACTTGTTGCGTACCAATAAAACGATAAAGGAACAGACAAGAATGGTCGCAAAAAACAAGACCAGAGTTTTTATTGCCTTTACCCTTCTGCTATCAATTATATGGAAAATTTCATGTGCTTCGGAGAAGAATAAGAAGGGCGTTTATCTTGGCGATATCGCCTTGCCCCCCGGTTTTGCCATAAACATCTATGCCACTAATGTTGAAAATGCTCGTTCACTGGCTCTCGGTGATAGCGGCACTCTGTTTGTAGGCACTCGCTCAGTTGCATGACAAGTTTATGAAGCAAAACGGTTTTTTTGAGGATATGAAAAATATTTTTATTTTTTTATGTGTGTTATCATTAACAGGATGTGGAGGAGGGTGTTTACGGATCCGGCAGCGCCTCTCGATGGTTTCAGCGTTGGCGAATCTTTTTTATGGCCTGTGAAGAACTATGGGGTTATGAAAACGGAGAAGAGTGGTTGGTTTCTCATTACCGACTCAAAAAGCGGTTATAGATCAATTGTTATTAAACTCCGATAAATGTTCTTCAAAAAACCTTTTGGTCGCAAACGCCTTATCATAAAATTAAAAGTGCCCCTTTTTTAGACAACAGGTTTTTGAGGCCTTAGGATTGTTGGTAGCAATAAACTGCAGCATGACTTGTTAAAGCTATAACTTGACTTGTGAAAGAATTAAGGACTAATTAAGAAGCAACTAAAGACCCCCTTACCTCGGATGTCATCGACTTGATTTGACTACGTACCATGGCAAGCGATGTTTATTCCAACAGTTTGTTTTTACATGTTTATATACGAGAAAGTTAATTTTTTTTAAAAAATAGATAATTAGCTTGCTTTCGGTATAAAAAAAAGTTAGTGTTCAAAAAATCATTTAGCCCTGCCCAGAATTGGCGAGGCAGTTTCTTTCTGAAGGAACAATTCATATTTTACTGTGACATCCTCCAGCATGAGACGTTGAGAATCTTAAGGAAAGGAGGATGTTATCATGACCAATGGAACTGTCAAGTGGTTTAACGACCGAAAAGGGTTCGGATTCATTGAGCAGGAAGAAGGATCGGATGTGTTTGTTCATCATTCAGCAATCAACGCAGACGGTTTTAAATCCCTCAATGAAGGCGACCGAGTTTCCTTTGACATAGAGCAAGGACCAAAAGGTCCTTCTGCAGCCAATGTCACTGTAATCTAACTTCCTGTCTCTGACAAAAAAGGGCACTCCTACCAATAGCAATGGAATGCCCTTTTATTTCATTTTAACCTATACCTGCTCGATTCGCTATCATCAGATCTTAAACCGGAAAAAGTTCGGGCAAAGAACCTTCTCATTTTGTCATTATCAAAAATAACGGCCAAGGAGGTAACAAATTGGCAAGATCAAATTATCAATTTAATAAACGTTAGAAAGAATTAACAAGGAAGAAAAAGAAAGAGCAAAAAAGACAACTCAAGCTGGATAAAAAGACTATAAAACCCGAAGAGAATCCAGATCAGTCTAATCAACGTTAGGCCGCATACACTTGACGTTCATCCCCTTTACTGGAAAGATCATTTTTTTCGTCATTGAGCAATTAAAACGGCAAAGTATAAAAAAAGCATTGTCGATTCATGGAGGATATCATGCTTCAAAGATATGACATATCGATGGATGGTGAGGCAAATCGCCTTTCAATCAAAGAATTTGCCGTACTTGGGCAGAAATCACGAAAACGCGAATATTTCGAGCCCACCAATGATAAATATTTGTTTATTCACAAGGTGACCTACGACGGTGATATAATTCGTGCAGCTATTAATGAGGGAAAAGGGGCTTTGATTTCAGCACTTCGATCCGATAATTTTTTCCCCATTCGTTCCTGCATAGAAATTATTGTCGAAAAAGTGATCGAATTATTCGAAGACAACTCAGGTTCATTTTCTGAAGTGATTTTTGACGATCAAGCCCTCTTTTCCAAGGATGATGAATAATATTGAATTAGTTGTCTTGAAAAGATCTAGCTAAATGAAACCTTTCATAAGCCATGCTTCTGACATTTACAGATTAGAAAGACGGATATCAATAACATTCCATGGATTTACGATGAAGGGCACTTATTTGATATTCAATTAATAAAATTAACCTGCCAATTTTTTTGTGACTATGGAGGACATCAGAATGAATATTTACGTAGGCAATCTATCGTATGAGGTGACCGAAGAGGATTTAAAAAAAGCTTTTGAGACCTTTGGAGAGGTCGATACCGTCAAGGTTATAAAAGACAATTACACTGGCAGATCAAAAGGGTTTGGATTTGTGGAGATGTCCGCCAAAGCTGAAGCACAGTCTGCAATCGAAGGCTTGAATGGGAAAGATTTGAAAGGCCGAAGCCTTAATGTTAGTGAAGCCCGCCCTCGCTCTGAAGGCCGCCGAGGTGGCGCAAGACCTGGAGGACAAAGGCGTGGTGGAGGAAGACGGGGCGGAGGGCGACGCTTTTAGTAAGCGACACTCGGACATAAGAACCGTGGTGATCATCAGTAGTATATAAATAACACCTAACAACGGTTTTAAAATCGGGCGTGGGCATAGTAAATCTTTAAAAAGGGAATCGATATAGTCTCTGCAATATACTGTAATATTGCCAAGAAAGGAGAAAAAACATGAACAAAGGAGATCTAGTCAATGAGGTTTCAAAGGTCCTAAAAACCAAAAAGGACGCTCAGGCGGCTGTGGACTGTGTTCTTTCAAGCATTACCAAGGCATTGGGAAAAGGAGGCTCTGTATCATTGATTGGATTCGGCACATTTAAAGTGGCTGAAAGGAAGGCTCGTAAAGGCAGAAATCCTCAGACAGGAGAAGAGATATATATTGCAGCAAGTAAGGTGCCAAAATTTGTTGCAGGAAAGGCATTGAAGGAAGCTGTGAAATAATTGTTTGTTGGTATGTTACACAGGCAGGGTCAGCAATGGCCTGCGTTTTTATTATGCATACGTTTGATTTCTGCTATATAGATCAGGCGTAACAAAACCTTAAATGCCAAAGACAAGTAAAAAACTGAATTAGCTACGATCAAATCTGACAATTAGTGGTTGTGCTATTTGGTAGTCACAGCTATTGAACAGTTGGAGTTAAGGATTTACAGAATCTCCTGGCTCAATTTCAGTGAAAATTTCATAAAAACAATAATTCCGCCGCATCCTGGCGCCGTCGTTGTAAAATTAAGTTCGGATCCTATGATTTTTAAGATCAGGATGTTTAACAAGTTCGTTTTCAATCTGATTAACGGCCTCTTCATGCCGGACCAGCTTGTAATCCTTTGAAACAATAGAAAACACTTTGCCAATTTCGGGATTTACGATCGCCTTATATTTATCTGCCTGCTGTAGATTTATTTCACCCCATGAAACTGGCACCTCGCTCACTTCCGGGAATGATGCCAGCGATGTTTTTTCATTTTCAGTCATGTTGCCCTCCTTACGTAGCAAAACGTAGCATTACTATTGTTAGCAATAGCTTTAACAACATGCTTTACAGACTTTATATCTTTTAAGTTAATCCACGGGCAGGGACCAGGGACGTTCTTTTCAGCCGTACACGGCTATCCCGTGGGTTGGTTAATGGTTTATATATGCCTTAATCTTAAATTTATTTTCCCACTAAAAACTATGTAAAAAACACCACATTGTAACACAATTTACACAGGTCTTATAACATTTATTTCATAATTTGTTATATTGTTTTCTTTACAGTTTAGCTAACCATTTGATATTTAAAGAAGTGAAATAATTCTTTGATTTTGCACGTTTTTTGCATGTAGATATCATAGATGGTACTACGAAATTGTTTTTCACACCTCTTTTCAAATGAACTTCCCATTTGAATTTTAATCAGCGATAAAGGCTATCTGGTTTTCCAACATTTTATTGTTTAAGTTAATAAAATATTTTCAGTCAGAGTATTCAAGGTGAGCTCAAACTTTCCTATAGCATGTGGAAAATAATCAAAATGAAAAAGTTCTTAGTACTTGTTTCTATCATATTATTATTAGCCTTTGTGACAACTAGTTTGTTTTCCATTGCTTTCAACATTAATCTGAAAAGAGATGCAAATGCAGTGGAGAATACCTACAGTAGTTTTATAGATAGTTTCTTGTTTGAAAAATACTTACCACAAGAGAACTATTATGACGGACAGCAAAATAATCCTTCTCTATTAGTAGAATCATATAATTTGCTTATTTTTGGCGTTGGGTTGATCGTTCTTTCACTGATAGGACGCAAAATGCTAAAAAGTTAGTTTGCCATGCCCAAGATACTGCACGATAATGAGGGTAGGCGCTTAAAGATAGATCGACGCCAGTTCTCTTATGATTTTCATATTCCTGAACGCAGGTCTGGCAAAGATCGAAGAAGCGGGAAAGATAGAAGACGAAAATCAAGAATGCCAGAATAGCGAAAATAACTTAAACAGGCGGGGTCAGCAATGGCTCTACCTTTTGATGTTTGAATAACTTCTATGTATGGCAGGAATTTTAAGCCTAAAATCTTTAACAAGGAGGCAAATTCATGGCATCAAATTTCCAAATTTTTTCTTTTAAAACCAATGACAGCCTCCACCTGAAATTGACCGGTGATTTTGATGGAAGTTCTGCACACGAATTGATCAACACTTTAATAAGGCATGGGACCGGTTTGTGGAATATATATATAGACACTGATAACCTAAAGACAATCCATCCATTTGGTAGAGATTTGTTTCAAAAGAATCTAAATAGATCCAAAAAGCAATTTAATAACCTTATTTTTATCGGGGCAAATAAATATAAAATTGCACCAAATTAGGAGTAGATGCTCCGAATATCGCCGGCCATTTTATAATTATTATGTATTCATGTAATTAATACCTAAACTGAGCGTTTCAAATTTTAAAAGGTACTCAAATATCAATTATTTTTAATGAATTATCTTAATTTATATTTTTCAAATTTGAAACCCTTCGGAATTGCCGATCTTACCGCATCTACTGCGTCAGATGCCGTCCCGCATAGTTGACTATAGCGGAACGACATCTTCCTTGTATCTGCGGCAACCACGCCAGAGGCGGGCAGGCCTCGACAATCGCTCAATTTAGGTAATAGCCATCCAATTTCACCACCTATATAAAAAATCATGTGATGACCAAGAGCCGCTGAAACCCACTTTTAATAAAAATCCTTCCTCGGGCATACAGGAGTTCTGTACCCAAAATTCACGAAATTTTGAAAATTTTGAAAAAAATCGCTGGTTGACAATGTGCCTCGCACCCAGTATATGAATTTTAATCCTCGGTAACCAAATTCGAATTGCCCTCGCATACCAAACGGCACCATATTTTGTTATTCATCAGGTTACCGCACACAAATTGATTTCTTCGCTAAATCCGCTCTTAAAAAGCGAGTTCTTATCAAATAAAGGAAACCGCTGGGTGGAGCGAATCCTTTCCCTCAGGCAAACGTGCCGCTTGCAAGCGAAGTCGACCTTTGCCGTGCTGTTCGATGCATTGAACTGTTATTTCAAAGAACAAGATCCGGTCCCATAAAGAAGATATTCTGAATGTAGCACGGTTAATTTTATGAATGTTTTTATGACGGAGATAGATTTGTAAATGAGTCGTTATTTGATGTTAATGTTTATCGTCGTGTTTCCAATTACACTATGCATAATATGCGGGTTTTCCTTTTCTGAAGCATTGATTATTTTCGCGTTGGGCACAATCAGCTTAGGATTTTTGGGATGGATGGTTGTTGAGAGATTTAGAGCCAGTTTTTTTAGGAGTCTGATTTTTTGGTGGATCTCCAAGTTGTTGGACAAGCCTGAGCTGATCTATCCAGAATGAGATTTAACCGTAATGGATGATTACAATGATTGATACCAATCAAGTGCGCAGCATCCTCAAGAAACCGCTTTTCTTTCTACTGCTGTTTCTATGTAGTGCCTGAACGAAAACTAGGATTTTTCGTTAAGATCAAGGACAAATCTGCAGGATAGCAGATTTGGACGGCTGAATAGCCGCCCGTAAGGGCGAGGGGCATGGACGCCCCGAGTCAAATCAAGGAATTACGCGTCCCGCCCCAAGGCGGGAACAAGTAATTCCGCAGATTGACCCCAGAGAAATAGGCTCCGCATTTCACGGGGCAGGCGCAGAGATTGCGGAAAAGGGCAATTTATGGATGGAAACTAATTAAGATATAATAAATTAGGGGGTTAAATGCAAAATTATATAAATCGTGTTGTTCGTGCTGCCAAGCTCGACATTAGCCTATATGAAGAAGTTGAAGCTGATAAAGGATCAATGGGTCAAGCCACGGGAGTTGTTGTGCTTTCCAGTATAGCGGCCGGAATAGGAAGCATAGGAACAATAGGAGTAAAGGGGATCATTATTGGAGCGATCACAGCTCTTATAGCATGGTATGTTTGGGCCTATATGACATATTTTATTGGTGCTAAAATCCTTCCTGAGCCCCAGACCAAAGCTGATCATGGTGAATTGTTGCGAACCATCGGTTTTTCAAGCTCTCCAGGATTAATCCGTGTATTGGCTATTATACCCGGTATCGCCAGGATCGTTTTTTTTATCGCTTCAATTTGGATGTTAGTAGCCATGATCATTGCGGTAAGACAAGCTCTTGATTATCAGAGCACATTACGTGCTGTGGGTGTTTGCATCATTGGCTGGGTCATTCAAGCAATAATCCTTATGATTTTGTTTGCTGCTTTAGGGGGTGGTCATTTAAAACCTATTTAAATCTTTTTAAAGAAATTGTCCTTGATTTTCATGGTATGATGCCTTATGCGAAGAAGGTGCCATCCACAGGAATAAAATTGAAGCTTTTCCCGAGGTTGTGAGGTCTGACGGTGTTAAATTTCATGCAGTGTCCTATAAAAAATTCTATAACAAGCGGCTAAATTCTTATGAGTAGATTCCTGAAAATTATTCATTTTTTGCCCCTCCTTTTTATTATCATTCCCGGAGTTGTTTTTGCCGGCCAATATAAAGTGATCCGGGTTGTTGACGGCGATACAATCGTCATCAGATATAATGGAAAGTATGAAAAAGTCCGTTTGCTTTGTGTAAAAACCCCGAAATCTGTACATCCCGATGAAAAACAGAGTATTACAATGGCTGAAGTTGCATTCAGATACACCCAAAAGAAACTTACCGGCAAATATGTTGAACTTGAATTTGAAAGCTGGCTAAGAGGCAGGTACGGAGTCTTTCTTGCTTACGTGTTCGTTGATGGGAAAAATATCAACCTTGAGTTGGTAAGGCAGGGCTTATCTCGATATTACATCAAATATGGCAAGAGTCAGAAATATGATGCTGAATTTCGTGCTGCCGAAAAACTTGCCAGGAAAGAGAAATTGAATATATGGGGTGATCATGAGTCTACAAAAAAATAGAAGGCTGGAATCAAAATGGGATCAACGCCGATAATTTATGGCAGAAAAACTTGATTCAAGTGAACTCGTTAGCTTCAAAGAGCTTTTAATGGCAAATTAGATGCTGGTTGATACTATTGCACAGCTGCTTATAGAAAAAAGCATTTTTACAAAGGAAGCGTTTTTTTGATATGCTGAAAAGGTCTCAAACAATTCCAGATGCATTCCCAGAGGAGAAAGAATAATGCTGGAAATAACAGTTCATGATATAAAAGGAAATTGCCCTGTTCATAAAGTAGGAGATAGAATAATAATCCAAAATCCGGAAATAAAGTTAGACGAAACGGACGCTTTATGCACCCACGCCCTCCCGACAATATTACATTATGTTTTGATATTGGAACACAACTGGTGTCCATTTCAACTGGGTTTAACCAAAGAAGATGACCAAGATAACGCCTATATTCAATGTCTCGACCCTGGGCAACCTTATACTGAAGGCGGCACTGTTATCTTTAAGGTAAGAAAAATCAGTTTCCATCCATAAACGGCATCTTTTGGCTCCCGGCGGCGTTCTCGCTCGTTTTCAATCCTCAACATAGCGCACTATGCCTACGGTTGAAAACTCGCTCGGGCCTTGCCGGAAACCAAAATCTACCGTTTCTGGATGGAAACTAACTTACTATTACAATTGCGTTATATTCAAAAAATAATCCTCGGAATATAAAACATATGCCTGCCTGCCCCGTAGGTCCGGCAGATCGTACTGGGGTGGTTATTTTTTTCACATGCCTTGATCTTGAACAAAAATCATCATTTCTGGATGGACACTAACTAAATAGTACAAGCCCGGATAATTCATCAAGTTTTCCGTTACAAACTCTCACCTTACAAATAGAAACAAAATAGAAGTAGACATGTGTTCTGTTTTCATGACTGTTTTAGAGGCACCTAAATTTTGAAAAAATCCTTGACTTTAGAAACATATTAATACATCATAAGCTATTAAAATAATTATATTTTTACTAACAGTATTTCTGTTTTTTAAGTATGGCTAACAAAAAATATTTTTATAACGTTGCTTTTTATTCTTTTACCCCGATCGAGGAGTTGAAACATGTGTGGTATTGCCGGATGCTTTGGAATCCAAGATGTGAAAACCATTAACCGCATGCTGGATGCGATGACGCATCGAGGACCCAATGATCGGGGGATCCACGTGCATGGCAATAGCGTCTTCGGACATACCCGGTTATCCATAGTGGACGTGGCCGGAGGTCATCAACCCATCCTGGCCCATGGAGACCAGGCAGGTATTATTTGTAACGGCGAAATCTATAATTTCCTCGAACATAAAAATCGGCTGAGTTCTAAATATACTTTCAAGACAAAATCCGACTCGGAAGTTGCGCTCCATCTTTACCGTGAAAAAGGGCCGGAATGCGTCAAATCATTGGACGGCATGTTCGCCTTCGCCATTTTTGACCATGACAACTACATGCTGGCTCGCGATCCCATGGGTATTAAGCCCCTTTACTACGGATATGTAGACGAAAAACTATACTTTGCCTCTGAACTGGGCGCAATGTCTCTGGCCGGTGTGGAGGTCACACACGAATTTCCGGCGGGCCACTATTACACGCCGGAGGATGGATTCGTTCAATACTACCGCGTTCCCGAACAACAAGATCATCTTATTACCGACGTTGAGGAAGCCTCACAGCTCATTCGGGAAACCCTGATCCACGCCGTGAAAAAGCGGCTCCTGGCAGACAAGGATATACACGTGGGCTCATTTTGTAGCGGTGGTCTGGACAGCAGCTTAATCGCCGCCATAGCTGCAGAAGAAATCCCTCACCTGCACACGTTTGCCGTAGGAATGAAGGACCGGGACGGAAATTTGAGCGACGATCTCAAGGCCGGCCGAATCGTTGCCGACCATATCGGCTCGACCCATCATGAACTCATCTTTACGGAAGAGGAATACTACCGGGCGTTGCCCACGGTGATTCAAAAGTTGGAAAGCTACGATCCGTCTCTGGTTCGCTGTGCGGTTCCGTGCTACTTTACGTGCAAACTGGCTGCCGATTATGTAACGGTGGTCCTGACCGGCGAGGGGGCGGATGAAATCTTTGCGGGCTACCATTACATGAAACATTTGTCGGTGAATCAACTGAATCAGGAAGTGCAACGCAATATCAGAAACTTACACAATATTAATTTGCAGCGGGCCGACCGGATCGGCATGTACTTTAGCCTGGAACTGCGAGTCCCCTTCCTGGACGTTCGCATGGTCGATCTGGCCATGAAGATGTCCCCCAAGTTAAAGATCAAGGAGCACGGGGACGAACGGATCGAGAAATGGATTCTTAGAAAAGCATTCCAAGGTACCGATTATATCCCCGATCAAATACTCTGGCGATACAAGGCCCAGTACACCCAAGGCGCCGGCTGTGAGCAGCTGGGCGAAAAGCTGGCCCACTCAGAAATAAGCGATAAAGAATATCGGCAGATTAAGCGAGACAATCCTCAAGCCTCCATCAACAGTCGAGAGGCCGCATACTACTTTAAAATCTTCCGCCGGTTTCATCCCCAAGACTCCATCCTGCCCTCCATCGGTATTTGGAGAGGTTTCGATTTTGATGAAGAACGCCAGCAAATTTCCGGCACCATATAATAGCCCATACTTCACCTTTAATTGATCTCATTAAACCTTCAGTTAAACTGAGATCCCGGCTTTGCTATGCAGGCATGTGGGTTCATATTCACCGCCTGCTTGTCCCGCCATTTCGGGCCTTCGCTCGAGGCACAGGGGGCACAGAGGAGAGATTTTTTCCTGATCGGGAGACCCCAGTACGATCTTCCGGACCTACGGGGCAGGCGGCGATCAGGAAAAATCCATGCTTTTTAATCAAATTTATAAAATGATATAGACTTTAAGCTCCAATATCCGGTTAAAATTTTCCGACGGAGGCGGATAGCGTTTTTATCCAATCGGCATCTCCCGATTGGGTAAAAGATATGTTTTTCTTTGCGTTCTCTGTGTCTCTGTGGTGAGACAATAATTCAGCCGGCAAAGCAACCGGTAAAAGTCAAAGCAAGAAGCCTCAATCCCCCTTCTCCATTCGTCAAAAACACCTATTTTTTACAGGCATTTTTTAGGTAATAATTAAACTTGATTGTTTAGACCTATTAGTGTATGCATGTCTTTGAATTTAAACGAATATCTTTTTGTCTAATTTGTGTCCATCCATAAATCTATATTGGTCACAAATTATGTTTCCAATGCAGAAATTAGCAATTTTTCGCAAGGTCAAGGCAATCAAGGAATTACGCGGAGGCGTACAAGTGGTACGCCGCACAAGTGATTCCGAAGATTGACCCCAGAGAAATAGGCTCCGCATTTCACGGGGCAGGCGCAGAGATTGCGGAAAAGGGCCATTTCTGGATGGAAACTAATTGATATTGATTCTTATCATCGTCCTGGCCTAGGTTACCCTGCATCGCTGATCTGATATAGCCATATAGTAAAAAGTTCAATTTTTAAAATATTGTATTAATAGATTTCAAAATGAATGTCCCCAATGATACAATGATATTCATTATTCAAAGATTTCAAGATAATGAAGCTTCCCGCAGCCCCGCTGGGCGGGATTTCTGCTCCGCTACGACCCCGTTTGGCGGGATTTCCGTTTCACTCCAACAAGCTGCGGGGGATCAAAGCGGAATTGCGCCGTAAACCTTTTACAGGCTTTAACTGGAAATTAGTAACAAACCTTGCTCAAGACAATCTTGATTCCATGCTCAAAATTGTAAAATCGTCGGTTGTTGCAGCACATCCAAAGATGCTTGATCCACAGAAAGCAGGGAATCAAAAAACATAACCATTTTCTACACCTGACCGGTGTTCTGCTGCGCTACACACTGTCAGGTGAGGAATACGTTTGGAGGAAAAAATCATGATCCATGATGTTGTACCTTTTTTAGCCAATATTGCGTTGGTAGCGCATGCAGACGGTACACTTTCCGCAGCGGAATTAGGCCAGCTTGAGGCAATCAGAAAAGAAATGAAATTCAAGAAAAGTGACTACAATTCCGCTATCCGCCTTGTCCAGAACGGAGAATACAATATGACACCAATTGGATCATTCGCAGACCAGGTCAAAAATCTGGAACTGATTTTACGTGTGGCATACGCGGATGATGATCTCGATAAGGCTGAAGCTTCGTTGATTCTTAAATTTTGTAAGTTAATTGGAATTCATCAAGATCAATTGAACAGGCTTCGCAATGAGGTGCTGTCCTCACTCAAACAACAAGGTAAAGTGTGCCCCTCGTGCGGGACAGAAAGCACTTCCGATTCTCGCTTCTGCCCAAAGTGCGGTGCCAGCCTGGAAAGCAGCATACAGGATATTCAGGTTCAGTTCCAAATACCGGCCTCTGGTATCGCTATCGAATTCGCAGAGTCAACAGCAGCCTCCTTTCCAAAAGCCTTGGATATTGCTAAAGCAACAGAGGGATATCAGACCTGCCTGAAGGCAAAGAAAAAATGGCATCTTGCGGTTTACCCTTCCGGTCAAATAACAGACGCCTTGCCTCTTGCTGAGAGTCTTAGTGGTCTTAGAAATCGCTGTTTGCATATCGACGGGGAGGAAAAGCAATGGGACGAAATCTTTGGTTTTGCGTGGTGCGCTTCTCAACGCGCTATTGCATATCGACCTGTAGAGTACTGTTTTGGTAAGGACGAAAACAGACTAAATCCTTGGGGATGCAAGCAGGCACGCATGGACTGGACTGAGTGGGCCAACTGGTTTTGTTACGGCAAGTGGGAGAAATCTGGCTTGCTTGGGAAGAAACTTCAGTGGAAATTCGATAAAGAAAGAATTCGGCACGAGCTTGCGACCAATCTCTACCGTTATCGTTTTTGTCCCTACCTGAAGACACAACTGTCAGAAGCAGTCTTAAAACACTTTCCTGAAATCGTTGTTCCGGGTTCTGACCCGAACTGGGATTTTCATCATCAGTACGAGGAAGTACCGGGTGCAGTCAAAGTTGTTCAGAAAGAGAGTTCTGGTGGTTTTGCATACAGTAACGAATTCTGGGCTGATGGAGTACGTCCTAAAGGGCTTTCCGTTCTGGCCAATATTTTAACCAACGCCTTTCGAGACTTGAGTATAGCGGAGATCCAAGTGAGAGCACTCCTGAAATGAAGTCGAACAAACTCTTCCAGCGGATCGCAAAAAACACGCCCGCTGAAGAGTAACGAACCCCGCAGTAAGATGCAAAGTTAGGCGCAATTAGATTGGCGTTTTCTGATAAAACATGATGATAAGAAATTATTTTTAAACAGTCTGCATTAATACTTCG